>ERZ808246.1245-NODE-1245-length-18756-cov-61.352869_pt1 | contig 18756 bp, 14 predicted proteins | sample MGYA00521083_ERZ808246 | MGnify/ENA primary metagenome ERZ808246 (study PRJEB31516, sample SAMN03275577) | gut metagenome | biome: mammalia-associated habitat; material: feces | host: Papio cynocephalus | place: Kenya | collected 2012-07-07 ... | reverse complement strand
GGCAGAACATCCCGCCAGACATTTCACCGATTTCGGCGGGCACCCCGTCGAACGCTTCGCCGATTTTATTGGACGCCCCGTCGAACGCCCAAGAGTCATCGCCGATCGAATCATCAGACACATCACCAGTCAATTCACCATCCGAATCACCATCCGAATCGCCGGCCGATATGATGGACGTCTCATCAGCCCCACCGCTTCATGGCGGTACGGGCATGAGGTCGTATCAATCACGAATTGCGGCATTAGGCGGCGAATTATCCATCTCCGCGACCGATGACCAATGGACGCTGGAAGCCGCCGTGCCTTTAATCGCCATGGAACCTAACGATGATCTCCATTCGGCCGCATGGACGCGGCGCCAAGCGCGATGGACGATGCGACGAAGCCAGCCATAAGGAAAGAACACACGCCGGCCACACGTCATACGCGCGGATACCGGGCGAACAGCATCGGTCGGTCGCAAAAGCGGGTATTCTAGGTAACGAATTACTGCTGATCGTTCGATCAAGGAGAAAACAATGGCAGAAACCTTCAACGTCGTGGTGGAGATCCCGCGCGGCTCCAAGAACAAGTACGAAGTGGACCACGAGACCGGTCGCGTGTTCCTGGACCGTACCCTGTTCACCTCCATGGGCTACCCGGATGACTACGGCTACATCGACGGCACCCTGGGCGAGGACGGCGATCCGCTCGACGCCCTGGTCATGATCCCGAACTCCGTGTTCCCGGGCTGCGTGGTCGAGTGCCGCGCCGTCGGCCTGTACCACATGGTCGACGAAGCCGGTGGAGACGACAAGGTGCTGTGCGTGCCGGCCGACGTCCGTTTCGACGACATCAAGGACGTCGAGGACGTGTCCGAGTACCACAAGGCCGAAATCAAGCACTTCTTCGAGCAGTACAAGGCTCTGGAGCCGGGCAAGGAAGTCAAGCCGGGCGACTACTGGACCGGTGCCGCCAAGGCCGAGGAGGAAATCGTCGCAGCCCGCAAGCGCCTCGCAGAAAGCGAGAAGTGAGAGGCAAGACGATTTAGGACAGCACAGTGTGCTGTCCGACTCCGAAGGCCGCAGTCGAGCCGGCAGGTGAGACAAGGCAACATTGAGCCGGCCGAAGGCCGTCCTTGATTGCAGGACCGAGGAGGAAATCGTCGCAGCCCGCAAGCGCCTCGCAGAAAGCGAGAAGTGAGCGTCTTTACCGATGTCGCAAGAGCCGCCCTTGTTCCGAGGGCGGCTCTTGCGTTATAGTGGTGCCTTGTAATTTACGGCATGCGAACAGTATTCGCTGAATTCAAAGCCCGCTGGACGTCACATATCACATCCGCGTGCGGCAGTTCTGTGTCGGTACCCCTAGGCGTAGGCGGAACGCAATCCGCCGAGGCCCATCCCGTGGGGAGACCGGCGGGATGAACCTTTTCACCAGCTATGCTCATTCAGATTCTGCTCATCGGCGTGTCCGTATCCATGGACGCGTTCGCCGTCTCCATCGGCAAAGGCCTGACCGTCAAAAAACTACGCGGCATCGACGCGTTCAAAACCGCCCTGTGGTTCGGCGGATTCCAAGCGCTTTTCCCACTGCTCGGCTATTTCGCGGCCAGCACGTTCAGCAAATACGTAACCGCCGTGGACCATTGGATCATTTTCGGCCTGCTGGCGCTGATCGGCGGCAACATGGTCCGTGAGGCGTTCGAAGAGGATGAGGAGAACGCCAAGGAGACCCCTGAATTCGACTGGCGCCACATGCTGCCGCTCGCCGTGGCCTGCAGCATCGACGCGTTCGCCGTCGGTGTGAGCCTCGCGTTCATGACGCTCAACATCTGGCTGTCGGTGGTCATCATCGGCATCACCACCGGCCTGTTCTCCGCGGCCGGCCTGGTCATCGGCCGCATGTTCGGCTCACGCTGGCAGAAGCCGGCGCAGATCGCAGGCGGTGTCGTGCTGATCCTCATCGGTCTGAAGGTGCTGCTCGAACATCTCGGCTTCATCGGCTGATCGATCCGGCCGTAGCAGACACAAGGAAAGCCCGTAATCGCAATCGATTACGGGCTTTCCTTGTCATCGAGCCGTCTGCCGACCCGCCTATCAGGCCACCATCAGAACGTCACGGCGGCAAGCGCCGCGATGCCCACCGCCACACCGGTCAGCATGACCGGCAACAACGCGATGCCGATCCACGGGGCGCGCGCGTTGGGCTCGGGGTCGGCGTCGCGGTGCCAGAAGTATGAGCACACGCCGAGAGCCACGGCCACCAGCAACACGACAACCGCGGCGATGGCCCACGTCATGGTGGTGGGGCCGACGAAAGCGCCGTCGGCTCCGGCCGCCACGGACACCGCGATGGCTTTGTCGTGCGTTGTCGGCAGCAGCGTCGGCAGGAAGCACCAGCCGGCGCTGGCGATCATGGCGGCACCTTCGACCACGCCGTGCGACAGCGAGCGGATCAGGTGCGTGCGGTTCTCGCGTGCCATCTGACGTCCGAACGACACGATGACCAGCACGATCAGCAGGCCGCCGACGCCGGCGATCCAGCCTTCCTCCATGGAGAAGTTCCTGGAGCCATCCTCGGCGGCGGGGAAAATCGCATGCCCCAGCATCATCGTCGTGGCGCACACCACCGACAGCAGACCGGCCACAACGGCGATCACATGTCCGGCGACACCGTCGCGGAACGGATTGAACGCCACCAGCAGCGCGATCAGCGCCAGCGAGCCGAAGACGGAGAACGACACCACGGCCGGCTTGGCGGGATCGCCGTAAGTGATGCCGGGAATCAACGCGAGCGCGATCAGCGCCACGTACGCGACGACCTGGATCGCCAGAACCTTTCCGAAGGCGACCTTCGACGCAGGTTTCCGAGCAACGTCCTTCACAGTGGCCATCCTCGACCCCCTTTTCATATTATGGTCAATACGTATGCAATATGAATAAATGTAGCCGTATGTGTCCACATACTTCGGCTACAATCGACGAAACGCCGATAACACATTTCACGTGTACAATCGCGGCAACAGTATAGGACAAAGGGAGCTGACGTGACGGATCTTACGCTTATGACGTTCGCTAGCGACCCAGCCACCGTTTTGCCTTCGTTGGCGCTGCTTTCCCACCGCGTGCGCGTGCTGCCGATGGATGCGGCCAGCTTGGTGAAGATGCCGGAGAACACCATTCTGTTTCTTGACGCCCGTGATGATCTGGCTACCGCGAAAACGCTGTGCCGGCTGATTCATGCGTCCGGCCTGTCCACGCCGATCGTGCTTATCCTCACCGAAGGCGGCTTCACCGTGGTCAATTCGCAGTGGGGCATCGCCGACGTGGTGGTTGCCACGGCATCCCCGGCCGAGGTGGAGGGGCGTTTGCGTCTGGTCTCCGAACGCGGCAACGCGCCGGTCAATGCGATCGCGGGGCATGGTGATCAGGGTGTTCAGGATGAGGATGGTCTGATCCGCTCCGGCGATCTGGTGGTGGACACCAATGGCTATACGGCCAGCCTGCATGGTCATCCAATCGATCTGGCGTACAAGGAATTCGAGTTGCTCAAATACCTGGTGCAGCATCCCGGCCGCGTGTTCACGCGCGCGCAGCTGCTGCAGGAGGTGTGGGGCTACGACTATTACGGCGGCACCCGCACCGTCGACGTGCACATCCGTCGTCTGCGCGCCAAGCTGGGCGGCGAATACGAGCATCTCATCGGCACCGTGCGCAACGTCGGTTACCGTTTCGATCCTCCGGAGGAGAACGAGCATGAGGCCGCGGCCAAGGACGCGGCACGCGACGAGGATGGCGAGACCGGCGAGAACTAGGTTTTCCTGCGATTGGTCCGTCGGTTCCGTCGATGCGCTCCGGCTCGCGCCGATTGCTGCCGGCCATGGCGGTTCCGCCGGTTTCCGCATACGAAGGGTGGTCTGAAGGCATGCCTCGGGAATCGAAGAAGGCCCGGATCGCGCGCATGCGCCGCGAATACGAGCTGCTGTGCGAGGAGATTCCCCATCCGAAATGCGCGTTGGATTTCCATTCGCCTTTCGAACTGCTGGTGGCCACGGTCCTCAGCGCGCAGACCACCGACAAACGCGTGAACACGGTCACGCCGGAACTGTTCGGCGAGTATCCGGGACCGGCCGAGTTGGCGGCCGCGAACCCCGAACATGTCGAGGACATCATCCGCACCATCGGCTTCTTCCGCACGAAAACACGCAATATCATCGGGCTTTCGCATGAATTGTGCGAACGTTTCGGCGGGGAGGTGCCCGCCGACATGGATTCACTGGTCTCCCTGCCGGGCGTGGGGCGCAAAACCGCGAATGTGGTGCTCGGCAACGCGTTCGGCGTGCCCGGATTCCCCGTGGACACGCATGTGATCCGGGTGACGGGACGCCTGCGGTGGCGTTCCGACTGGGCGTCCCCCTCTCCCGATCCGGTGTCCATCGAACGTGAGATCACCGTCTGCTTCCCGCCCGGGGAGTGGACGGATCTGTCCCACCGTCTGATACTGCACGGCCGCGCCATCTGCCATGCGAGGAAACCGGATTGCGCCGATTGCCCGCTCAACGGCACGTGTCCAAGCGCGTTCGCCGTGTGAGCCGTCCGTCATACGTATCATTCCGTATGCATCGTCCTCGGCAGAACGAACCGTGTAGCGCACGTCAACTAGACTCGGGTGCATGGATGAAAACGGACGGAAGCGCAATCTCAAGGATGAAGCCACCCGGTGGCTGATCTTCCTCGGCGTCGCGGCGGTGCTCAGCGTGATGCTGTGGCTGGGACTGTCGCTCATCGAACACAAGAATCCGATCTCCTCCTTCAGCACGCTCTCCTCCAATTCGTCCGTGACGGTCGGCATCGAAGGCAAGGCGCCGGAATCGCTCGACATCCGCACCGAACAAGGCACCGCCGTGGAGCAGGCGCTGCTCGGCAACGTGTACGAGACGTTGGTGTCCCGCAGCGACACCAACAAGCTGCAGCCGGGAATCGCCTCCTCCTGGCAGGTCTCCGACGACGGCCTGACCTACACATTCGCGCTGCGCGACGGTATGACCTTCTCCAACGGGCACAAGCTCGACTCGTCCGACGTGGTCTGGTCGCTGCAGAACACCATCAACAACCATTACGTGGGCTCCGACCAACTTGGCGACCTGAAGGAAATCACCAATCCGGACGCGGACACGGTGTCCGTCACGCTGTCCAAGCCGAATCCGCGGCTGCTGCGCGCGCTGGCCGGCCGTGCGGGCGTCGTATACGACCAGGAGAACAAGGCGGACTACGTCAAAACTGCGGTCGGATCGGGGCCGTTCACCGTATCCGACGCGTCGAAATCGCAGATCGTGCTGCAGCGCAACGACTCGTATTGGGGAGGCAAAGCCGCCTCGTCTCAGGTGACGCTGTATTACTACGGCGACGAGGATTCGATGACGAACGCCATGAAGGCCGGGAAAATCGACATGGCATTGCCGCTTAGCGCATCGGCCGCCGCCGGACTCGGCAAGGCCAACGGCATCACCGCGGTCAGCGGCATCAGCTTCGACAAGGTGCTGCTGGCGTTCAACAACGACGGGAACAGTCCCTTCTCCGATGAACAGATCCGCAAAATGACGCGGTATTCCATCGACGCGCAGTCCATCGCCAAGAACAGTCCGGACGCCTACGCCGCGCTGGGCGGACCGATCAGCCCACTCGAGGACGGTTATGAGGATCTGAGCGGACTGTACCCCTACAATCTCGGGCAGGGGCAACAGATGCGCTCCTATTTCGGCGCGAACTACATCGCACCGGTCGACATTCTGGTGCCGAAGCAGTACAAGGACATCGGCGACACCGTAAAGACCGCGATCGAAAGCCTCAATATCGGCGCCAATCTGGAGGTGCTCGATTCCGCCGCGGAAGTGACGGAACGCATGAACGCGGGCACGTACAACATCGCGCTGACCACCATGGGCGACGAAGGCGACGCGAGTGTCTTCGCGAACGGCCAATCCGTGTTCCATTTCGAGAACGGCGACGCGCAGCAGGCCTACGCCAACGCCATGGCCGCCACCAACGACGACGATTATCAGGCGCGCATGCGCGATTACGCGCGCATCATCAGCGAGGACGCCGCCAGCGACTGGCTGTACACGCGCAAGAACTTCATCGCCGTGTCCGACCAGTTGCAGGGGTATCCGAAGAATCTGACCGACCGGCTGCTGCCGTTGGACAAGGTGAGGCTGGGCTGAAGGGCCGAGAGCCGAGAAGCTGAGTCAGACGGAGGCCGGGCTGGTTTTCCATGATTTGCATGCGATTCGCATGCGGTTTTTCCGCGATTTGCGTGCGATTCCGGCATTCGGTTCGACGGGAGCCGACGCCATGGCAGTTGTCACATTCGCTTTCTAGACTAGCGACTATGACTGAAAGCCAAGATAACACCATCAACGCGAACCTCACGCCGCTGCCCGACAGGGTCGGCGTGGACGGTCTCGAAGACAAGTGGCGTGGCGTCTGGGACGAGAGCGGAGTCTACAAGTTCCAGGGCACCCGCGACCGCAAGGCCGTCTATTCCATCGACACCCCGCCGCCCACCGTTTCCGGCCACCTGCATGTGGGCCACGTGTTCTCCTACACGCACACCGATGTGATCGCGCGTTTCAAGCGCATGAACGGCTACGACGTGTTCTATCCGATGGGCTGGGATGACAACGGCCTGCCGACCGAGCGTCGCGTGCAGAACTACTACGGCGTGCGTGTGGACACGTCGCTGAGGTACGATCCCGATTTCAAGCCGCCGTTCGAAGGCACCGACGGCAAGAAGATCGACGCCAAGGACCAGGTGCCGATCTCCCGTAAGAACTTCATCGAGCTGTGCGAGAAGCTCACCGCCCAGGACGAGAAGCAGTTCGAGGCCCTGTGGCGTTCCCTGGGCCTGTCCATCGACTGGTCCCAGACCTACCACACCATCGGCAAGCACCCGCAGCGCGTGGCGCAGAAGGCGTTCCTGCGCAATCTGGCCCGCGGCGAGGCCTATCAGAAGGACGCTCCGGGCCTGTGGGACGTGACCTTCCAGACCGCAGTGGCCCAGGCCGAACTGGAATCCCGCGAATATCCGGGCTTCTACCACAAGGTCGCCTTCCGCTTCGAGGACGGCACCCCGATCTACATCGAGACCACCCGTCCGGAACTGCTGGCCGCCTGCGGCGCGCTGATCGCGCACCCGGACGACGAGCGCTACAAGAAGTACTTCGGCCAGTACGTGTACTCCCCGCTGTTCCACGTCAAGGTCCCGATCCTGGCCCACAAGGCCGCCGAAATGGACAAGGGCGCCGGCATCGCCATGTGCTGTACGTTCGGCGACGTGACCGACGTCGAATGGTGGCGCGACCTGAACCTGCCGCTGCGTTCCATCATCCAGCGCAACGGACGCATCGTCATGGACACCCCGGATTGGATCGAAACCGAGGAAGGCAAGCGCATCTTCCAGGAGACCGCCGGCAAGACCACGTTCTCCGCACGCAAGATCATCGTCGACGAGCTGCGCGCATCTGGCGACCTGGATGGTGAGCCGACGCCGACCAAGCGTATGACGAACTTCTATGAGAAGGGCGACAAGCCGCTCGAAATCGTCACCTCCCGCCAGTGGTACCTGAAGAACGGCGGCACGGACGAGAAGCTGAACGCCGAGCTCATCGAACGCGGCAAGGAGCTCAACTTCCACCCCGACTTCATGCGTGTGCGCTACGAGAACTGGGTGCATGGCCTGAACGGCGACTGGCTGATCTCCCGCCAGCGCTTCTTCGGCGTTCCGTTCCCGCTGTGGTACCCGGTGAAGGAGGACGGCACTCCGGATTACGATCATCCGATCACGCCGAGCGAGGACCGTCTGCCGATCGACCCGACCGACGATGTGCCGGAAGGCTACACCGAGGACCAGCGCGACGTGCCGGGCGGCTTCACCGCCGAGCCGGACATCATGGACACTTGGGCCACTTCGTCGCTCACCCCGCAGATCGTGACCCGTTGGGAGGAGCCGGGCGAGGAGAATCAGGCGATCTTCAACGCCACGTTCCCGATGGATCTGCGTCCGCAGGGTCAGGACATCATCCGCACCTGGCTGTTCTCCACCGTGGACCGCGCGCACTTGGAGAACAAGTGCCTGCCGTGGGCCCACGCGACCCTATCCGGCTGGATCCTCGACCCAGACCACAAGAAGATGTCGAAGTCCAAGGGCAACGTGGTCGTGCCGGACAAGCCGATCAAGCAGTTCGGCGCCGACGCCGTGCGTTACTGGGCCGCCTCCGCGCGTCTGGGTCTGGACGCCACGTACGACGAAGGCCAGATGAAGATCGGCCGCCGCCTGGCCATCAAGCTGCTCAACGCCACCAAGTTCGCCTTGGCCATCGGCCGTGAGGACGAGAACCACCATGTGGGAGCCTCCGCGACCGCCGCATGGAATCCGGCCGACGTGACCGAGCCGCTGGACCGCGCCGCCATGGCCAGGATGGCCGACGTGGTGCGCGAGGCCACCGAGAACCTCAACAACTATGAGCATTCCAAGGCCTTGGAAATCATCGAGAACTACTTCTGGCAGTTCTGCGACAACTACATCGAACTGGTCAAGAACCGTGCCTACGGCACCGCCGACGCGACCGGCAACGTGCCGAGCGAGGCCGCGGTGAAGTCCGCGCGCACCACGCTGGGCTTGGGTCTGGACGCGTTCGCGCGCCTGCTGGCTCCGTATCTGCCGTACGCCACCGAAGAGGTGTGGAGCTGGATGCATGCGGGCGAAGGCTCCGTGCACCGCGCCGCATGGCCGAAGGCTGAGACTTATGCGGCCGCCGCCGGCGACGCCTCCGCCGACCTGCTGACGTATGCCGGCGAGGCGCTGGCCGCGCTGCGTGGCATCAAGTCGAAGGCCAAGGTTTCGATGAAGACGCCGATCCTGTCGGTGACGCTGGCCGTCACCGACGAGGTCCGTGCGGCCGTCGAGACCGCGCTGGGCGACATCGCCGAAGCCGGTCGCGTGACCGGTCCGATCGCCTTCACCGCTCCGTCCGCCACCGAAGGCGAGGACGAAGCCGCAGCCAACGTGGCAGTCGCCGAAAGCGAACTGGGCGAACCGCCGGCCAAGAAGCCGAAGAAGTAATCCTGCGATCATAGCTGTCGGCGGTCCTCACGGGGCCGCCGGCTATGGGAAAGCCTCCTTTTGCATCGCTGCATCGCAGCATCGCAAGAGGAGGCTTTGCCGTTTGTACCCATTTCCGCAGACCTATGGCGGTGTTTGGCGCACATGCGTATGAGAATTCACCCTCATATACGAAAAAGTCAGAAAACCACGGCGGAATCGGATGAACCGTTCCACTTTGGCGAATCCGCGGGCGTCCTTACAGCACAGGAACCGACAGCAGGTACTGCGGGCCGTCGGAGGCCTTGTCGGAGGTAATGTGCAGCCCGGCCTGCATCGCGTCGTCCAGGATTTCCGCGGCCGCCGCCAAATCGACCGTCTCATCGACCAGATCGCCATTGTCCGGCGTGAAAACTGTCTTCGCCAATCCGTAGCCGGCGATCGGCAGCGAAACGGCAAGCGACGCCGAATCCTTTTGGGAGGCGGCGGAATCGTTCTTCTTCGAGGAGTCCACTCCCCCGACCTTCGCCACGTTCTTCGACGTGGTGTCCGCGGCCGCACCGAACGACGGACGCAATCCCCCCGCATAGCTCATCACATCATCCATGCTGATGGCGTTCTTGTCATCGACCAGGCTGGTCAGCGTGTCCGAGGTGCCTTTGGCCTGGGCCCGTTCAGCCTTGCGCTGGGCCTTGGCACGCTTCTTTTCGGCCTTCGCGCACAGCGACTGGCCGGTCGAAGCGGAACGCAGCGAATCCAGCACCGATGAGCCGTCGGCGGTCTCCGAACCGGAGGTCTCGTCATCCGAGTCCAGCTGGTCGGCGAACCGCACGACGATCTGGTGGAACGCGCTGGCCTGGCCGGTATGCTCGCTGGCGTCCGCCAATGTGGTCATCGCGGCGGAGACCTTGTCGTATGCGGATTTGAGCTTCGCGTTGTCTTTGATGCCGGCCCGCACGTCGGCGATCGCCTGGTTCTCGTATTCGGACGCGTTGCCGGAGGTGGCGCCCAATTCCTTGAGCCGGGCCGTGTACGAGTCGGTGAAATCCATGGAATACGGGATCATCGCGGCGGACAGTTGCGATTGGCCGGAGCTGTAGTCCTTGGAGCCGCGCTGCCCCTCCTCGCCGGCGCGTTTGGCGAGCTCACCCACCAGTCCGGACGTGCCGCGCTGCTCGATGGTACGGATCACTTCGTCGACCGCATCGGCCGCGCCGATATGGCGGTATGCAGCGCTCACATCGTTGACGGCGTTGGCCAATTCCGCCACGGCTTTGGCAACGGGGGTGTCGCCGTTCAACTCGGAAGCGGTGCCGAGGATGGCGGGAAGCTGCGTCGAATCGCCGATGGAGCCGGACAGGTGCGTGGTGTAGGAGCCGACGTACGCTTCGATATAGCCGTCGAACGCCTGGTCGTGTTCTTTGGAACGTTCCGCGATGGTCCGTTCCGCCAGCGCCTTCTCGTTGTCGCAGAGTTTTTCCAGTTGGGCGATGAGCTTGCGGTTGCGTTGCGAGCCGACATTGGTCAGCCCGTCCACCAGCGTCGACGCGCGTTTGGTGAGGTCGGACAGCGATTGGTCGGCGTCGCCGTCCACCGCGGCGATGGCCAGCGAGCTCATGGAGAAGCGTTTCGCCGTCACGTAGGTGCTGAAAGTCAGGTCTTCGCCGGGTTTTCCGACGGCCGCGACCAGCGTCGACGTGTTTCCCGCGGAGACGACCACGCCGTCATCGGCGGTCACGTCGTCGCCGACCCGGCTGGGGATGGTGAATGCAACCACCGGCGTCAATCCGGCGGTTTTGGCCGTGTCCACGGCATGCAGGCCGATTCGTATGCCGACCATGCCGGAGGCGCCGGAAACGTCGGCCGCGCTCACGTCCGGTCCGTCGAGGCTGAAGGTGACGGACACCTTCCATGGCGACGGGACGACGCCTTTGGGCACGCGCTGCGATTCGCGCGACGCCGAGGATCCGCCTTGCGTCAGGAACAGGCGTCCGGGCCTGTCGATGGACGAGTAGGCGCTCATCACGTCGTTTCGCGCCGCTTCGGCCGCGTACCGGTCGTTTTGGCGGGCCGCGGCGGCCACGTCGGCCACGTCGACGGCCGCGACCGGAACGGAGGCAATGACGGCGACGGCGACGGCCGCCGCGAGTGGACGGCGGCCCGCCTGCGGACGAATCGTGGATGCGTGGCGCATACCGTCCCTCACAATCGCAATCGAAGTAGCATTCCAAAGCATTCAATGTAATGCCCGGTCTGCCCGTCGGCGACGTGCGTATGCCGGCGTCGCCGTGAAAACGGGCAAAGCAGAATAAAAACAGAATAAAAAAACCGGATAAGACCAGATAAGATGGACGGGGCCAGCCGGATCAGGCGAACACGTCGAGGACGCCTGGGTCTCCCCCGGCCTCGGCGATGCGCTTGTGGCGGCGCTTGGCTTCGGTCACTACGAATTCGCGGTACATTTCCGCGATGTCCGGATCCAGTCCGGCTTCGACGGCGATGCGGTGCAGCCGTTCAATCTGGGAGTTCTCGCGCTGGTAGTCGGCCGGAGCGAAGCCCGCGCGGGCCTTCAGCACGCCGACCTGGGACGTGTATTTGAACCGTTCGGCCAGCAGTGAGACGATGGCCGTGTCGACATTGTCGATGGATTGGCGCAACGCGGCGATTTTGGCCACCGCATCGGCCACTTCGGGATTGCTCCGCGCGGTCCGCGCGTCGATGACGGTTTCGGATTCTTCTTCTGGCCGAGGCCAGTCGTGTTCGCTGTCGCTCATGGTCTCCAGACTACCGCTAAGGCTACCTCTACGGATTATGCAGGGCCGTCGTTCGGATCAACGTTCCGCGGACCGCGTATCCGTGCGGGTCACATCGAGAAGTAGCGTTTCAGCACGATGGTGGTTTCGGTGCTGACCGGCACCGTGCGGTGGATGAGGTTCAGCAGTTCCTCAAGCTTCGCGGGCGATTCGGTGCGCACGGTCAGCATGAAGCTGGGAGATCCGGCGACGGAATCACAGGACATGATGCCGTCGATGTCCTTGAGCTTGTCGGGAATATCGGCCTCCCGCGAATAGTCGGTCGGCGTGACCGCGATGTATGCGTTCACCGTGAGACCGCGGCGCTCATCGTCGATGATCGCCTTGTAGCCGCGGATAACACCGCGGCGCTCAAGCTTCTGCACGCGCGACTGCACCGCGGATACGGACAGACCGGTCGCCACGGAAAGATGGGACAGTGTGGCGCGTCCGTTGTTCTCGAGAATGTCGAGGATCACACCGTCGGTGTCATCGAGCTGGCTTGCGATCGAACGTGCGTCATCCGTGTCATGATCATTATTGGCCATCCATACCCCCTTTTTCTAACAAGTAGCCACACAGCCATAGCGACCGTCCCCACTGCGGTTCCAAGTTACTTTCCCTTTCACCATACCCACCACCACGCACATAACGGTGCTGGACAGCGGGCATTTTACCTTCGGAGAAACGACCATCCACAAACTTTTTGTTAAATTTTGCAAATACCCCCATCAAAATAGAGACTATTTATTTCATCGCTTCGATTTTTCCGTATTTTTATCTTCTTTTTTCGTGACTTCATTGTCCATAAAAATGTCCAGAAAATGGTCATTGGCGTGTGGAACGGGATGGCGTGGTGCAACACGGAAAAGGGGCCATACGACGGTCGAAGTCGCATGGCCCCTTGGACCTTTCGGGAAAAACGAAAGACCTCAGTTGCCGTTCGTGGCGTTGCCGCTTTGCTGGATGAGCGACGCCATGAAATCGCGATTGGTCGCGGTCTTCTTCAAACGCGGCACGAGCGTCTGGTAGGCCTGCTCCGGCTCGAGACCGCCCAGAAGGCGACGCAGACGGTAGATGATCGGCAGTTCCTGCGGATCGGTGATGAGCTCCTCGCGGCGGGTGCCGGAGGCGTTCACGTCGATGGCGGGGAACAGACGCTTGTCGGCAAGCTCGCGGCTCAGACGCAGTTCCATGTTGCCGGTGCCCTTGAACTCCTCGAAGATCACCTCGTCCATCTTGGAGCCGGTCTCCACCAGCGCGGAGGAGATGATGGTCAGGGAGCCGCCGTTCTCGATGTTGCGGGCCGCGCCGAAGAACTTCTTCGGCGGATACAGCGCCTGCGCGTCCACACCGCCGGACAGGATGCGTCCGGAAGCCGGGGCCGCGATGTTGTAGGCGCGGGCCAGACGGGTCATGGAATCAAGCAGCACCACCACGTCCTGGCCGAGTTCCACCAGACGCTTCGCGCGCTCGATGGCCAGTTCGGCCACGGTGGTGTGGTCGGAGGCCGGACGATCGAAGGTGGAGGAGATGACCTCGCCCTGCACCGTGCGCTCCATGTCGGTGACCTCCTCCGGACGCTCATCCACGAGGACGACCATGAGGTGCACTTCCGGATTGTTGGTCGCGATCGCGTTGGCGATGTTCTGCAGAGTGATGGTCTTGCCGGCCTTCGGCGGAGACACGATCAGGCCGCGCTGGCCCTTGCCGATCGGCGCGACGATGTCGATGAGACGGCCGGTGAGCTTGTTCGGCGTGGTCTCCTGCTTCAGACGCTCCTGCGGATACAGCGGGGTGAGCTTGTTGAACTGCGGACGATGCTGCGCCTCCTCGACGCTCATGCCGTTGATGGAGTCGATGGACTGCAGCGGCACGAACTTCTGACGCTGGTTGCGGCGGTCGCCCTCACGCGGAGCGCGGATGGAACCGTGCACGGCGTCGCCCTTGCGCAGACCGTACTTCTTGATCTGCCCCATGGAGACGTACACGTCGTTCGGTCCCGGCAGATAGCCGGACGTACGCACGAAGGCGTAGGAGTCGAGCACGTCGACGATGCCCGCGACCGGCACGAGGTCTTCCTTCGACTCGTTACGGTCGTTGCGATCGTTACGGTCGTTGCGATCCGCGGAACGGTCGGCGTTGCGGTCGTTGCCGCGTTCCATGCGGTCGTTGTGATCGCCCCTGTCGCGGCGGTCGTCACGCTCGTCGTAGTCGCGGTCGCGGCCACGCATGCGACGGCCACGACGGTCGTTGCGGCCACGGGTATGACGCGTGAACTCGCCTTCCTCCGCGTCATCGCGGCGGCCGCTCTCCTCGGAGGAGTTCTGCGCGGGCAGCGTGGCGAGGATGTCGTCGAGGTCGCGCACGACGTCCTCGTCCTTCGGCTCGTCCGCCGTGCGGCGACGGCGACGCGGCTCGAAATCGTCCTTGCGGTTGTCGTCACGGCGACGACGACGGTCTTCGCGTTTCGCAGACGGCTCGTCCAGGCCGAGTTCGGCTAGCAGGTCGGCTCCGGCTTCCGCGTCGCGATGGCGATGGCGCCTCGGCGTCTCTTCGCGCGATTCCAACGTGTCCACGGCAGCCGCGGCGTTCGCGGCGTCCTTGGCGCTTGCGGATTCCGCAGCGTGCGTGGATTCCGCGGGCTTGGATTTCCTGGCGCGCACGGGACGATTCTGCTTCGCATCGTCGGAGGCGCCGTTCTTATCGTCTTTCTTCACCGTGTTGACGTCAGCGTCTACGGTGGAGGCGGGCTTCGGGGCGCGCACGGTGACTCCGGCCGGCGCCTGTCCGCCGGAACGGGCGGCCTGGATCGTTGCGATCAATTCGGTCTTGCGCATGGTAGAGATACCGCGAAGTCCCATCTGCTTGGCGAGCTCCTTGAGCTCGGGCAGTTTCATATCATCGAGATTAGGGCTTGTTGCCACTGGTAGTTGCCTTTCCTTGGCTTCCACAGGCATGCGCCCGCGACAGCTGTAAAAAAGAATTACGGAAAAATCCGTTGAACGAAAGTTCACCGCGAAATCTCACGGTTGCGAACTGCCATAACCATACAACGCCGTCCAGACCAACGCAAACCAGGTATCGCAACCGCCCCGGACGGTTCGCGCGCCGCGTATCCGGTATGAAAAAAACGTGGGCCGGCCGGCGCATCATGCCGGCGGGCCCACGTTCCTCGTTTTCTTTTTTCAATCCTTTCGGATCGCCTCAAGAAAGCTTAAGAAAGTTCAAGAAAACGATCGTAAAGGATGAGGGAAGCCGCTACTTCTCCTCGTGGTAGGACTTGTCGGTGTTCACCGACCACACGTTCTTCTTCGACGCCTCTCCGCTCTTGATGTTCTTGACGGCTTCGATGGCCGTGGCCATGGAGTGGTCCATGTTGTTGTAGCGGTGCTGGCCGTTGCGGCCGACGCAGTAGAGGTTGCCGAAGGAGTCGAGGTAGTCGACGAGCTCGGGCATGCGGTCGTAGGTGTCGAAGTAGGCGGGATATGCCTTCTTAACGCGTTCGCGATGGGAGTCGAGCACGTCCTGCGGGCCGTTGATGACCTGCATGCGGGTGAGCTCCTGGATGGCGAACTTGGTGGCCTCCTCATCGGTCATGTTCCAGAAGGCGTCGCCTTCCTCGCAGAAGTATTCGAGGCCGATCCACACGGTGTTGTCGACGTCCTTGACCAGATACGGGCTCCAGTTGTTGAAGATCTGCAGACGGCCGACCTTGTAGCCCGGATCCTGCACGTAGATCCAGCAGTCCGGCACGATCGGCGGGTTGCCGAGGGTCGGGATGTCGGTGGTGTTGGTCAGACGCAGATGCTTGACGAGCAAGCCGACGGTGACGAAGTCGCGGTACGGCAGGCCGTTGGCGATTTCGGTCATGTCCTTCGGCGCCGGCTTGTCGGAGGCGTCCACGGCGTTGATGAGGTCCTTGACCGGCATGGAGGAGATGAAGTCGTCCGCGGCCATTTCGGTGCGGTTGCCTTCGGAATCCTCATACACGACGGAGGCGATTCTGCCGTCCTTCTGACGGATCTCCACCACGTTGGCGTCGGTGATGACTTTCACGCCGGCGGCCTCGCAGTTGGATTCGACGGTTTCCCACAGCTGGCCCGGGCCGAGCTTCGGATACCAGAATTCCTCGATCAGGGAGGTCTCCACCTCGGAATTGTCGCGCTTCTTCGGCAGCAGCTTCTGGAAGGCGTTCTTCAGCACGCCCATGATGCTCAGGCCCTTGACGCGCTGCGCGCCCCAGTCCGCGGAGATCTCGGACGGGTGGCGGCCCCACAGCTTCTCGGTGTAGCCCTCGAAGAACATGGAGTACAGCTTGCGGCCGAAACGGTTGATGTAGAAGTTCTCCAGATTGGTTTCCGGCAGCTTGTGGAACATGGACTTCAGGTAGCTGAAACCGGCGACCATGGTCAGCTTGAAGCCCATGGCCTTCAATGTGTTGGCGCTCAGCGAGATCGGGTAGTCGAGGAAATGACGGTTCCAGTAGATGCGGGACACGCGGTGGCGCTTGAGCATCACCTTGTCCTCGACCTCGGGATCAGGGCCGCCCGGCTCCATGTCATGCTCGCGGTGGAGCTTCTTGTCGTCATAGCTGGGAGCGCCCTGCAACGGCAGGACTTCCTTCCACCAGTCCATGATGCGGTCGTCCTTGGAGAAGAAGCGATGGCCGCCGATGTCCATGCGATTGCCGTCATGCTTGACAGTGCGGGAGATGCCGCCGAATTCACGGGTGGCCTCCAGCACGGTCACGTCGTACTTGTCGGAGCCACCGTCCTTGACGAGCTCCCACGCGGCGGTCAGGCCAGCAGGGCCACCGCCGATAATCACCACGGATTGCTTTTGCGTCACTTTGAAGTCTCCTTAAAACAAAATCGAAAATAGTCTACCCGAAGGTAGGGAAACGCACAGCGCGACTGTGCATATGCACACAGAATCAACGCCATGCCAGGCGTGAATCGCCATGAAACCGTCAATAAGAAATCAATGGAACCGTCATGAACCATCATGAACAGGAAACCAGCCGCCCGACGGACCTGCGAAGGCTGGTCTCCCGTAAAAATCACATGCTGTCGGGGATGTCGATATCGGTTTTCTGCACCTCTTCGACGTTCACATCCTTGAACGTGACGATGCGCACGTTCTTGACGAAACGGCTGGAACGATACACGTCCCACACCCACGCGTCGGTCAGACGCACGTCGAAGTAGACATCCTGTCCGGCGGAGCGCACATTGAAATCGACCTTGTTGGCCAGATAGAAACGACGCTCGGTCTCCACGACGTAGGTGAACAGCTTGATGACGTCACGGTATTCCTTGTACAGCGCCAGTTCGGCGTCGGTTTCGTAATTGTCGAGATCTTCGGCGCTCATCACTTGCCTTCCATATCGCGCTTGCGGCCACGGCCGAGCGTGCGCCACCAAGCGTCCTTCGATGTCTTGCGTTCACCCGAGCCGTACGGCCAGGTGTTGTCGGCATCGCCCGTCGCCTGGCCGGTCGATTCCTTGGTCGGCTCCTCGGCCGGCTCGTCGGACCGTGTTTCCTGCGGACGTGCGGCGGACGTCTTATCCGCGTCCGGCGTCTGACCGCCGTTTCCGTCCTGCTTGGCGTCCGCATCGTCGGAGCCGTCGTCACGCGTGGTGTTGAGCTGGATGGCAATTGAATGCTCGCGGGCGCTCAACGCCTCCTTGACGCCGGGATTGTCTTCGATCACATGCATGCCGAACGCGTCGAGCGAACGGATCGGGTCGAATTCGTCGACGAGCGTGTCCATGACGATCAGGTCTTGGTAACGGTTCTGCGAGGCGTTCCACAGGGCGTCGCGCGAACGGCCGGACGGCACGAAGCCAAGCGACTGGTAGACGGACACGGAACGCGTGTTCTGCTCCGGCACGGCCACCCAGATGCGGTGCATGCCGAGGCCCGCCGGTTCCGGCGCGAAGCCGTAGGTCATCACGCGGGGCATGATGTCGCGCGAATAGCCGCGGCCACGGTAGTCCTTGCCGAGCACCACCTGGATACGCGCGGAACGCGCCCAGCCGTCGATGTCGATGAGGAATATCATGCCGATCACGTTGTCCGAGGAGGCCGCGTCGACCTCGCCGTCGCCGTCATGGTCGGCTTCGGTAATGATGGACCATGCGATGGTGCGGCGGGATTCCGGATCGCCCACGCCGGATTCGGACGACGCCTCCCCTTTGGACCACGCCACTGAGCGGCGCACCCACGCGTTCACCGCGCCGCGTTCGGCCACACGGTCCTTGCCGGTGATGTCGGAGGCGCCGATGTACGCTTCGATTCGGTCCATCTGGGCGATGTCCTCGATGGTGGCGGGGCGCAGATGCACCATCTCGCCTTTGATCGGCGGAATGTCGATGCGTCCCGGAAGCTCCCTCGCCCGCTGGTCCGCCGTCGGTTCCTTCGCTGTGGTTTCAGCGTGTTCTGACATGATTCTCGTTTCCTATGTCCTTCGGTGCGGTCCCTCGCCACACACGTACCGACGGTATTGTACCCGACTGGACGCCGGCTGGGAGTTTCGTTGGAGGAATCGCCTGGATTTTCCCTTCGCACGATGGCCGAATCGTGTGGAAAACAGGCAAAGGGGCCGTAGGCCGGCCAATAATACGGGGCAAAAGAACGGGGCACACGGCAATGGCGAAGCGATGGCATGGCCAACGGCACGGTAATGGCACGGCAGCAGCACAGCAATAACAAAAGGCGCATGTTATGCGGTAAGAGGAATCGCACAACATGCGCCTTTCGTCGTCGTGATCGCCGTCGCTGTCCGCGATCACGCGGATCGCGCGGCGGACGGCAATCGCCGGAACGTCACTTGATCTTGCCCATCACGATCTTGGTGACGGCCTTCGCGTCGGCCTGGC
>ERZ808246.1244-NODE-1244-length-18770-cov-3.495218_pt1 | contig 18770 bp, 21 predicted proteins | sample MGYA00521083_ERZ808246 | MGnify/ENA primary metagenome ERZ808246 (study PRJEB31516, sample SAMN03275577) | gut metagenome | biome: mammalia-associated habitat; material: feces | host: Papio cynocephalus | place: Kenya | collected 2012-07-07 ... | reverse complement strand
TTTGTAAAAACGAAAACCACCGGATAGTCCGGTGGTTCTTTTATGCTTTAGCGTTGAGTCTTTAATAATGAAATCCTCCTTTGTTATAATTAAATTGCAGTTTGCCGCTTGCAAAAAACAAAGGAGGTGCGTCCCATGCAGGACATAAATAGTTTATCACATACTAAATGGAATTGTAAGTATCATATAGTATTTGCTCCAAAATATAGAAGAAAAGTTTTTTATGAAGAAAAAAGATTGGAAATAGGAAAAATATTAAGAGAATTATGTAAATGGAAAGATGTAAATATAATTACAGCAGAGGTATGCCCAGATCATGTTCACATGTTTTTAGAAATACCGCCAAAGTTAAGTGTATCTTCATTTATGGGATATTTGAAAGGAAAAAGTAGTGTTATGATATATCAAAAGTGGGGAGATATGAAGTACAAATATAGAAACAGGTCATTTTGGTGTAGAGGATATTATGTTGATACAGTTGGTAAGAATGCAGTAGTAATTGCTAGATATATAGACGAGCAACTAAAAGAAGATAAGTCGTTAGAACAATTAACATTAGATAAAATAGACCCGTTTACGGGAAATAAGCGATAGAGTCTGCAAATGGCAAACTGTTTTAGTGCTTTTAAGCAAAGCCAGAACAAAAGCCTTTATAGGCGTCAAAGAAAAACCACTAGTTTTACTAGTGGATATTTTTTTTAATAAAATTATATATTTAAAAAGATGTCTTATGATACAATAAAACTAATAAATAGGAGGGAAAATGGAGTATAAGAAAATGAGAGAATATTCTCATGAAGAGTTTATTAATATTATTTTAAATTTAAATGAAAAAGAACTAATTGAATTTAGCAAAAAATATGGAGGTTATCCTGTTTTATTTAGAATGGCATTAGATAATAGAGTGAGTCATATTCCTTTTATACAAACTGGTTCTGCTATTATAATTAGAAATGAAAATAAAGAAATATTACTTCAAGAAAGAACAGATAGAAATATGTGGGGACTTCCTGGTGGATGTCAGGAGTTAGGGGAAGATTTAAGAGAAACAGCTATTAGAGAAGCATATGAGGAGACTGGAATAAAATTAAATATAGAAGATTTGATCTTAATAAATACATTATCAGGTCATTTAAGAAAAAATAGTTATCCTAATAGAGATATTGTATATAATAATACTTCTTTGTATTTGGTAGATGTATCTATTAATAGTTTGGAAAAGTTAAAAGGAGACTCTGAGACTAAGAGATTAGAGTTCTTTAGTCTTGATGATATACCAAGTAATTTAATGGATAGAGATTTAATTTTAGAATATAAAGAATATTTAGAAAGTAAAAATAAATAATTTATTTAAATGAGGTATCTGAAATGAAAAAAATAATATATGATTTTGATGGAACTTTAACTCCATTTTCTATACCAAGATTTTCTATTCTAGAAAAGTGCGGTTATAAAGATGGAGCAATAAATCCTAAATTTTTAGATGAAGTAAAAACTAGGATGAAAAATGAAAACTTAGATTCATATGTTTCATTTTATAAGACAATGTTTGATAAAATGAATGAAAATAATATTGAGTTAAAAGACAGTAATTTTTGCTATGGAGCAGAAGATATTGAATATAATAAAGGAGTTATTTCTTTTTTAGAAAATCTACATAAAAATAATATTTTTAATTATGTATTAAGTTCTGGTTTGAAAGTGTATTTGGAAAAGACTAAGATTAGTCCGTTTGTTAAAGATATTTATGGTACAACATTTAAATATAATGAAAACGATGAAGTGATTGATTTTGATATTTTGATGAGTGATAAGAAAAAGGTTACTGGTATTAAAAAAATATTAGAAAGTTTAAATATTAAAGATGATGACTGTAGTGAGTTAATTTATATAGGAGATGGTTTAACAGATCTTGATGCTATGGAATTTATAAAAGAACATGGTGGTATTACTATATTTGTATGTCAGGATTTAGATAGTAAAGATTTAGAAAAAATAAAAGAAAATCCAAATGTTGATCATTACTTTAAAGCAGATTATTCTTCTGATGATGATTTATCAATGTACATAAATAAAATTTGTGGTATATAATTATGAAATATTCTTTAGAAGAGATAAAAAAGTTAATAAAAATTATATATAATGAACATTTTAAATGTAGTATTTCAATGATTATATATAGTGATGATTTAGAGAAGAAGAAAATATTAGATGGTATAAAAAATATAGATATATCACAAAAAGTTTGTATGTATGATTTTTTTAGTGATAATTTGAAAGAATATCAAAATTTATGCTTAGATAAAAATAGTGTTGTTGTAGGGTATAATGTAGATAAATACTGTGATTTTTTGTTAAGAAAAGGTAGAATACAAAGTAAACGTGATTTTTATATGGGAACATTTAATATGATAAGAGATTCATTTTATTTAAAAAATGAAGTTAATTTAATTCTAGTTTTATCAAATGAAGAGTTTGATATATTTATTAGTGAATATTGTGATGATTTTACTGATTATGCTTGTATAAAGTTGGAATATGCTTCTCTTAAGGATGATAAAAATAAATTAATAGTGAAAAAATAAATACTTATAATTTAATATTAGAAGAGTAGTTATCTATTCTTTTTTTGTATATTTTTATTTATTATTTTCCATAATATATTTGGAGGGATAAATATGAATGAATTAAAAGAAGTTCCTTTTGATACTATTACTGGTAAAGATTTAGATTATTTGAGTGATATGTTTCAATGGAATTATTGTGCTTATAAGAAAGCATATAATAATATGGAGTATATTAATGATCAGAAGTTAGTTGATTTTTTTAATGAAATTGTTCAATTCTTTGATGATAATATGAATGTTGTTTTAGATGTTATTAGTAATCCTGGAGGTGATATTGATGAGTAAGATATGTAATTCTATGGTGGAAGTTTCTAAAGGTATTGAATTAAATGATAAAGATTATTGTACATGTTTACTTTCAACACTAAAGGATATGGAAAAAAATTATTGTATTGCGATGACTGAGGCTAGTAATGAATGGCTTTATAATATATATAAAGATATATTTCTTGATTTAGCAGATTTTCAAAGAAAACTATATATTTTAATGTTTGAAAATGGTTGGTATGCTCTTGAAAATGTTACTCAAACTAAGTTAGATGAGAAGATAAAAATGTTTTCTAAAGAGTATGATGATTTATCTAACAATGGGTAATTTTTGACAAACTCTTTATAAAGTGCTATAATATTCGGCATTCAGGGAGGAATATAATTTATGAAAACTATTGATGGGTCGTCAAAGCTTAAAATATTAGTTTTGATGATAATATCATTTGTTATGATAAGTGGATGTTATGTATATCATAATTATTCTGTTTATAAAAGTATAAAAGTAGTTGCTAATGATACTGCAGCTATTGAATATGGCAGTGCTAATTATGATATTAATGAATTATTAAAAGAGGTTGAAGGAGAAATTGTATCAGTAAAAAAAGATATTGATACATCTGTTCTTGGTGAACAAGAAATAATATTAGAAGTAAAAAAAGATAATATTGTTAAAGATGTACCAATTGTTGTATCTGTTGTTGATAGAACTGCTCCTGTTATTCAATTAAATAAGGATACAATCTCAGTAACTGAAGGAGATAATATAGATTTACAATCAAATGTTTTATCTGTAAATGACTTGATAGATGGTGATTTAAGTTATTCTAGTGATGTAAATGAAGATAGTTTAAACTATTATACGTTTAGTTATGATGATTTAAGTTCTGTTGGAAGTCATGATGTTGTTGTAACTGCAGTAGATAAATCAGGAAATATATCAACTGCGACTTTTAAAGTTAATGTTCAAGAAAAACCAAAACCTGTAGAAGTTGCTAGAGTTAATTCTACTGTAAATGTTCCAGAGAATGTAAGTGGAAATGATATTGTACAAATTGCTTATAAATATATTGGTTATCCATATGTTTCAGGAGCAAATGGTCCTTATGCATTTGATTGTAGTGGTTTTGTACAATTTGTTTATTCACAAGTAGGTAAATCTATAAGTAGAAGTACATCTACACAAATTTTAGATGGTGTTGGAATTAGTTATGATAATGTTCAACCTGGTGATATTCTAAGCTGGGGATATACAGATGGTGTTCCAACGCATTCAGCTTTGTATGTTGGTAATGGTATGATGATTCATGCTGCAAATCCATCACAAGGTGTTTTATTAAGTAATGTTGCTGCTTGGACTAGAGGTTCAGGAACAAGAGTTATTTCAGTTAGAAGAATAGGATAATAAATTCTATTCTTTTTTTGTATAATTTTTGCATTTTAGTAAAAAATATATTTAGGAGGAATAAATATGGAAATGTTACAAAAAATTTTGTTAGTAATAACAATTATTGGAGCAGTTAACTGGGGACTAGTTGGTCTATTTGATATAAACTTAGTAGCAATGCTTTTTGGTGATGGAAGTTTCTTATCAAGAAGTGTTTATACTATAGTTGGAATATGTGGGTTAATTAATATTGGAATAATACTCGGACATATTCAATATGAAAAAGACTAACTTTGTCTTTTTTTTTTATCTTTTTTATGTTAAGGTAAACTTATAAATTATGTTAGGGGGAAGATACGTGAAAAATTATGTTAATTTAGCATTAAAAAAAGAAAAAAAGGCTGCTTCTTTTGAAAAAGTTTGTGAAAGAATTGAAAAGATTGCATTAAAGGACAATCCTGATTTTGTTTTGACAGATGGTATGAAAAAAGAAATTAAAAGTATTTTAGATGATGGAGTAAAGCGATATGAATACTATTTATCACCTTCAAATAATTATACTTTAATGAGTAAGACTTCTTTTAGAAAAGGAAGATTTGTCGCTGATAGAAATGGTAATGGTGTTGTTTCTGTTACTACTTCTTATACTGATAAAGAAAATAATAATGTTGTAAGAACTGATAAATATAGTATTAATAAGGAAAATGCTAGAGGAGCAATAGATGGAGATATTGTTTTAATAGATTTTGGTGGAAAAAGTGGAGATTGCAAAGTTGAGAAGATACTTGATAGACACATAGAATCTGTGGTTGGTGAAGTATATAGAATGGGAGCTAGTTATTTTGTAAGACCCATTGATAAGAAAAAGCAAGATTTAACCATTGCTTTAGAAGGAGAGGCTATAGAAGGACAGAGAGTATCTGTTGATTTAACAAAGCAAACAGGTGATAATTTTTATATTGGTACTGTTACTAGAGTATTTAATCATAAAGATGATCCTGATGAAGATGTTTTATGGGAAGCATTTAAACTTGGTATAGATGATCAATTTAGTAAAGAATCTTGGGAACAAGTTAAACATATTCCTACATCTGTAAGAGATATTGATAAGATTGGAAGAGAAGATTTAACTGACTGGGAAATTTTTACAATAGATGGAGCAGATACTAAAGATATTGATGACGCTGTTTCTTGTACAAGACTTCCTAATGGTAATTTTCAATTAGGTGTACATATTGCAGATGTTTCAAATTATGTTCCTGAAAATTCTGCCTTAGATAAAGATGCTTTTAGAAAGGGTACTAGTAATTATTTAGTAGGTAGAGTAATTCCGATGTTGCCTCATGAATTATCTAATGGTATTTGTTCTTTAAATCCACAAGTTGAACGTTTAGCTTTATCTTGTATAATGGAGATTAATCCTAATGGCGAAGTTGTTAACTCTAGACTTACAGAAAGTGTTATTAAGTCAAGATTAAAAATGACATATGATAAAGTAAATGATATTTTAAAAGAAGGAAAAGTTGCTCCAGAATATGAAGAGCATGCTGATACTTTAAGAAATTTAAATAAACTTGCTCTTATTCTTAGAAAAAAGAGATTAAAGAATGGAGCTATTGAATTTGATAGGCCAGAATTAAAAGTAATTCTTGGAGAAGATGGAAAAGTTAAAGATTTTTCGCTTAGGATTCAAGATTTAGGTGAAAATCTAATAGAGGAACATATGTTAATTACTAATGAAACTGTTGATAAGTTCTTAGAAGGACATGGCTTTCCTTGTCTTCATAGAGTACATGCTGCTCCTAGTGCTGATAGGCTTAATGAGTTATTAATGTTTTTAGAAGCAATAAATTATCCATTTAAAGAAAACGTTTCAGGTGATGAAATTGCTGAGAAAAAGAAATTAATGCAAGAACTTGTTGAACATGTTAATAAAGCTGGAAGATTATCACCACTACTTTCAACAATGTTAATTAGATGTAATTCACGTGCTAAGTATAGTCCTATTAATATTGGACATTATGGCCTTGCTAAGAAAAATTATTGTCATTTTACTTCTCCTATTAGAAGATATCCAGATTTAACAAATCATAGAATGATTAAAGATGTTTTACATGGTAATAATAAGAAGATAAAGAAGTGGCAAGAAAAGTTACCTGAGATAGGAGGAGTTTCATCTTCTAGAGAAAAAACTGCAGATGAGGCTGAACAAAATACACTTAGAATGAAGTGTTGTGAATATATGGAAGAACATATAGGTGATGAGTTTAATGGTACTGTTGTTGGTATAAGTGACAAGGGAATTACAGTAGAACTTGATAATATGATTGAAGGATTTATTAGACTTAAGGATTTAAAAGGAGAATATGTTTATAGTTCAGAAAGTTTTTCAATGGTATCATTAGAAGGTTTTGACAACTATTATGTTGGTGATAGATTAAGATTAAAAGTAAGTGCTGCATCTAAAGAAGATAAAAAAATTAATTTTAGTGTAGTGGAAAAATTAGAAGAAAATAAAACAGTAAATGCTGATTCAATAAATAGAGATGTAAAAGTATTTGCAAAAATGAACAAATAATTTAATAAAAATAGAGTGTACTTGAAAAAGTATTACTCTTTTTTTATAATAATCTTTAATTTGAGGTGGTAATGTGTCAAAATTATCTAATGAGTTATTAATGATTCAGTTGTTGTCTAATGGTAGAAAATATAGTATAAAAGAACTTTCTGATATTTTAGAAGTTAGTGAAAGAATGGTTAGATGTTATAAAGAAGATATTGAAAAATCTGGTATTGTTATTGAAACAATCAGAGGAATATATGGAGGTTATATTCTGAAAAATGATTATTTAGTACCTAAAATGAAATTTAATGATTATGAATATAAATTTCTAAGTAATATAAAATGTTCAAAAGAAAATAAAAAATTACTTGATGAAATTTTAGTTAAAGTGAAGTCTATGAGTAATTATAATGATACTAAACATATAGTTTCTTCTGAAATAAAAAATTATTATAATATACTAAATAAAGCAATAAAAGAACATAGAAAAGTATTTATTAAATATGAGTCATATAGCGAAGGTATTGGTGATAGAATTATTCACCCCTTAGATATTTTTTATTATAATAATGGATTTGGTTGTGCTGCTTTTTGTGAGAGAAAAAAAGATTTAAGACATTTTGATTTAGCTCGTATAAAATCTGCTCTTTTAATGGATGAAATTTTTAGATAAATCTTTTTCATTGTGTTGATAATTTGTTTATAAAATGTTATCATATTATTACAGGTATAGGGTTAGGAAATATATTATTTAATAATATATTTTTTATGTGTACTTGGACGTTATAAGGAGATGAAGAAATGGTAATAACTTTATCTGATGTATTGACGGTGATTAGAAAAATAGTTGATATATCATTTGTTTGGTTAATATTTTATTGTATTCTTAAGAATATTAAGAATAATGTAAAGTTGTCCTTAATTTTTAAGGGACTTTTGATAATTTTATTTTTAAAGGTTATAAGTAGTGCATTCAGCTTAGTTACAGTTGGATACTTACTTGATTATATAATTCAATGGGGACCTATAGCAATTATTGTTATATTCCAACCTGAAATAAGAACTATTCTTGAACAGTTAGGTAGAAATCAGTTGCTTGGTAGACATAAGACTCTTACTGTTGATGAGAGAGAGCATTTAGTTTACGAACTTGTTAGTGCAATTGATTATCTAAGAAAAGAAAGAATTGGTGCATTGATAGTTCTTGAAAGAGATATAAGTTTAGGAAATTACATTGATAAAGCAAAAAAATTGTATGCTGATTTATCAAGTGATTTATTAATTGCTATTTTCTATGAAGGAAATCCATTACACGATGGTGGTGTAATTATTCAAGGAGATAGAATTACATGTGCTGGAGCAGTATTCCCAACTAGTAGTAGTCCAAAACTTAATCGTAGACTTGGAACTAGACATAGAGCAGCACTTGGATTATCTGAGGAGACAGATGCTATTTGTATAGTTGTATCAGAAGAAACTGGTAGAGTATCAATAGCACTAAAAGGAGAGATGTTATACAATTTAACACTTGATGATGTAAGAATGCTATTAATAGATGAATTGAAGCCTAAACAAGATTTGGATTATACTGAAGAAGACGAAGATAATGTAGATGAGGAAGAGATATATGAAAAAGAAAAATAAAGGAATAGGTAGAATAATTCGTCTCATTGGATTATTCTTTGATAAATGGTTAATAACTCCAATCACGAAGTTAATACTTAAGTTGATGGAAATATTCAAATCTTGGGCAAAAACGTTTGACAGGCTTTCAAATAAAAAATCTACTTTATTAGTATTTAGTTTAATTTTAGCTTTTGGTACATTTATTTTAATAGATAGAGAATCAAGTGTAATGATTGATCAATATGCTGAAATTTTATATGATCAACCAGTATCAGCTGTGTATAATGAAGAATTGTATGTAGTTGAAGGTTTACCAGAAAAAGTTGATATTACTTTAATTGGTCAAAGAAGACATATTTTCTTGGCAAAGCAATCTCCTTCTAAAGGTGTATCAGTTGATTTAACTGGATTGAAACCTGGTAATCATAAAGTTACATTAAAATATACGCAGAGATTAAAATCTCTAGATTATAAATTAGACCCTTCTACTGTAACAGTTACAATTTATGAGAAGGTTAGTGAGAATAAGACATTGACATATGATATTCTTCATAAAGATAATCTTGATAGTAAGTTATATATTAGTAATGTTGAACTTGATAGATCTGAAGTTATTATTAAGGGTGCTCAATATAAACTTGATCAAGTAGCTACTGTTAAGGCACTTGTTGATGTTGATAATATTCCAAATCCTAAAGCTGGAGATATTACATTAAAAGATATTCCACTAGTTGCTTACAACAATGATGGTGAAGTAATTAATGATGTTGAAATAGTTCCAAAAACAGTAACAGCAAATATTACTATTACTTCTCCAAGTAAAGAAGTACCGGTAAGAGTTGTTCCAAAAGGAAACTTAGCATTTGGTAAGTCAATTAAGTCAATGGAAGCAAGTTTATCAACAATAACAGTTTATGGTGAACAAGAAGCCATTGATAAGATTGAACAATTTGAAGTTGAAATTGATGTTTCTGGTTTAGAGAAGAATAAAGAATTTAATGTAACATTAAGTAAGCCTAAAGGTATTACAGAGTTAAGTTCTAAGACGATGACAGTAAAAGTTGTTGTTGATGATTCTACTACTAAAGAATTTAATGATATCTCGGTAACTACTAGAAATATTGGCGATGGTTTGGTTGCAAATGCAGCGTCAATTGATGATCAAAAAGTAAATGTTGTAGTTACTGGTAGTTCAGGAACACTTGAAAACTTAAAGGCTAGTGATATAACAGCATATGTTGATCTTAAGAATTATGGTGAAGGTACTCATGAAGTTGAAGTTCATGTTACTGGAACAGATTTGAAATTGTCATATGCTTCTAAGACTAAGAAAGTTAAAGTTGTAATTTCAAAAAAATCATAGAGGACTGAAAAGTTCTCTTTTTTTGTAATAATTTATATTTTTTTTCATAAATAATACTAGATTGGAGTGTAATATGAAAAGAATATTTATTGTTTTATTTATTTGTTGTTTATTAATTACTGGTTGTTCTAGTACTAAAAATATAAAGAAAAATTTTGTAAATAGAGTTGATGGAGCTAATAGTTATAAGTTAAATGGTACATTATCGATTAATAATAATGATGATGTTTATAATTATTCAGTAGAGGTTGGTTATAAAAAAGATGACTATTATAAAGTTACTTTAAAGAATAAAGCTAATAATCATGTACAAATTATTTTAAAAAATGATGATGGTGTATATGTACTTACTCCTTCATTGAATAAAAGTTTTAAGTTTCAAAGTGATTGGCCTTATAATAATTCACAAATATATTTATTAGATGCTATTTCTTTGGATATAAAGAATGATAAGGATAGTGAGATTAGTAAGAAAGATAACAAATATTTTCTTATGACAAAAGTAAATTATTCTAATAATAGTCGTTTAATAAAGCAAAAGTTAGAGTTTGATGAAGAATTTAATCTAAGTAAAGTTATTGTTTATGATAAAGATGGTGTTGAAGTAATGACTATGAAGTTTGATAAAATTAAATTAAATTCTAAATTTTCGAAAGATTATTTTGATGTTGATAGTATTATAGATTCAGAAAGTACTACAGCCGAGTCTGATAATAATAGTGAAAATAATACTACTACAGATAGTAAAAAGGATAATGATAAAAATACTGAGAACAAAACATCTAATAATACAAATGAGACTGATAAAAATAAGAATACTGTAAATAATGATAAGAATAGTGTAACAAATAAAAATACCAATAACAGTAATAACAATAATACTGCGACTTCTAGTAACAATGAAACTAATAATACACTAGTCGTTTAGATGATATAGTTTACCCGCTATTTTTACCTAGTGGAACTAAATTAGTTGATGAAGAACGTGTTAAAAAAGATAATGGAGAAAGAGTTATTATGACTTATGAAGGAGAAAAATCATTCTTATTAGTAGAAGAGACTATGGATGTATTTAATGAATTTACTATTATTCCATCATCTGGTGAACCATTTCAATTGATGGATACATTAGGAGTTATGACTAATAATTCATTATCTTGGTCTAGTGGAAGTACTGATTATTATTTAGTTAGTGATGTTATGAGTAAAGATGAGATGATTGAAGTTGCTCAATCTATTGGAAATGTTAACTCTCTTAAATAATAGACTTTAAACAAATCTTTGTGCTATAATTATTTTGGTGATAATATGGCAAAGAAAAAAGAAAGCAAAGAAGAAGTAAAGAATAAAAAGAAGTCTCAGGCTACTACTGAAAAGAAAAAAAATAATAAGAAAGTAGATTCTTCTGTTAAAACAGAAGTTATTGATACTAAGAAAAATAAAGAACTAGAGAAAAAATTAAAACAGGAAAGAAAGAAAATTAACAATGTTTCCGCAACTGATTCTGATATTTGGAGTAAAGTAATTATTGTTTGTGTAATTATTTGTGTATTTTGTGCATTTTATTTCTTAACAGTATTTATAAGTAAAGATGATTCTTCTAGTACTAATAGTAGTTCATCAAATAAGAAGACTACTGAAACTACTAATATTTCATATGATGAAATTTTGTTAGGAAGAAGTTTTTCAATGGAAGATGGGGAATATTTAGTATTATATTATGATAAGGATAATAGTGATTTATCAAGTGAGATGAGTAGTGCACTTAGTACATATAATAATAAAGATTCTCATTTAAATGTTTATACTGTTGATATGAGTGATGCATTAAATAGCAGTTTTATTAGTGATGAGTCTAACCATGCTGCGAAAGATGCAAGTCAAATGAAAATATCAGGACCAACTCTAATTAAATTCAATAATAATAAGATTGATGATTATATTGAAGGTAAAGATGAAATTACTGATTATTTAAAATAAAAGACAAATTTCTGTCTTTTTTCTTTTTAAGTTACTGATTAGTTATATTATAGTCATAATTGTGATATTATTAATTATAGAGTATGAGGTGCTAGTATGAGAAAATCTAAGAAGAAAAGTGATAAAAAAGTAAAAAAAGATAATTTCTTTAATAATTTAGAATTTGATTTAGAAAATGATTCTAAATTTTCGATTTTTGAAGTAATAATAATTATTTTTATTTCTATTGTTTTTGGAATAATTGTTGGATATATTTTAACTTATACTAGAAGTCCGTTTGGTAGTATTAAAAGTAATTCTAAGTTATCTGAGATTATTTCTACTTATAATTCTATTAAAGATAATTATTATAAGGAAATTGATGATGATACTTTAGTAAATGCTGCTGTTTCTGGAATGATTGGTTCTTTGGATGATAAGTATTCTAATTATATGGATAGTAGTACAACTGATAGTTTTAATGAGAGTGTTGAAGGTTCTTTTGTTGGAATTGGTATTACTATAATGTTTGATGGTGAATATAACAAGATCATTGCGGTAGATGATAAAGGACCTTCTAAGAAGAGTTTAAAAGTAGATGATTTAATAGTAGAAGTTTCTGGGAAAGATGTAAAAGGTGTCTATGGAGATGATTTAAGAAAATTAATAAGAGGAAAAGTTGGAACTACTGTTAAAATAAAAGTCCTAAGAAATAATAAGTATCTAACTTTTTCGATTAAAAGAACAAATATTGAAATTGAAACAGTAAAAAGTAATTATTTTGATGTAGAAAGTAAAAGAATAGGTTATTTAGATGTAGATGTAATTTCTTCTAATACTTATAAACAATTTAATAAAAATTTAAAAAGGTTGGAAAATAAAAATATTGATTCTTTAATTATTGATTTGAGAGATAATCCAGGAGGACATTTGAGTCAAACGAGAGAAATTTTAAGTATGTTCTTTAATAAAAAAACTGTTTTATATCAATTAAAGGATAAAGATACTAAGAAGAAAATATACTCATCTTCTAATGAGACTAGGTCTTATCCTATTGTTATATTAGTAAATGATGGTAGTGCATCTGCTTCGGAAATTATTACAAGTTGTTTTATGGAAAATTATAAAAATATTAAAGTTGTTGGAACTACAACTTATGGAAAAGGTACAGTACAGCAATCACGTCAATTAAGTACAGGTACAAGTATTAAATATACTGTTCAAGAATGGTTGACTTCTAAAGGTAAAAGTATAAATGAAAAAGGTATTAAACCAGATGAAGAGTTACTTATGAATTCAGAATATTATTCTGCTCCAACTTATAATACTGATAATCAGTTACAAAAAGCTATTGAAATATTAAAATAGAGTTCATGTTTATGAACTCTTTTCTATACTATTAATAATAAGTTGTTTATTTTTTTTAGAAGGTGAGCAAGTTGTTAATACTAGTTGCTTTTCTTTAGTTTTAGAAATATCGATAAATCCATCTTTATCTTTTTCAAATATTTCTATTATTTTGTAATAGTATGTTTTGTCTTTTAGTTTTAGTTTGATTAGATCATTTACTTTTAATTCATTTAGTCGTTCAAAGTATGCAATTTTTCCAGTTCCAGAATGTGCTGCTAGAAAGATAATACTGTTATCTTTGTCTGGCATAACAGATTCTTTTAGAATTGTCACATTTTCTTCAATGTTGTTTCTTGTATCATCTATATTATATAAATTATTTTTCAAATTAATCTTATTTATTGTTATAGTACCAAGAATATCAGTATTATTTTTGTTTGTAATTATATTATATAGTAAATCATTATGATTATTGTTTATTGGTAAATTTTTAATATTAGTAGTAGAAGAGGTGATCTTGATACTAAACGTAAATATTAATAAAATAGATAAACAAAAGTAAATGAATTTTTTCAACATATTATTAATAGTAATACTTTTAAAATAAAATTATATATATTATTAAAGATACTTGTATGTGTATCTGGAACTGGTATTTTGTAGTCCTTTAATGTTATTATCTCATTAACTGAGTTATCTACAATGATTGTGAATGGTTCAATTTTAGAATAACCTTCAGTAGTATTTTTTTGTTTAATAGTATATTTTCCATATGGAAGTTCTATTTCGCAAATACCGTCATCATTAGTAGAAATTGTTTTTATTAAATTATTTTCTTCATCATATATTTCAAAATCAATATTTTTTTCACTTTGGAACAATATATTATCTCCATAAAGCTTTTCTATCTTTATTTTCTTTTTTATAACATAGTTTTTTAATATTAGTTCTATAGTTGGATTTTCTTTACTAATAGTTATTTCATATGTTTTTTCATCAAGATTGTATCCTTTTCCAGCTTCTATTTCTTTTAGATAATATTTTCCAAATGGAATATTTTCTATTTTTGCAACATTATTTTTTATTTCTAATATTTTTATTTCTTTTCCATTTTCATCAGTTAGCTTGTATTTAGCTCCATCTAGAATAGCACTTCCTGATGGAATAATTGAATTTGTATCACTATCTATTTTGGTAATATCTATTCTTGTATTTACTATGTGAACTCTAAATGAAACATTAGTCTCTTCAATGTCTCCTATTGTTACTAAATTTTGACTATTTTCAGCTTGATAAAATATGACCGGCATATTATGTTTTTGCGTCTTGTTACTTAAAGTGTATTTATAATCTCCTTTTTGTAAGTTATTTATTGTTAATGTATTTCCATTTATAGATAGACTTTTGTCATTAGTATTAAAATTACTTAATACGTTATTTGTATCATTTATTACTACTTTATCTCCTTCTACAAAATAGTAATCTTTGTTATTTAGTGATGGTAATATATAACTTTTTTCAATTAATGAGTTTATTTCATTTATTTCATTTTGATATGGATTTATTCTATTACCATTTAAAGTATCTGTAAAATAATAATCACCAGATGGATCAGCAGTTTGCCATATCATTAATTGAGTTATTGCATACCACTTATTATCTGAATGATTGTCTCCATAAGAGTAACCATATGCTACAATTTTTTTTATTCTTTCTATTTGTTGTGTAGATAAGTTTCTAGGATTAATAGTTTCTGTATAATTACTTTCTCTAAAAGTATTAAATGGTTCTAGGCAATATGCTGCTTGATTATCTCCACTTCGTCTAAAGAATCTTGCTTTTTGATAAAATTTTGTCTTTGTTGATGGCTGATATTTGACCATATATATGTTACTTATCATTTCAGCTTCATAAAAGTTTGTTTGGGCATTTACTTTTGTAATATTAAATAAGAAAATGCCGAAAATTGCTATTAAGAAAAATATTTTATTTTTAATAATAATCCCTCCTTTTTTTCTTAATGGCTAGATAATAACATGAACTTTTTTTTAAAACAAATTGTACTTTTAGTAATTTGTTACTATGTTTAATTTTGAATTATTACTTTTTTCCTAATAGTTTTTTAATTTTTGACAGTGTTTTTAATATCAATTAAGAAGTTTATATATGATATAATATTTTTTGAGGTGATACTATGACTGATATAGAAATTAGTAGAAATTGTAAAAAGTTAGATATTGCTGATGTTTCAAAAAGTATTGGTATTAATTCTAATGAAATTGAATTATATGGAAAATATAAATGTAAAATAAATCCTATAAATAATAATTCTAAGGGTAGACTTATACTTGTTACCGCTATTAGTCCTACACCATTAGGTGAAGGAAAAACGACTGTAAGTATTGGCCTTGGTGATGCATTACATAGAATTGGTAAGAAGACTATTATTGCATTAAGAGAACCATCTATGGGACCTGTCTTTGGTATGAAAGGCGGAGCGACTGGTGGTGGATATAGTCAAGTTGTTCCTATGGAAGATATTAATTTGCATTTTACTGGTGATTTTCATGCTATTACTTCTGCTAATAATTTAATTTGTTCTGCTATTGATAATCATATTTATTTTGGTAATGAATTGAAAATAAAAGAAGTATTATTTAATAGATGTTTAGATGTAAATGATAGAGCATTAAGAAGTGTTGATTTAGGTACAAGGAAGGATTCTTTTAATATTACTTCTGCTAGTGAAGTTATGGCATTATTCTGTTTAGCAAAAGATTTAGATGATTTAAGAAGACGTTTAGAAAATATTATTATTGGTATTAATGATAATGATGAATATGTTTATGTTAAAGATTTGAAAATTGCTGGTGCATTAGTTGCTTTATTAAAAGATGCATTTAAACCTAATTTAGTTCAAACACTAGAAAATACACCAACTATAATTCATGGTGGTCCATTTGCTAATATTGCTCATGGTTGTAATAGTGTTGTTGCTACAAATACTGCTCTTAGTTATGCGGATTATGTTATTACAGAAGCTGGTTTTGGAGCAGATCTTGGTGCAGAAAAGTTTTTAGATATAAAGTGTAGAGTAGATGATTTAAAACCCGATGTAGTTGTTTTAGTTGCAACAATTAAGGCTTTAAAGTATCATGGTGGAGTAAGTAAGGATAAGATATTTGAAAAGAATGATGATGCTTTAATTAGAGGATTTGCTAATTTAGACAAACATTATAGTAATTTAAAAAAATATGGAGTAAATGTGGTTGTATGTTTAAATAAATTTGATACTGATACGCCTTTAGAAATAGAATTATTAAAAAAACATTGTAGTGATAATAATTATATCTTTAGTATTTCTACAGCTTATGTAGATGGCGGAGAAGGAGCAATTGATTTAGCTAATAAAGTTAGTGACTTGAAGTGTGAGAATTTTGAATATTTATATGATATTAATTCTTCTATTGAAGAAAAAGTAAATGTTATTTGTAAAGAAGTTTATGGAGCTAGTAAAGTTAATTTTACGGAAGAGGCTATTAGTGAAATAGAAGTTATGAAAAAGAATAATTTAACAAATCTTCCAATTTGTATTGCTAAGACTCAATATTCTTTTTCAGATGATAAAAATAAGGTTGGAGTTCCAAAAGATTTTGAAGTTATGGTTAAACATGTAAAAATATATGGAGGAGCAGAATTTATTACAATACTTCTTGGAGATATTATGACTATGCCTGGTCTTTCACGTAGACCTAATTATGAATTAATTGATGTTGTAAATGGTGAAATTATAAATTTAAGTTAAATTAAAAGAGAAAAGTATTTAAATTTGCTTTTCTCTTTTTTCTATTGATTAGGAGTTGTAGAAGGAGATGGGGAAGGTGATGGAGATGGAGATGGAGAAGGTGTTATTGTTGTTGGTGTATTTACTTTTGGTCCTACAGCATTCATTTTTATTTTACCAGTATAAGTAGTAGATTTATAAGTAATTGTATATTGATATTCTCCTTCTGTACTTGGAACTACTTGTGATAAATCTAATGTCAATGCATTATAAACTTCATCTGATATTGTTTCATTTATATATGAACGTGGATTTGTAGATAGAGTAGTACCTACAGTAAATTCTAGATTTTTAAGTGTAAAAGCAACATCTGGAAGTTCTTTTTCTTTTATTACAATAGTTGCATTATATTTCTTTTTATTATATTTTATTGAATATTGATATGTACCAGCTTGATTAATATTTACAAGTGAAGTATCAAGAACTAATTGACTAAGAACATCTTGACTAATTTGATCTGCATTTTCTAAATAGTCTACTACATTTACACTGATAGGATTATTTATTTCAAGGACTATATCTTTTAATTTTATTTCATTTTTCTTTGCTTGTGACTCTGATATTTTTCTTTTTTCAACATTCAAACTATAAGTTTCTTTTATTATTTTATTATTTGTTTTATTCATACTTATACCACTACCAAGAAGAATAAATCCCCATATACCAAGTACTACAGCAAGTATTTGGATTTCTTTAATATTTAGTTTTAACCTACTCATTATACTTCACCTATCTTTATATTCTCATTATAATATATTATTTTTTTGTAAACAATCATTTCTTATATAAATTTTATTGAAAATGACAAGTGTTTAACATATAATTTAATTAGAGGTGAGTTTTATGGCTTTTTGTTGGTTAATTGCTTTTTTAGTATTTTTAACGATAGAAATGATGACTATTAATTTAGTATCAATATGGTTTGCTATAGGGGCTATTGTTTCAATGGGTGTTGCATATTTTACTAATAATGTTTTAATTCAAATGATAGTATTTATAGTAGTTAGTTTAGTTGCATTACTAATTACAAAACCATTAGTTAAGAAGTTTAAAAAAGTTGATTTTGTTCCAACTAATTCTGACAGAGTTATTGGAAAAGTCGGTGAAGTTACTAAAAAAATTACTCCTGATGAATATGGTGAAGTAAAAGTTTTTGGTACAGTATGGACTGCTTTTAGTGATGATGTTTTGGATGTTGGTGATAAGGTTATTATAACTAATATTGAGGGTGTAAAACTTATTGTTAAAAAGGAGGAAAAATAAGTGTTTATAGTTGTACTTTTAGTGCTAGTAGCGATTGCTGCGTCAGGAGTAAAAATTATTCCACAATCAAGAGCATATGTTGTTGAACGTCTTGGAGCATATCATAGAACTATGCAAACTGGACTTCATTATGTAATTCCTTTTATTGAAAGAGTTGCTAATAATGTAAGTTTAAAGGAAATCGTTAAGGATTTCCCACCACAACCTGTTATTACAAAAGATAATGTTACTATGCAAATAGATACAGTTGTATATTTTCAAATTACTGATTCAAAATTATATACTTATGGTATTGAAAACCCAGTTAATGCAATTGAAAATTTAACTGCTACTACTTTGCGTAATATCATTGGTGAATTAGAACTTGATGAAACTTTAACTTCAAGAGATGTTATTAATACTAAGATGAGAAGTATTTTGGATGAGGCTACTGATCCTTGGGGAGTAAAAGTAACTCGTGTTGAGGTTAAAAATATTTTACCACCTAGAGATATTCAAGAAGCAATGGAAAAACAAATGCG
>ERZ808246.1243-NODE-1243-length-18776-cov-3.217403_pt1 | contig 18776 bp, 15 predicted proteins | sample MGYA00521083_ERZ808246 | MGnify/ENA primary metagenome ERZ808246 (study PRJEB31516, sample SAMN03275577) | gut metagenome | biome: mammalia-associated habitat; material: feces | host: Papio cynocephalus | place: Kenya | collected 2012-07-07 ... | reverse complement strand
AAATATATCGTCTTTTATCACCAAAGATTTACATCAAAAATTCTAAAGCGTATAACGTAAACTCCCACTGAAATTATACGCTTTTGAGCATATCGTTCTCCAGAAAGGCATCGCACTTCAATGCAGGTTCCTTCTGTTGGCAGTGTCAGATAGGAACCGAAATGGAAATATCTTCGATGTCATCGGGTTCCGACAGGACCAGTGCCTCCGGAAAAAGCTCAGATTAGTTCCTGTTAGGAAGGAAGAATCCCTTTTTGCCCTCTGCTATCCTTCCGACACAGATTCTGTCGTCCACGGAATGGTGCTTTTTGCGGTCCCATGTCGTCTTTCTTTGTAGTAGACATATCACGCAAGGTCTTGAATCTCGTGTCGCCCGGTATCGCAATCGGTCTGCTTCTGATCCTTTTCATGCCTCTCCTACAGCGTATAAGTTTGATAGAGTTTAAGATGTAAATCTAAAAAATCGTCACCGAAAACATCATTTGTAGCTTATTGATCTGGGTTTATTTAACTATCTTGTTTTATCAAAAATTCGAAAGGTGTTTGCAGTTTACGATATAATCGTTACACTAAAAAAGCAAAAAGATGATACAATTGAATTAAAATCACAGTATACTCAAAAGGATAATGGAGGAGGGAGACGGAATTGTCTCCAGAAAAGAAGCGATTGCCAACGGCGTACCACCGGCGACCTTCGCTAGATATGTTCGTTTGAAACACTTGGTCAAGATTCGTAGAACTTTTCCAATTGCAGAAAAGATACCAGAGGATCGTGTATTCCGGGATGACGGCGCTCTATTTGCTTAGCATGACAGACAGGATTCCGGAATCGATTGAGTCACGATTCCAAAAGACTACCGGGTCATGAAGGAAAACGTCGGACCCAATGCAATTTACCATACCGAAAACAAGGATGAGTTGTTTTATTCCGGCAATGACAACGCCAAAACCATGTTTGGGAACAGTGTTACCTGTTTTTCCAAGGAGAAGATGGTCGTGGAGATGATACGGAAGAGGAACGATTATGACTCGGAGTTGTTCCTCAAGGCGGTAAAGACATTCCTTAGAGGAAAAGACAAGGAGATGGTTTTCCTCTTCAAATACTCGAGAATGAGGAAGATAGAAGAGAAGGTTTATGCGATTTTGGAGGCAATGGATTATGGGGATTAGAGATTCGCTCTCGGCGAGGGCTCAAGCATCGCTGTTTTTTGTGTGAGTGTTCCCGATACCTCCTTCTTTTCCTTACACAGACTTTATGTTACTACCAATCGCATAGTCGGAATTCAAAACCAGAAGATATGATTACGAAAAAAAGGAAATCACAAAGTGAAAAAGAAAACAAAAATCGTTCTAGGTCTCACAGGAAGTCTGATCGTATTACTACCTCTTGCCGGTCTGATTGTTACCGGTTCTTTGATTTGTTGGGGACCTTTCCGTTTTTTAGGAGACATTCGATTGAGCAACCTACCAGGAAACAGAAGCGAATATCATCTTGAGAACGTCAAGGAACTGGAGAATTCTCCTTTGAAAGGAAAGAAAATCGCCTATTTGGGTTCTTCCGTCACCTATGGAGCCTATGCACAGGGAACATCATTCGTGGAATACATTTCCAAAATGAATGGTTGTACCCATGTCAAAGAAGCAGTCAGCGGTACGACATTGACCAAAAGCGATTCTTCTTATGTATCTAGAATTGAAAAGTTTGACAAGAAAACAGATTTCGACCTTTTTGTATGTCAATTATCTACCAATGACGCAAGCAAGAACAAACCGCTTGGCGAAATCCACAGTGAAGATACTTCCACCGTCTGTGGAGCAATCAATTATATCTACAAATATGCAACAGAGACCTGGCATTGCCCGTTTGTCGTCTATACGAACAGCTATTATGAAAACTGGAACTACAAGAAGATGGTCAACAAACTAGGCGAAATGTCAGCCATGGACCACGGTATCCAGGTCATAGATCTGTTTGGCGATGAAAGATTCAACAATATCACGGATGAGGAAAGAAAGCTTTATATGGTCGATAAAATCCATCCGAGCAAAGCCGGCTATCTGAAATGGTGGACACCGGAAATCGAAAAGGCAATGTATTCCATCCTGGCCGAACCTGATTTGTAAAAGAACTTCATTTCAGAGAGCAAAGAAAAAGCAGGAAGGCTACGGAAACGAATCCGTATTCTTCCTGCTTTTAACTAATCTGTTTCAAGCCATCTCAGGTTTTCACATGCTTTTTAAGAAAAGGTAAGAAGACGTTCATCCGCAGAGTTACGCATCGCACTGTATATGACCAAGAATCGTATTTCATTCGCTCTTAAGAGCGTCAGCCGGTTTCTCCGATGCTGCCTTCAGGGATGGAATCAAGGCTGAAATGAGGCCGATGAGAATGGATACGGCAATGATGATAATCACATGATACCAGGTCAGGTGGCAGATATTTCCGACATAATAGTAGGGGTAATAGTAATTCATCATATTGTTGATTGGGAAGGAAATCACAAACGTGAGGAGCGAGCCGATGATTCCGGCCAGGAATCCGATCAGGAAGGATTCAAACTCGAAGGTAACCGCGATATCTTTCTTTCTGGCTCCCAATGATCTTAAAAGCCCGATTTCTTTTTTCCGCTCCAGGACATTGTTGGATGTAAGAAGCATCGTCATAGAGCAGCTTACGATGATGGATACACAGGCAAAGATCAACAAGATCATAGAAACGATGGAAATCACTTCGCCGACATCTCGTATCATCTCGTTTTCGTTTTCACTGGCATATAAGACTTTTTCGTTGGCCTTGACGGACTCATTGAACTCATCCAGCTTCTTCAGAAGCTCCTGCCTTTTCGAAAGATCTTTGGGGAAGATGACGACTTCCTCGACTTTGGAATAGGCATTCATGTAGGCAAGCATTCCAACCAGATACCTATAAGCTTCATCGATATCCGAAAGGACAAGCACTTTGAACTTGTTGAGATATTCCATCAGGGTTTCCTGATCGGTAAGATCGACACCATAGAATTCTTCAGGCACAAGATCTGCTCCGAAGGTCCTCGCATCCGAGAAATAATAAGTCGACTTCGTATAGCGGAGAAGGCTGTCTTGATTGGTAGAAAACGGATAATAGAAGGTAAAGTATTTGTCCACCACTTCATTGACGCTGTTCAGGGGCAAGCCGCTTTCTTCATGCTGTTTGTTGTATTCGTCGAAGATGGCCTGTATTTCCGATACAAAGGCTGAGGAGGGACTTGTATCATCCAAGCCTCTTCCTTCGGCAAATACCACTTCGTTCTTGATGTTCTTCGCTAGGGAAGAAGACTCGTTCTCTTTGGTGAATTCATCCTGAAGTTCCTTGGTATAGCAGAGAGCCGGAGAGAGCATGGTGAAGGCAGATGTGGATTTGGCACGGATAATTCCCGTAATATGAAGGGTAGTACTTTTCCCTGAATGATAGAAATCCGGATCAGAGTCTTTTTTCTTGGAATAGAACTGCAGTTCTCTTTCCTTATTCAGTCCATCCAAGACCGTCTTGGTAAAGCTTTCGTCATAATAATCTTCGTTGTAGAAGATTTTGTACTCTTTTCCTTGCTTGTCTTCTCCGTTTCCTACGATATCCTCAAAGGAAATACCTTTGACTTTATTGTTGTTGGATGAATCAAGCACGTCTTCCTGTGTATCTTCCTGATTGTAGAATCCTAGCTGTTTTAGAATATTGAAGGAAACTCTATTGTAATCATCGACAACCAGTACCAAATCATTCTTGTCCTTGGGCAACGAACCGCATAGCAAATCGTATTGATCGAGATTTCCATAGAGCACATGGAAGATGTTGCAGGGAAGATTTACCTGGTTCGCATAATAGTTTCCGGAATAGACCGTCGTATCCACTTCATCGTAAGTCCCTTTCGCAGTCCCGGAAATGGAATCCGGATACTCTGTCATAAGATTGAAGGAATAATCGTCTCCATAACTCATCATGTATTCTTTGATAAGCCCGCTTTCCTTGAGGGAATCGAGATAGTTGAAATATTTATTGGAGAAATTGTTGTAGGTATAGGTCACCTGAGTCTGACTGTTCGGATTGACATAGGGATAGACTTCCTGATCATCGGGGAACTTGACATTGACATTCAGGGAATCTTTGATGTTCTTCGTATTCTTCGAAAATGCAGTCACGACAACCGGCATGGAGCTGGCAGATTCTTCACTGAGTCTTGTCGTGTATTCGGAAAATCCGTTATTGAGTGCCATAAAGAAGGCTATGCCGATCATACCGAAGGAATTCGCAACAGCGGTAAGAATCGATTTCCATTTCTTCGTCCAGATATTCTTCAAAGATAGTTTAAGGCTGGTCAGAAAGGAAAGTCTTGTTTTCGTAAAACTCGATGCCGTTTCTGCTTCATAAGGGGTGCCTGCCAAGCTGTCGCTTTCCACCTTTCCGTCTTTCATCCGGATGATACGATCCGAATATTTTTCGGCTAGGATCTCATTGTGAGTTACCATGATAACGAGTTTGTTTTTGGAGATTTCCTTAAGTAACTCCATGACTTCAATACTCGTCTTGCTATCCAAAGCACCTGTCGGTTCATCACAGAGAAGAATAGACGGGTCAGACACGATTGCCCTTGCAATAGCTGCACGTTGTTGCTGTCCACCACTCAGCTGGTTCGGTTTCTTCTTCAAAGAATTGGAAAGGCCGACTTTTTCTAGTGCTTCTTTTGCCTTCTTCGTCGCTTCGTTTTCATTTACTCCGCTTAAGGTAAGACTCATCTTGACATTGTCGAGGATATTGAGCGTAGGAATCATGAAGTAATTCTGGAAGACGAATCCGATCTCATGGTTTCGATAGGAATCGATTTCATTCGCCGTCAGTTCCTTCAAGGATCTCTTCTTGAAAAGGACTTCTCCGGATGAAAAGGAATCCAGCCCACCTATGATATTCAGCAAAGTCGTCTTTCCGCAGCCGGAGGGACCTAAAATAGAGACAAATTGGACCTTGGGAAAACTAAGGTCGATTCCTTTCAGGGCCTGAAAGGAGTCGCCTTTATCGACAAAATACTCTTTGGTCAGTGCTTTGATCTCAATCATTCCGAGTAGTAGCTTTCCAATCTATCATTGAGTTCATAGCAGCGGATATGATTATCTTTGGCAAGAGAGACCATCGCCTGGTAGATTTCTGCATTGTTGTTGGGATAATTATATTCATCCATGAAGAAACGCTTGCTCGCAAGAGAAACATACGGAACATCAAGAAGGCCGCTTCGTTGGAAAAAGAGACAGGTCTTGTTGAACAACATGGCCGGGATGGAAGCGTTGAGCCTGAACTGGTCAAGAAACTCGAACGTATGTTCTTCGTTGTTGCAGCGTAAGGCAAGGTGTTTCTTGTAGTTTTCAAAATCCGGAAACTTGATCAGATATTTTGCCGAAGCAAATACAGCCTTAGCAAGTTTCTTGTAAGGTTCTTTCCTTATGGGTTTGAATTCATCCAAAATCTTTGTCATCAGATCAACATATTTGTATTTCTTCAGGATTTTCTTGTAATCATATCCTTCCAGAAGTGCCGAGAAACGTTTTTCCTCTTTGTTGAATCCGATATCTTCAAGATTTTCCTTTGTCAACTGTGCAAGAGTAAGATCTCGAAAGAGTTCATTCATGCTTTTGACTGGTATCAAGCTCTTTTTCCGATAATTCTCTGTGTGGTCAAGAATATCTTCATAAATGTCTAAATTATCCATCGATTACCTCCATGATATGGCCGTTCTGTTTTTCTGCAAAGCAGAATCCATCCTTGAAAGGATAGAGATACTGAACACTATCGCAGAGTTCCGTGATTTCCTGCTGAGTATTATCGGACAAGGAATAGACCATAACTTTGCATGTCAGAGTCAGCATATCATTTATAGTATATAAGAGGCAATCCTCTTTGAAAACACAAATTTCACCGATATATTTACGGAATTCTTCGACGACAGGCGTTTCAAAAATGTTTTTTGCTCCTGTGTTGTGATACATTCCGCTATAAACGGAATCCAACTGGATTGGTTCGTTTTCGAAAAGAAGAAGGCTATCTTTTTCTTCGAAATTTTCATCATAGATCTTTACACCATATTTGGAAGGTACATAGAACTCTTTTCGAACATTGTTGACAATAAGTTTTTCGTTTTCGTGTCGGGAAAGTGGCAGGGATGCAAAAGATACCATGAACTGAGAATTCAGCATGTAATGGTTGTTTTTCTTGTCGGTCAGAAGGTAGGAATCAAGGAAATCGATTCTTTGGATATCATAGAAGGAATAAGAATTCGATTCCACTTTGCTGATGATTTCCAGATCAGGAAGAGAAAGAACAAAAAGCCGGAACTGATATTGTTCGCGGATAAGGGAATAAAAGAAAAAAGGATAGGTCGGACCAGATGGATTGGCGGCAATGACTAAAAGTTTGTCACCCTCAAAAGAGAAGCAGGCACGGAAAGGCATGAAAAACGGAACGATTTCGGACTTGTCGCAGAGAATTTCCATGGTCTTCTTGTCGCGGATGCGGATTTTCCTTAATTCAGTGATTTCGACAAGATAAGGAGAATGCTCATCTTGGAGGTACTGGCAGTTTCCCATATAATCGGAGACTTCCATCGTCTTTTTCATGTCCTGCTTGGAGAAGAATTCCAGCATCTCATGACTGTGAACGACATAGGATTTTTCCGTCTCGAAAATGTTTTCGACGGAGGACAGATGTGCTTTTTCTTTGAATTTCATTTTTTGTTTCCTTTCATTTATCATGTTTCTCTAAAAATTCTTTTAGATACTCTTGATACATTTTATTCTGCTCGACATAGGTGCTGTGTCTGCTCGGTGATAGAATACGCCATTCTTTTTCGGAAATAATCCTATCAAACATTTCTTTGTTCTGAATCGGAGTGGACTCGTCATCAGCACCAGAAAGAATAAGTATTGGAACTTTGATTTTGTCTAATTTATCCAAATACTCATAATCTTTCAGATTACCCATAGGTTTGAATTCGCTCACACCCCAAGCGGTCAAATAGCTTGGACTGGTCCTTTTCTCCCTTGTTAGGCATTCTGGAATCTCCTTCATCTCGTCTAAGTTTCGTACCGTCATCTTCAGATAGTCTTTGTTGGCCTTTAGAAAAGCCTCGGAGGTATAATCTCCGGTCTTTTCCGCCTCCTGAATCGCAAGCTGGTCCTCTTTGTCAAGGTAACGAATCAACCTATGTGTCTCTTTGTCCCATAAGGATGCACTCGCCAAAGTAGATGACAAAGTTGCAGAGAGGATTCCCTGCGGACTATAGTCCGTAAGGTAGATGATGCTTAACATTCCGCCCCAAGAATGCCCCATCATGTGCATCTTCTCAAGTCCCAGCTTCTCTCTGAGATTGATAAGTTCTTCCACCCATGTCTTTTTGCAATAGGTATTTTTGTCCTTATCAAGTCCCAAAGAGGATAGACCGCATCCGTACTGGTCGTACATGATGACCGGTCTTTTGTCGTAATCCGCAAAAGAATCCAGTACTTCGAACGAATTGTGCGTTGATCCTGGTCCTCCGTGGATGAAGACAATCGGCGTCTTCTTGTAGTGATACCCGACAATCCTGTAATAGGTTTGTCCATCCCGAAAAGGGACGTATCCTTCAACAATGTCCATGTTTTCCCTCCTGAAGTTAGATTATCTAGCTTCAATAATGATGGATTCTGAGAAATAGTTTTGTCCACTTCTTTTTTCGTTTTTTTGTTTGTCCTTTTGCGAAAGCGGTACCACGACATATTCTCATGATTTATACCAAATCACGGAGTTTCCAGCCGGCTTTTAAGGAAGTAAATAGATAGTTAAATGGTTGAATCCTATTTTGCACATGGGGCTGACAAATAGGCTCGATATCAACAACTCAGCCCTGTTTACCGTCATAAAACCAGCAAAGATAGGAGTACTTGTTGCAATGGGCGGTCATTTCCGTATTATCGCCGATGAAAAAAAGCACATCAGGAAAAGCTTATGAGAGAGATATCTGACCCTAAGGATTCTATGAAAATGATAGAATGCAGGATTGGTGCAGCCTGTTCAATTTCATGTATACCTTTAGCGGAAACGTCCCGGAATTAGTGAGATTGTTCCTGAGAAGAGTTGTATCCATCCATAAAATGCTCACCTATGGCGATATAATGTCCAAAAGGAGACTTAAAGCCTATTTACACAGCCCCATATGCAAAATAGGATTCAAAAGATTTTACAATAATAAGCAAAATGTAAAATTAGTTTGGAATCTTGATTCCGACATTACACAAATATAAAATAAAAGAAAAAAGGAGGTATATATGACTTTAAGTAATTTAGTTCTATCATCCCTTCTTCTAGCCAATAGCACTGGCTGGCGTGTTGAGCGAATACATGCTCTTCATGATTTGTCCGATAATGCATCATTCATTTATGGAAAATCCATCTTGATTCCAGAAAAAATTCAACTTCGAAAATCGGAGACAGCTATTATCTAAGCGTATACCAAGAAAAGGAAATTGCTGATACGGCAGTACCTTTACGTATCCTCGGCACACATTTTGTTTATAATCCAACAACAATTACCTGGTCTAAAGAGAATACACAATCTGTCACATATTCAGGTGAATCAAGCATTTCAATGACATTAGGTGCAAAAGTGGAAACGGAATTTGATTTTGGAGGATTTGCCAAACTTACTGAAGGAATTTCGAGTGACTATTCCACAAGTTTATCTTATGGTGTCAGCTACACTGAACCAATATCAATAAAGAATGAAGAACAAATTTATGTTGATGGAACAAAAAATCCCTTTGGAGGTTATACCTATTGTTATTGTACAGTATCTGCAACTCAGAATTATTTTTTTATTCGCATTCCCGCTATACAAACTATGATAAACAAGAAATGTACCAGACGAAATTGTTATATGAAAATGTGGATGGCCATGTTGTTTTGCCAAGCAAAAGCGCATATTTCTTCCAACTTTTTTACTTCAAGGATTACAAAGACTATAATTCCTTCCTAGATAAATGGGGGTTAGAAAATGTTCAAGAATAGAATTTTATTTGTTCTTCCATTGTTTCTGGGTTTATCCGGCTGCAATGATATTTCTTCCAACAAATCCACTTCCTCCACTAATGGATGCAGCACTTCGTTAACCACGACAGAAAAAGAGGTCGGCATAACGGTCGAGAAACTACAAGAAGATTCTGGACCGATATTATATTTTGTTTCCCAAATGGAAGGGGTGTTTAATACTACAACGCTAAAACTCAAAGCTTATATTTCTAATTCTGGAAGTGATAAGTTTGCAAAAGCATTGGAAAAGAACGGAATATCATCTACCTATTTCAACGAAAACAAGACGGAAATCCTAAGCAAAATAAACGACAGGGAATTCAAAAGCGGTTTATCCTATTCATTTCCTTTAGGTGGAATCAGTTCCGAGACATTCGTAGTCGATGGAAAGACAACCAAGTTCGGTTATTATGTTATAGCCTATAAATGTCTAACCGGATCAAAATATCATGTCACTTATCGGGAAGATAATCAAAACTGTGAATTCGATATTTGGCTACCAAAAGTGGGTACATATTTGGAGCTTCAATATTATGACAACCTTGATTATTATCGGGAAGATTTAAATAAGTATTGTCTGGATTAGTTTTTGTCGCATTTGAATTCATTTCTTTTTTATCGTCAGGTGCTGTTCATTAGGTTCGACTTTTCTAGAAAAGTCGAATCGAGGTCACAGCTCCTTTTTTATTGTTCGTTCCGAAAACGGCTTAGTGCAATCTCATACCTTTGTATTTTATATGGATATCGACTAGAATATTAGGGATATGTTACAGGCGAATTATCATACTCATACAAAGCGATGTGGGCATGCCAGCGGAGAAGATGAGGATTATGTCCTTCAGGCAATCGGATATGGTTATCAATATCTCGGATTTTCTGATCATGCGATGCTTCCCGGTTTTTCTCAACCCTATACTAGAGGGGATTTTTCCTTGTTCGACGATTATGTGAAATCCATAGCCTCCCTCAAAAAGAAGTACGCCGGAAGGATCCAGATCTTTACCGGATTCGAGGCCGAATGTTTTCCAGACTATTTTCCTTTCTTCAAGGAGCAGCTCGAGAACCATGTCCTTGACTACATGATTCTAGGGAATCATTCTGCCATGGATTCCAACAAGAAGCTCTATGCCCATTTCAGAAACATCACCAATCCTTCCATGCTTTATCTTTACCGTGATCTTGCCTTACAGGCGATGCAGAGCGGGCTTTTCTCCATTTTCGCTCATCCAGACTATTTTCTCACCTCGATTGGTAACTTCGACAGCGACTGCAAAAAGGTATCCATGGATATCATCAAGGCTGCGATTGCCTATGATATTCCCCTTGAAGTAAATGTTGCCGGAATCCGGAATGGGAAAAAGAAAATCGGAAGAAACCTGCGTTGGGTTTATCCTACCGATGAATTCTTCTCTTTAGCCGGGAAATATCATGCCAAATGCATTCTTGGCATGGATGCTCATGCACCAGAACAGCTGACAAACGATTCTGCCATCTATGAGGCGGTTTCTTTTGTAAAGAGGCATGGACTGAAGATGGTCGATGTTCTGAGTACCATCCAATCTCACTGAGGTCATTATCGTGGACAGTAAAAGTATTCTGTTTTTGGTTCTTATTTTGATTTTCATCATTCTTTCCGCGTTCTTCTCTTTGACGGAGACGGCTTTCAGTTCCGTCAACAAGTATCGTCTTGAGGCAATGGCGGATGAAGGAAGTAGAAGTGCCGGACTTGCATTGTGGATTGCCAAGAAATTCGATCTGGCTCTCAATACGATTCTGATCGGCAACAATGCCGTCAATGTCTTCCTTTCCTATCTTTCCACTTATCTTTTTCTTAAGGCAACTCCTGGTCTTGACGAGACTTTGGGTTCTTTGATCATTTCCATCATCGTCACCTTGGTGGTGTATGTTTTCGGTGAGACTCTTCCCAAGCAGATCGGAAAGAGGATTCCGAACAAACTGGCAAGGATCGTCAGTTTTCCTTTGGCCTTTTTCCTCATCGTCTTTTTCCCGTTGACGATCGTGTTTGTCGGTCTTTCTGCTTTGGCAAAGAAGGTCTTCAGCAAGAAGGCAGAACCGGAACTGACGGAAGAGGATTTCAACGCAGTTTTGGATGACAATGAGGAGCATGGGGTCATCGAGGAAAACGAGACGGATATCATCCAGAACTCTTTCGATTTTGCCGATACTTCCGTTAAGGAGGTTTTGACCCCGAAGGAGAAGATGTATACCATAAACCTAAAAGGTATCACAAACGACAAGTTGGCCGAGATGGTCCTGAAGATACCTTATTCCCGTATTCCTGTCTATTATGAGAATCCGGACAAGATCATCGGTGTGCTTCTGGTAAAGTCCTATCTTGCCGATTATCTCAAAGACAAGAGATGTTCCATCATCCGCTCCATCGAAAAGCCGTATATCGTTTCTCCCAACATCATGATGGACGACATGGTGGAAGGCTTCAGGAACCGACACACCCAGGTCGCTCTTGTGTATAAGGAAAAGACTCTTCTTGGTATGATCACAACCGAAGATGTCCTTGAGGAGCTTGTCGGTCCGATCAACGAAAAGAATCAGGGGGAGAAGGCATAATTATGGCGATTCGCGATATTATCTATCTTATCATTCTTGTTTTCCTGATTGTCCTGTCCGGATGTTTCTCGGGAATGGATATGGCTTATAGTTCCCTGAAACTGACGAGATTGGAAAAGGAAGCAAAGGAGCATAGTTCAAAGGCGAATCAGCGGACTCTGAAATTTGCGTCGGACTATGATTCGACCATTGCGACCATTCTTTTCGGAAACGACTTCGTCAACATCCTCGCTTCTTCTTTGGCATCCTTGTTCTCGAAGGATGTCCTTGAGCCTTTGATCGGCGAGCTTGCTTCCATGGTCACTTCGCTTGTCCTTCTTGTCATCCTTCTGATTTTCGGTGAGATCCTTCCTAAGGCAATCAGCAAGGATCACGCATATTTGATTGCCAGGATTGCTTCCGGTTTTCTGGCTTTTCTCAAATATCTTTTCCTTCCATTTGTCTATCCGACAAGCCGTTTTACCGCCTTCCTTTCCACCAAGCTGATTGGCAAGACCGGAAAAGAGAGTGTAATTGCTACGGATGATGAGCTTGTCAACATGGTCGACGAAATCGAAAAGGAAGGAATCATCGATTCCGACCAGAGTGAGCTGATCCACAAATCCATCGATTTCAAAGAAACGAACTGCTATGAGATCATGACTCCGAGAGTCCGTCTTTTCGGATATGATACGGAGACATCCATCGAGGATTTTCTGAGGATTCCCGATTGTTTCCATTATTCTAGGATTCTCGTCTATAAGAGAGATATGGACCATATCCTCGGGTATGTTCCGGTAAAGACGTTATTGAGAGTTCTGGTCAAGGGACAGAAAGTGGATATTCCTTCGATGACGCTTCCCATCATCAGCGTTCCAAGAACGATGATGATTTCTTCGGCCATGAAGCTGATGAAGGAGAATCACCATCATATTGCTCTGGTAAAGGATGAATATGGCGGAACCGAAGGCATCATCACCATGGAAGATATTCTCGAGGAGCTTGTCGGCGAACTTTGGGATGAGGATGAAAAGCCTGAGACGTTCATCACGCCTCTGAGGATGAAAAACACTTATCTGGTACATGGAAACACCAATATCGATGATTTCCTGAATACGTTCCATCTCGATCCGGATGAGCTTGAGAACGAATTCACGACCGTCAGCGGATTCATCACCCATCAGGAAGAAAGATTCCCGAAAGTCGGAGATGTCATCACCTACAAGAACCTTCAGATTCAGGTCATCAAGATGAAAAAGGAAGTCGTAGATCTTGCCATCGTTCAATATACGCCGGAAGAAGAATAGTAGAAAAGTTTCATAGTCTCGAATATTTGTAAAGGACCAAAAAATCAATGGATTTCCTGATTCACAGAATGATGGAAATCCATTTTTATGTTCAATACAGAAGTTAGAGAAATCGAAAGCAAAATATTTGCAAACATAAAAATTGGTAGACTATAAAAACTTCCATCCTACATCATAGGAATTTAGAAGTCCGATATATATACTTGTCTTTCGGACATTATAAATTCTTGTACGCCGAATTTTCAGTGATTTTAGCCCAACGAAAAAGAAAAAATCCAGCCAAAGTTTTCATGGTTGATCAACTATACCTGTTTTGCAGAAGTCCAGAAGTCAGAGGTTCTGTTCTTTTTTAAACGGCCTTTTTTCAAAGGAAAAGCAAAGAACCTTATCCTTGGAATGTTCTGACTGGTATACCATTATGAACATAATCCGTTATACATTAAGAAGATAATGTTCTGGTTCCGAAATCGACAAGGAAGACAAAGAGACCTTCGAATACCTGTAAATGTCGATCTCAAAATGTAGGTTTATAGCGGTGCTTGTGACACATCCTTTTTCCTTACAGGGAAAGAGGAATGGAAAATTCATCAGCTAGGGATACGATCTCCTTTGTCTCGAACATGGACCTCGATACAAAAGACGTATACGAAAACTACAGGACGAAATGGGTGATGACTAAAAGCTCTGCCTCTAAGCAGGAATGACCGGGAGCTTCTCGGCAGACTCGGACTATAAGTAATCGGATTGTGCAACCTTAATAAAAATACAAGGCAGTGAACACAGCTGTTTTGACAAATTCAAGAAGTATAGAAAATCTGAAAACCATATGAAGTTATAAGATAAGAGATTCTAAGGGCGGTCTTTAAACTTAGAAAAGCATCCCTTTTGTGACCCTCAGATAGTGGCTTTGTGCAAAAATCAAACGTTTATGTAGTCTTCTTAACTGGAAAAGTATTATATAATAAAATCATGATAAGAGTTGCGATAATCGAAGATGAAGAAGAAGCCCAGAAAAAGCTAGACATCATTCTTAGTCAGTATGGAAGGGAACAGGGCATAGAAATCAATACCGATTTGTTTTCCTCAGGAGATGAATTCCTTTCATCAAGCAAAAATGATTTTGATGTCATTTTTCTTGATATCGAGATGCCTGGAAGAGATGGGCTTGAGACAGCAAGGGAAATCAGAAAAGCAGACAGGCAAGTCATACTTGTTTTTGTGACCAATTTGGCACAGATGGCGCTTGAAGGTTATCAGGTGGAGGCGTTGGATTTCATCATCAAACCCATCAGCAAGGAATCATTTTCGTTGAAAATGGATCGAATCATCTCCAGAGTTGTCAGTAAACAGGGGAAGTCTCTCGAAATTCGGGATTTCGAGCAGAATATCCATATCATCAACCCATCCGACTTGTTATATGTCGAAACCGATGGTCACTATATCGTTTATCATATGGTGAATAAGAAGATAAAAGAATATGGGACACTGAAACTAGCTGAAGAGAAACTCAACGACAATTTTCGTTTTGTCCGTTGCAACAGGTCCATCCTAGTAAATCTCCAACAGGTTGAAAAAATAGAGAAAGACGCCTGCATTACCCATGGAATCGTTCTGCAGATTTCAAGGCCGACAAAGAAGAAGTTTCTGAATGCCTTAGCCAGATACATAGGAGGCTGATATGATTGTTTCGTCGGTTCATCTCGGAAATCTGATTTTTTCATTCGAACTTCTTGTGGCTCAATTCCTATTCACATACTCCTTACCGAAGAGAAGGCATTTCTTCCTTAGAGCCATTCCTTTTTCTCTTTGTTTTTTTGTATACAGTTTTTTCTTTCCGCTTCCAAATGAAATCAAATTCACGGTTTGGTATTCCATCATCCGCTTCTTATCCATCTTCGCCCTAAGTACGCTCCTTTGCTTCTCCATTTACGATGTGCCCTATTCCACTGCTCTTTCTTTATGTGGTGCAGGTTATGCGGTCCAACATTTTTCCTACCAGCTTGCCCTGGCTTTCAGCCAAATTCCGTGGTATTTCAATCCTATTCCCGCTCATAGGCAAATAATATATGAGCTTTGTCTTTTTCCAATCACTTATTTTCTGTTCTGGTTTTTCTTTGGAAAGAATGCCGGAAAGGATATGCATTTGAAGACGAAGGACTTCCGTTTCGATCTTATCGCCATTTCGATCCTTTTCATCTGCATCGGTCTTTCCAGGATCACGAGAGGGTCCAATGATACCAAAGTCATTCTCTCGACATCCGCTTATGCGATGACCTGCTGTCTTTCCGCGTTAATCATCCAATTCTATCTAAAACGATCATTAGAGCTTTCCTATGAAAAGAAACTGATACGGAACCTATGGGACGAAGACAAAAAACACTATGAGATTTCAAAAGAGCAGATGAATCTTGTGAACATCCAAGCTCATGACTTGAAACATAAGATAACTGCCTTCAAAGGAAGGCTTCCGGACCAGGAAATATCATCCATCAATAAAGTCATCGATGATTATGATTCTCATCTCAAGACGGGGAACGAAGCTCTTGACGTCATACTGAACGAGAAGAGCTTCATCTGCAAGAAAGAAGGCATCAGTTTCACTTTCCTCGGAGATGGAAAGCAGCTTGATAGAATAGAAGTCACCGATATCTATTCGCTGATCGGAAATGCCATGGATAATGCCATCGAAGCTGTGACAAAGTTGAAAAAAGAGAAGAGAATCATTTCCATGAACATCGAATCGAAAGGACCCATGGTCTTTCTCTCCATCCGGAACTATTTCCTCGGGGAACTGAAAAAAGAAAACGATGATATCCTGACCACCAAGACCGACCATCCTGATTTTCACGGTTTTGGTCTGAAATCAATACGCAGAATCGCAGAAAAATATGGCGGAGATATCCAAATCGAGACAAAAGACGATACTTTTATCCTCAATATCTATCTCCAATAATCAACACCGCCTTTATCCTAGCTATGGGATAATCGCGGTGCTTTTCTTTTTGGCTTGGATGGAGCATGGATTTTCTGCAGTTCGCTCCGAATGAGGGACAGTTTGCTCCGATTCTAAGCGCTTTTATGCTCCTTATTATAAAATCTCAGTATCCATCAAAAAGGAGAAAACAGATGGTTAACAAATTCTTTGCTGACAAGCGTTACGGATTCTTTGTCTCGATCGTCGGAATACTGATGTCCGTCGTAGCGGCAATTGTCTATGCCGTTATGTATCACGCCTATGTCAATTTTATGTCCTGGACGTCTTTTGCGATGTTCCTTGTAGGCTCAGTGCTTGCTCTCATCTTATTGGTACTCAAAATGAATGAGTTGGCAAGCGTTGCCGCTTTCAGTGGTTCGCTTCTCGGAGCATTATTCTTCATCCGTTACATTTATCCTTACGTCTCTGTCGTTCTCTTCGGAGTCGATATCTCTTCCTTCTCTTCCAATTTCATCGTATCCACAATCTTCATCAGTATCGCTTTTGTCATCACTCTAGTCGCCATGTTCCTTCCCAAAGTCAAGGAGAATAACTGACCATGAACAAAACAATCAAAAGAAATCTTCAGAAAGGGGCATTTGCCTTATCATCGACCCTTCTCGGCTTGATGGTCGTTGCCACGATAATCACGTCTGAGAATACGGATACGATTACTGCCGTCCTTGGACAGGAGAACACGAAAATCGTTCACAAAGGTACGGATGGAGACAAGCTCCATTACAAATCCGCGTTCAAATCCATCAAAGAGGTTGCTTACAACGGTCTTCAAATTGAGGAAGAGGAAGTCAAAGAAGGAGCAGTTCTTCTCAAAAATGACAACAACGCACTTCCTTTGAAGAAGGAGAGCAATGTTTCGCTCTTCGGAGGAGCCAGCGCTTATCCCCTCTATGGTGCTACCGGTTCTGGCGGCATCAATACGGCCGAAGCTCTTGACTGGTATCAGGGATTCAGCGGCATGCATTATGAAGCCGACATGCCCAAAGCCGATGGCGTCAAGACAGGCAAAGCCTATCTTAACGTAAACAAGGAACTTTACGACTACTACAAAACCAAATGCAAGGAGCCGAAAAAGGATTGGTCCGGAAAAGTCGATGGAGAAGACAATCCGTTCTCGGCTTTGTCCAGCATCGGAGAGGCAAGAATCGGTGAAGTTCCGTGGACTGCTCTTGAAGAATCCGGTGCCATGAACAACGTTTCCTCCTATGGCGATGCCGCCATCTTTGTCATCCGCAGAAACGGCGGAGAAGGATTTGATCTTCCTTCAACAAGCGGAAGGAACGATCAGTATGGAAATACAAACGATAAGCAAGCTAGCACGAACGATGGTTCCAATGGTGATTATCTCCAGCTTTCCGCTGCAGAAAAAAGTGTTCTTTTAGGCTTAAAAGCCTTGAAGGACAAAGGCACCATAAAGAAAATCGTCTTCATCATGAATACCCCCAATCCGGTTCAATGCGATTTCATCAATGACAGCCAATATGGCATCGATGCCGCATTGATGACAGGATCTTTAGGTGAAGTCGGTTCCATCGCCGTTGCTAAGCTTCTCACCGGAGAAGCCAACTTCTCCGGTGGTCTTAGTCAGACTCTTTGGATGGACAATCTCAAGAATCCTGTCAACGCCAACTTCACGGACCAGAACTATTTCTTCACTTATGAGAATTTTGCCGACTTCGGTTTCCAGGACTATTCCAAGCAGAATTCCCAGCAGTCTTCCATGACGACCTATCAGGTTTATCAGGAAGGTATGTATCTCGGTTATAAATATACGGAAACCAGATACGAGGATTATGTCATGGGTTCAGACAAAGTAGGCGACTATAAATACAATGAAGTCGTTGCCTATCCATTCGGATATGGGCTTTCCTATACCGACTTTGAATTCACCGACCTCAAAGTCAAGGAAACCAAAAACAACAAATACGAGCTTTCCCTTTCTGTGAAGAATACCGGAAGCGTCGATGGCAAGACCCCTGTCCAGGTCTATATTTCCAAGCCCTACAAGGATTATGCCAAGAAGCACAACATCCAGGTTCCTTCCGTCGAGCTGCTCGATTTTGGAAAGACCGATGTCATCAAAGCCGGTCAGAGCGAAAATATTTCGATAACCCTGGACAAGAAATATTTTGCCTCCTATGATTCCGACGGTGCCAAGACTTATGTCATCATGGACGGAGATTATTATCTTACCGTATCCAATGGTGCCCATGATGCTGTCAACAATATTCTTGCCAAAAAAGGATTCACCAAGAGCAATACAAATAACAGAATGGACAGTGACGGAAATGCCGATCTTGTCTATAAGCTCGATCTTCCTTTCGACAAGGATACGTTCTCCATTTCCTCAAAGACAGGCAATCCGATTACGAACCAGTTCTCGGAAGCGGATATCAATACCTATTCCGGAAGAGGCGAGAATAAAGTCCAATACTATAGTCGTGAGGACTGGGAAGGAACCGTCAAGCTCTGTACAAGAAATGCCGATGGTGTTTTGACAAAGCCTCATGCTGTCCTTACTATGACCCAGCAGATGGCAAATGAACTCAGAGATCAGTTCGATGCCGACAAAATCATCGTTGCCGATGATGTCGAATATCCGACTTATGGAGCGAAAAACAATCTTTCCCTCATAACCCTCAAAGACGAGAACATCAATTCTCCGCTTTGGGACAAGCTCCTTGACCAACTTACCTGGGATGAAACGGTCGACCTCCTTTCCAACGGCAGACATAAGACCCAATTCATCGAATCTGTGGTAAAGCCTGCCACCGGTGACGAAAACGGCCCGAATGGCTACAACAACGTTTATGAACATGCCACCCAG
>ERZ808246.1242-NODE-1242-length-18797-cov-20.229751_pt1 | contig 18797 bp, 15 predicted proteins | sample MGYA00521083_ERZ808246 | MGnify/ENA primary metagenome ERZ808246 (study PRJEB31516, sample SAMN03275577) | gut metagenome | biome: mammalia-associated habitat; material: feces | host: Papio cynocephalus | place: Kenya | collected 2012-07-07 ... | reverse complement strand
GGAGAGCGTCCGCGGATGACGCGGATGGACACGGATGGGGGACCAAGGTTCATTAACCGTGTAGAAAATGTAGAATATGTAGAGGGTGTAATGGGTTTGTCCGGGAAGAGTTTCCGCCGGCAGTCCGCGGATGACGCGGATGGACACGGAAGGGGGGGTGCCGGTTCGCGGCGTTTGGCCCCCGTTTCGGGCTTGCCGGACGGGTGAAACAGGGTCGGCCACCCGGGCTGTCTCGGGTTTTCACGTCATTTTCCCGTTCTCCCGATTTCCGCGGCCCATTGTCGCATGCGGGCCGCAGGGGATTGCAGCCCGGCCAAATGGTTTCCACTAGTCTTTCCAGCCCGAAATATGGTATAATATGCGTCACTATGGCAGAAGAAAATAAATCGTCTTTGGATGCGCTGAGCGCGCTGTGCAAGCGCCGCGGCTTCATATACCACTCCTCCGAAATCTACGGGGGCATGCCCGGGTTCTGGGACTACGGCCCCTTGGGCTGCGAGTTGAAGATGAACGTCAAGCAGGCGTGGTGGCAGTTCACGGTGCGCGGGCGCGAGGACGTCGTCGGGCTGGACGCGACGATCATCATGCATCCGCGCATCTGGAAGGCGTCGGGCCATCTGGACACGTTCTCCGACCCGATGACGATGTGCAAGGACTGCAAGAAGCTGATGCGCTCCGACCAGGTGGCGGACATCTACGCCGACCAGAAGAAGAAGCCCCAGCCGAAGATTCCGGGCAGCACGTTCTTCTGTCCGTACTGCGGGGGCGAGCTGACGGAGCCCAAGCCGTTCAACCTGATGTTCAAGACGGTTGTCGGGCCGATCGACGACCCCGCCAACGTGGCGTATCTGCGGCCGGAGACGGCGCAGGCCATCTTCGCGCAGTTCCAGAACGTGACGGCCACCTCGCGCATGACCGTGCCCTACGGCATCGCGCAGATGGGCAAGAGCTTCCGCAACGAGGTCACGCCACGCAACTACACGTTCCGCAGCCGCGAATTCGAGCAGATGGAACTCGAGTTCTTCATCCGTCCGGACGAGGCGACCGAGATTCTGCACGGCCACGTCGTGACGCTGGCGGACGGTCCCGACCTCGACGGCCCCGTGCAGGACGACTGGGGCTGGGAAGTCTGGCACAAGTACTGGGTCGAGCGCCGCAAGCGCTTCCTGAACGCGGTGGGCCTGCCGACGGCGCATTTCGTCGAATACTGGCAGAAGCCGGACGAGCTGGCGCACTACGCCCGCGCCTGCGTGGACATCGAGTACGATTTCCCCTTCGGGCGCCAGGAGCTGGAGGGCATCGCCGCGCGCAGCGACTTCGACCTTACGCAGCACCAGAAGTTCTCGGGCGAAAGCCAGATGGTCTTCGACGATCCGCTCAAGCAGGCGGCCAAGAAGATGGACGAGGCGGCGAAGGCGGCGTTCGTGGACAAGGTCCAGGCGGACTGGGTGGCGCGCGGGAAGGATGCGCGCGCGGCGGAGGCGTTCTGCCAGGCGCTTTTCGAGGGCAAGTACGTGCCGCACGTGATCGAGCCGTCGGCGGGCGTGGACCGGTTGATGCTCGCGCTTCTCTGCGAGGCGTACGAAGAGCAGAAGCTGACGGACGAGAAGGGCAAGGAAGACGTCCGCACGGTCCTGCACCTGCACCCGAAGGTGGCGCCGGTCAAGGTGGCGGTCTTCCCGCTCATCAAGAAGGACGAGGCGCAGTACCGTCTGGCGCGCGAAATCTTCGAGAAGCTGCAGAAGAAGGTCAATTGCCAGTGGGACGTGTCGGGCGCGATCGGCCGCCGCTACCGCCGGCAGGACGAGGCGGGCACCCCGTGGTGCATCACCGTCGACGGCCAGACCGCGCAGGACGGCACGTTCACCGTGCGCGAGCGCGATTCCATGGCGCAAAAGCGCATGACGTACGCCGAATTCCTGGCGCAGATGACCGACGCGCTCGAATTCTGAGCCAATCCGAAGGCAGGAGGAAAACATGGGCGGATTTTGCGGTGTCGTCTCGAAGGGCGATTGCGTGGGCGATCTTTTCTTCGGCACGGACTACCATTCGCACCTCGGCACGCACCGGGGCGGCCTGGCGGTGCTGGGCCCGGCGGGCTTCCAGCGCGCCATCCACAACATCCAGAACGCGCCGTTCCGCACGAAGCTGGAGGAAGACGCCGCGCGGTTCGCCGGCCACACGGGCATCGGCGTCATTTCGGACACCGACCCGCAGCCGCTCGTGATCTGCTCGAAGCTCGGGATGTTCGCCATCGTGACGGTGGGTCTGATCGCGAACATCGAGGAACTCAAGAAGGAGCTTTTCGACGCGCACGGCTCCCAGCTGCAGTATTCGACGACGAGCGGCATGGTGGGCCCGACGGAAGTCGTTTCGGCGATGATCGCCACGCGGGATTCGCTCGTGGAGGGCCTGCGCTACGTGCAGGAAAAGGTCCGCGGCAGCTGTTCCATTCTGCTGATCGCCGAAGACGGCACGCTCTACGCCGCGCGCGACCGCTACGGCCGCACGCCGATCGTCGTCGGACGCAAGGAGACGGCGCGCATCGCCCTGCAGGAGAGTTGCGCACTCCTGAACCTGGGCTACGAGCACGAACGCGACCTCGGGCCGGGCGAAATCGCCGCGCTACGTCCGGATGGCGTCGAGACGCTCGTCCCGCCCGGGGAGAAGATGGCGATCTGCTCGTTCCTGTGGGTCTACTACGGCTTCCCGGCTTCGTCCTACGAGGGGCGGAACGTCGAGATGGCGCGCTACCGGTGCGGCGGGGCGCTGGCGCGGCGCAATCCGGTGCCGGCGGACGCCGCGTGCGGGATCCCCGATTCGGGCACGTCCCACGCGCTCGGCTACGCCCACGAGGCGGGGATCAAGTACGCGCGGCCGTTCGTGAAGTACACGCCGACCTGGGCGCGCAGCTTCATGCCGCAGGACCAGCGTCAGCGCGAGAAGGTCGCGTCCATGAAGCTCATCCCCATCCCGGGGCTCATCAAGGACCGGCGGCTCGTCTTCTGCGACGACTCGATCGTCCGCGGCACGCAGCTCGGCAAGCAGGCCGACCGCCTGTACAAGGAGGGATGCCGCGAAATGCACGTGCGCATCGCCTGCCCGCCGCTCCTCTATCCGTGCAAGTTCATCAATTTTTCGCGTTCCAAGAGCGAATACGACCTGATCACGCGGCGCTATATTCGCGATACGGAAGGCGAGGGCGCGTCCGTCGACAAGTACGCCGACCCGGCGGGCGAGCCGTACAAGAACATGGTGGAGTACATCCGCTCCACGCTCAACCTGACCTCGCTCGCGTTCCAGACGGTGGACGACCTCGTCGCGGCGATCGGCCTGCCCAAGGACCGCGTCTGCACCTACTGCTGGACGGGCCGGGACGTGTCGGAAGGCGCCGGGTGCGGGGAATGTCCGTGCCGGGCGGCGGAAAAGAAGGAGAACAAGTAATGTCTGAAGTACGTGTGCGTTTCGCCCCCTCGCCGACGGGCAAGGTCCATATCGGGAACATCCGCGCGGCCATCTACAACTGGCTGTATGCGCGGCATACGGGCGGCAAGTTCCTTTTGCGCATCGAGGACACCGACCTCGAGCGCTCGACGCCGGAGGCGATCGCCGCGGTGATGGACGCGATGAAGTGGCTCGGGCTCGACTACGACGAGCCGGTCTTCTACCAGACGAAGAACGTCGCGCGCCACCTGGAATGCGTCGAGAAGCTGCTCGCCAGCGGCCACGCCTACAAGGTCGAGCGCACCTCGCGCGAGGGCAAGACCGGCGTCGTCACCATGTTCCGGATGCCCAAGGAAGGCGTCATCGAATTCAACGACATCGTCAAGGGCCCCATGGCCAAGAAGGCGGAAGACATCCAGGACTTCGCCATCGTGCGCTCGGACGGCTCGCCCATCTTCCACATCGCCAACGTGGTGGACGACATCGACCAGAACATCACGCACATCATCCGCGGCGACGACCATGTGGAGAACACGTTCAAGCACATCTGCATCTTCAAGGCGCTGGGGGCGCCCGTGCCGCAGTACGGGCATCTTTCCATGATCGTCAACGCGCAGGGCAAGCCGTATTCGAAGCGCGACGGCGCGGCGTTCGTGGGCGAATTCAAGGAGCAGGGCTACCTGCCCGAGGCGCTCTTCAACTATCTGCTCCTCCTGGGGTGGAATCCCGGCGACGAGCGGGAAGTCCTGACGAAGGAGGAGATGATCCGCCTCTTCGACCTGGCGAAGGTGCACGTCACCGCGGCGAAATTCGACCTGAAGAAGCTGCAGTGGATGAACGGCGAATACATCAAGCGCATGCCGCGCGCGGCGTTCCTGGACGAGCTGCGCGCCCGGGTCGCCCGGGCGGGGCTCGCGATCCCGCCGACGTTCGACCTCGACTTGCTCGCCGACCAGCTCCAGGTGCGCACGAAGTTCCTGAACGACATGCCGGGCAACTGCGCCTACTTCTTCACGGACGATTATCCGTTCGACGAGAAGAGCGTCGAGAAACGCCTGAAAAAGCCGGGCGTCAAGGCGATTCTGCTCGATTTGGCGGATCGTTTCGCGGCGCTCCCGGAGTGGACGGCCGCGGCGGGCGAGGCGATGGTCAAGGAACTTTCCCAGGGCCAGGGCATGGGCCCGTGGGTGCACCCCATTCGCGTCGCCGTCTCGGGCCGCATGGACGGTCCGGGCCTCTTCGAGATGCTGGAGCTGCTCGGACGCGAACGGACGGTCGCGCGTCTGCGGAACGCCGCGGAGAAATACGCGCTGTGAGTACGCTTTGGGCCGGCTATAGCGCGAGCGATTTCGCGGGGCGCCGGGGCGAAGCCGCGCGCGCGGCGCTGCCGCCGGACGCCGTCTTCTTCGTGTTCGACGTCTACCAGAAGCATGCGCTGGAACATGTGTTGCCGGGCGCGCACGTCGTCTGCGCGGCGCACGTTCCGCCGGGCGAGTGGGACGAAATCCGCCTCAAGACGGGCCCGAAGCGCATGGCCGGCGAACTTGCCCTGAGCCTCCTGCAGGAAATCCACCTCCTCAAGCCGCGGCGTTTCACGCTCGACTGGGAAGGGCGCGAGCGCGACAAGAACGAATTCCTCGACAAGATCCGCAAGGATCCGGACCGCGTGCGCGACTTCGGGGCGACGTGGACGGCGAGCGTGCCGGGCGGCCCCCGGCTGGCGTTCAAGAGCTATCCCGGCTGTTTCTGCCACCGGCGGCTGGACGAAGGGGGGCTCGCGCTCGCCGAAGTCGTGGCCCGCGACTGGGCGGGGAAGACGGCGGAAGGCGAACCGCGGCGCCTGCTCGACATGGGCTGCGGGTGCGGGCTCGTCTCGTGCCTGGTCGCGTCCGTCGTGCCCAATCTCTCCCTGACGCTGATCGACTCCCACGCCCGCGCCGTGGAAGCCGCGCGGGAGAACGTCGCCTCGTTCGGCTATCCGGCGGAAGTCGTGCTCGCGGACGACGGCATCGCGACGCTCAAGAACGCCAAGCACCGCTTCGACATTTTCGTCGGCAATCCGCCCTACTATTCGGACTACCGCATCGCCGACCTGTTCCTGGACACGGCGCGCAAGGCGCTCAAGTGGGGCGGCGCGTGCTACACGGTCTGCAAGAACGCCGCGGGGCTGGAACCGGTGCAGAAGCGCTATTTCCCGTCCGTCGAAATCGTCCACCGGCGCGGCTATGCGGTGTTGAAATCCATTCACAAGGAGTCTTTATGACGTTCTTCAATTTGTCGCGTTTCCGTCTCTGCGACGTGGCGGGCATCCCGATCTACGTGGATGTCTCCTTCGCCATCCTGCTTCTCTTCTTCGTCATGGACGGGGGCGGCATCGCCCTGGGCGTCCCCTGCGCCCTGATCCTCGCGTTGAGCGTCGTCGCCCACGAACTCGGACACGCCCTGACGGCGCGGGCCTTCGGCTATGCGACGCAGGACATCACCATCTCGCTTCTGGGCGGATGCGCCTCGCTGATCGCCCTGCCGCGCAAGGCCTGGCAGGAATTCCTGACGGCGCTGGCGGGGCCCGTGGTCAGCTTCCTCCTGGCGCTCTTCGCCTTCCTCGCGCTCCTGTTCCTGCCGATAGAGAACCAATGGCTCGCGTACATGCTCTCCTATTGCTGCTGGCTCAACGTCATGCTGGGGGCGTTCAACCTGCTCCCGGGCTTCCCGATGGACGGCGGGCGCATCTTCCGCAGCGTGCTGATGGCGTTCTTCTCGCGCGAGCGGGCGACGTTCGTGGCCATGTGGGTCGGGCGCGCCTTCGCCATCCTGCTCGCCGTCTCGGGCCTGCACGCGATGTTCACGGGCGGCCCGTGGGCCTTCGTGCGCGTGCTCATCGCCTGGATGATCTGGCGGGAAGGCTGGCGCGAATACCAGCTCGCGCGGTTCGAGTCCGCCTGGCGCTACACGGAATCCTACCGGGCGCGCGTCTCGCCCCCGCCCTACGGCGGCAAGGGCGACGACTGCGACGTGACGCGCGAATAAGGGCGGAGCGGCGGACATATGAAACGGAAACATGAAAGAACAGTCGAACGAAAATGAATGAAACGATGAACGGCAAACCGGCAAAGACACGAAATCCAGACGCGGAAACGCGCACGGTCTTCCTGGGGCTCGCGGCGCTCGTCCTCGCGGCCGGCCCGGCCGGCGCGCGGGCGGAGACAAACCGCGTCGTGCAGCTGCCGCCCCTGACCGTTTTGGGCGAGCGCCTGCGCATGGGCGAGGCCCAGCCGGACGATTCCCTCTGGCGCGGCGCGCCGCCGGCTTTGACGGTCCGTTCCCAGGGCGAAGCGGGCGGGCTCGTGGATCTGAGCGTCAACGGCGCGGCGTTTTCGGAGTCGGGCATCATCTTCAACGGCGCGGCGCTCAAGAACGCCCAAACCGAGCATTTCAACGCCGATTTCTCGTGCCCGTCCGATTGGCTGGAGACGCCGCGCGTCTTGACGGGGCTGGATCTCTTCCGCGCCAATACGGGCCATCCGGCCGGTTCGCTCGAGGCGCATACGGTCGCGCCGACGGTGCGTTCCGGCCGCGCCACACTCGGCGTCGGCCTGGGCGGGCTCTACTTTACGCGCCTCAACGCGCTGGAAGTCTTCGACGTCGCCCCGGGCGTCCGCGGCTGGGCGGGCGCGTTCATCGAGGCGGCGCACGCGGACCGCATCGACGGCTACAAGGAGAACGATCTGGACCGCCTGTCGGTGGGCGGGCGTTTCGGCCTGGCCGCCGAGAACTGGATGTTCGACGCCCTGGTGGCCTTCCGCTGGCGCGATTTCGGCGTCCGCGGCGCGTACGGCTACGATGCCCGGCCCGCCTGGGAAGCGAACAAGCAAGGCCTGGTTTCCGCGAATTGGCGCTATGACGCGGGCGACGACCAGGCGAGCGAGATTTCCGTCCTCTGGTCGCGCGCGGACGACGCCTACCGGCTCGACCGCGTCGTCCCCGAATACTACGAGAACAAGCATCTGGCGGACGAAATCGTCGTCCACGCCGCCACCCGCCGCCATTTCGCGGATTGGCTCTTCGTGGATCTGCGCGGCGACACGGCTTTCGAAGTCTACGACACCGCGCGCAAGCACGATTACACCGGCGCGAACCCCTATGCGCACAACTTCCGCCGCACGCGCGTGCACGGTTCGTACGCTGTCCTGCCGGGCGTCAAGGCCGGCCGCTGGGAAATCGCCGCGGGCGCGGCGGCGGAATTCTACAGCGCGTTCGACGCGCAGTGCAATCCGGCCGCCGGCGTCACGTACTTCACGGACGACGCCGAGCGCGGCAAAATCGCGCTTTCCTACCGCGAGGCGACGCGCATGCCCAGTTTCACCGAACTGACCTACGAGGGACCGACGACCGTCGGAACCTACAATCTGCCGCTTTCCCACACCCGCACGGTGGCGCTCGACTACTCCTACAGCCCCGACGGAAGCGGAACGGTCGAAGGCGTGCGCGCCGGATTCTTCCTCTCGCGCAGCCACCGCCTGACGGACTGGCTCAAGACGGCGCCGGGCGGACGCTGGACGGCGACGGCGCTTCGTCCGGTCACGTTCTTCGGTCTTTCGGGCGATGCCGTTTTCAGGCTGACCGACTCCCTCAAACTCATGGCGGACGGCGCCCTCACGCTCAAGGAGACGGATACGGACTATTATTCGTCGCGCTACGTGATGGACTACCCCCTCGCCGCGTTTGCGCTCGAAGCCCGCTGGGACCTGACCGATTTCTGGTCCGTTTCGTACCGCCAGGGCGTGGAAGCGTGGAAGTCCAACCCCGTGCGCAACGGCTCCTCGGTGCGGAACGTGTCGCGCCTGGAAACGACGGTCAAAATGCCGTTTTGCCGCGATTTCTCGGTTTCGCTGGGTCTGGCGGACCTTTTCGATCAGGCCTTCGAGGTTATCCCGGGGCAGAAGACGCAGGGCGTGACGGGCTATCTGGCCGCAACCTGCAAATGGTAGGGGGCGCGTGAAACGACTCATCGAGGCTTTGCGGCAGGCGAAACGCGCGGGCGTATTGACCGGCGCGGGGGTCTCCACCCTGAGCGGTATCCCCGACTTCCGGGGTCCGCAGGGACTTTACCGGAATCCGGACGCCGAGCGCATTTTCGACATCGACTGGTTCGACCGCGACCCGACGATCTACTATCGCGGATGCGCCGAGCTCGTGTACGGGCTGGGGGCCTACAAGCCCAACGCCGTCCACTACGCGCTCGCCCGTCTCGAACGGCTGGGCCGGGTGGCGGGCGTCGCCACGCAGAACATCGACATGCTGCACCAGAAAGCCGGTTCGCGGCGCGTCCGCGAAGTGCACGGCTCGCCGGCGTTCCACCATTGCCGGCGCTGCGGCGACGCGAAGACCTTCGACGAGATCTGCGCCCTGATCGCCGCGCACGGCGGACGCGCCGCGCTGGGCAATCCCTACGTGCCGCGCTGCGCCTGCGGGGGCGTCTACAAGCCGGACATCACGTTCTTCGGCGAAGCCCTGCCGGAGGAGGCGTTCCGCGCGGCGCAGGCGGACGCGATGGGGAGCGACGTCTATCTCGTCCTGGGCACGTCGCTCACGGTCTTCCCGGCGGCGGGTCTGCCGCGTCTCGCCCTGCAGGGCGGGGCGAAGCTCTTTATCGTCAACGCCCAGCCGACGCCGCTGGACGCGTACGCCGTCGCCGCGTACACCGACCTCGCCGCGTTCGCCGCGGCCGTCGCGGAGGAGTTCGCGCCATGAGCGATTTTCTGCTTTCCCTCAAGGACGTCTCGCTGGCTTTCGGCGGCCCGCCCGTCCTGGAACACGTCTCGCTTTCCGTCTCCAAGGGCCTGCGCGCGGCGCTGACGGGCCGCAACGGCTCGGGCAAGTCCACGCTCCTGAAGGTCGTCGCGGGCATCCTGGAGCCCGATTCGGGCGAGATCGTCCGCGCGCCCGGCCTGCGCACCGTCTACGTCTCGCAGGACGTCCCCCACGACCGTCCGGACGACCCGGCGTTCAACGCGCTTTCGGGCGGCGGACGCCGCCGGCGCATACTGGAGGACGCGCTGCTGGCGAAGCCCGACCTGCTCTTGCTGGACGAGCCGACGAACCATCTCGACATCGAGACCATCGACTGGCTCGAGGGCATGCTGCGCCGGGCGCGCGAAATGGCCGTCCTCGTCGTCACGCACGACCGCCGCTTCCTGCGCCGCGTGGCCACCCGCATCTACGACCTCGACCGCGGCGAAATCTCCGGCTGGGAATGCGACTACACGACGTTCGTGAAGCGCAAGGCCGAACTGCTCGCCGACGAAGCCGTCTTCTGGGAGCGCAAGGCGAAGAAGCTCAAGGAGGAGGAAGCCTGGATCCGCCGCGGCGTGAAGGCCCGCACGACCCGCAACGAAGGGCGCGTGGCGGCGCTCCTGAAGCTGCGCGAGGAATTCGCCGCGCGGCGCACCGCCCCCGGCGCCGCCGCGATGAAACTCGACACGGCCGCCGCGGGCGGCGTCTCCGTCATCAAGGCGCAGGACGTCTCCTTCTCCTGGCCCGGCGCCGAAAAGCCGCTCATCCGCGATTTCACGACGACCATCCTGCGCGGCGAACGCATCGGCCTGCTCGGACGGAACGGCGCGGGCAAGACGACGCTCCTCAACCTCCTCACCGGACGCCTCGCGCCCACCTCGGGCACGATCCAGATCGGCACGCGCGTCGAGATGGCGTTCTTCGACCAGCTGCGCACGGAAATGAAGGGCGACCTGACCGTGGCCGAGAACATCGCCAGCGACCGCGACGAAGTCGTCGTCGGCGGCGTGAAGAAGCACGTCTTCTCCTATCTGGCGGACTTCCTCTTTTCGTCCGACCGGTGCCGCACGCCCGTGCGGGCGCTTTCCGGCGGCGAGCGCGCGCGCCTCATGCTCGCCAAACTCTTCCTCAAGCCCGCCAACCTGCTCGTCATGGACGAGCCCACGAACGATCTGGACGTGGAGACGATGGAGCTTCTCGAGGAACAGCTCCTCGCCTACAAAGGCACGCTCCTGCTCGTTTCGCACGACCGCGAGTTCCTGGACCACGTGGTCACCTCCACGCTCGTCCTGGAGGGCGACGGCCTCGTGCGGGCGTATCCGGGCGGGTACGAGGACTATCTGCGCCAGCGCCAGCCGCCCGCCGCCGCCGAAAAGAAGTCCGCCCCGGCGGAGGCCGCGCCCCCGCCGCCGCGCCCGGCCGCCCGCAAGCTTTCCTACAACGAACAGCGCGAACTCGCGGCCTTGCCGGACCGGATCGACGCGCTCGAGAAGGAGACCGCCGCCCTGCGCGAACGCCTCGCGGACGGCGCGCTCTACCGCACGGACCCCGCACGGGCCGCGGCGGACGCGGCGCGCCTGCCGGCCGCGGAAGCCGAGCTCGAGGCCGCCGTCGAGCGCTGGGCGGCCCTCGAGGAACGCAAGGCCTAGGAGACGCGCATGTACATCCTCTGGGACTGGAACGGCACGCTGCTGGACGACACCGAGACCTGCCTCGCCGCCCTGAACGACATGCTCGCCGCACGGCGCCTGCCCACAATCGGCCTGGACTATTTCAAGGACCATTTCGCCTTCCCCGCGCGGCGTTTCTACGAGGAGCTCGGCATTCGCGCGACGGGACCCGAATGGCAGGCCCTCGCGCAGGAGTTCCACGACCGCTACCACAGCCGGACGCCCCGCCTCAACGCCGAGGCGCGCGACGTCCTCGGACGCCTGCACGCGGATAAGATCGGCCAGTCCGTCATTTCGGCCTTGCGCCAGGACCTGCTTTCGCGCGACACCGCCGCGTTCGGCCTGACGGACTTCTTCGACCACGTCTACGGCGTGGACAACCTGGACGGCGGAACCAAGGTCGCGCGCGCCCTCGAGCTGAAGGCCCTCCTGGAGAAGGAGCGCGGACGCGAGCCGCTCGTCGTCATCGGCGACTCCCTGCACGACAAGGAAGTCGCGGACGCCCTGGGCGCGCGCTGCGTCCTCTTCGGCGGCGGTTCGCACAGCCTCGCCCGCCTCGCCGCCGTCGCCCCTGCCTTCAATTCGCTTGCGGACTGCGTCTCCTGCGCGCTCGAAGGGTAGGCTCGCCCGCCTGCGCGAAATGCGTGAAATGGGCAAAATGCACGCGTGTCGAGACGTTTCGGCGAAAATATGCTATAATGTCCACAGAATCGGAGATGGTACAGAAAGACGAAGAATGGACAATACCGCAGACATGTTTGATCTCTTTGGCGAGCGGAAGTCGCCTGCCGCGCCCCGGCTTGATGTCGTCAAGCTGGACTATGTCGAATCGGGAGCTTTATCCTGGCGCGAGCTGTTCTCTGGATTCGACCGCTTGAAGGCGATTACATTCTCTTCCGGGATTGGATTTGTCTACCAATTGCTGGATTTGTTCAAGGAAGTGGAGATTATATTCGGCTGCGAAGAGGTGATGTCCTATACGCTCCAGGAAATCATGGCCTATCAGGCCCGTCTCATGGCGCGCATTCGCGCATCCGATTCCGCCGCGAAAGAGAAGATGATCACGCGGGTTGAGAAGGGCGACGTGCATCTCTTTGTGGCGCGGCGGACGCTCTCGCACGAGAAACTTTACCTGCTGGAATCGGATGACGGCCGACGGCGCGTCGTTTTCGGATCGGCCAACATGTCGTTCAACGCGTTCGCCGGGCGCCAGCGCGAGATAATCTGCTATACGGATTCGCCGGACGCCTACGCGCGTTTTGCGGAGGCGTATGAGGATTTGAAACTGGACAGCGTGGATACCATCACGAAGAAGGCGGTTGAGGTCGCCGACGCCGCGGAGCATGCGGACATGCTGCCCATTGCCGAAACGGTTAAAGTCAAGAAAGTCCTGTACATCGAGCCGGACAAAACGGCGGCGGAAGACGTGGACTTTGTCCTGGATACGCGTACATTGGCGCGGAAGATCGCGCCGCTCGTGCCGGTTTCAAAAGACGAGAAAAAGAAGGGGAAGGTGCTCGTTTCGCCGGAGATCATCCAGAAAGTCCGCCGGCAACTCGTCCGGGAAAGCGAGCAGGAGAAAGAACTGCGAAGCGAGTATCCCCAATTGACGCTGGATATCGAGAAGAATGCCGTATTCCTGAACGGCGCGGCTCTTGATCTGAACCCACCCCAGGAGGAAATCAAGCGCGACGCTGGGCTGTTTGTCCAATACATGAAGGGTTTCGAGCGGTTTCATGGCGATTGCCGGGGAATGCAGCGCCGGTATTACGAGTTCGCAAACTGGTTCTTTTGTTCGCCCTTCATGGCGGTCATGCGCGATACGGCCTTGCGCTACGACCAGAAAACGCTTCCCTATCCTGTTTTCGGGCTCATTTACGGACAGTCCAAGGCGGGCAAGACATCCTTTCTCGAGACGCTTCTGAAGATGATGATCGGGCAAAAAGTGAAGATCAGCGCGCCCGAGTTCACGCGCACAACAATAGACGGCCTGCGCCGCACGGTCCAGGGGGCGCCCATAATAGTGGACGATTTGACGAATGCGCGTTTCAACCAGCATGCAATCGAGACGATCAAAAACGACGATTTCGGACTGCTTGACCATCTCCGGAACTATCCTGCGGTCGTCATAAGCGCGAACGAGGATGTCAAGGCGGTGGCGCCAGAAGTCATCCGGCGCACGGTGATTTGCCGCGTGCAGGCGGGCCTGACGAATACGGAAGTCATGAAAAGCAACATCGTCCGCTCGGTTCAACAGAAGATAGGCACGGCGCTTTACCGCGCGTATCTCCGGCGTATGATCGAGGCCATTCCCGAGGCGATGGAGGCCCTCAAAGACGAGAATCCCGAGGCGGAATCCCCCGATATCCTGCATCTCTCCGCGCAAAAGTTGCGCGAGATCTTTGCGGAAACGCTGCCGGACCTTCCCTTTTTCATTTGCGACCTTTCGCTCGAGGACTATTTCAGCGAGAAGGTGACGGGCAAGTACGCGATACAGACGATTCGCACAGCCTGGCAGGCGAATGAAAAAGCTTTCGACGTGAACAGGCGCACCAATACCTTGCGCTACAGCGCCGGGGAGAATTGGGATGCCGACAGACTGATGAAAGAATTGCCGGAAACCCTTTGCGCGCGGCGTTCGCGCGACAGTGTCATCATGGACTTGGACGCGGCGCGCGACTTCTTCGGTCTGGACTTCAAGCCGCATTCCCCATGGCGGCGCTTGCTGGGGCGCTGAACGCTGGCGCCGGCGGCGCCGATTCCCCCTGCGTTCGCTTCCCCTTGGACAGACCGCCACGCACGCACGGCCGTCCCTCGGGGTTTTGCCGCTTTTGGCATCGGGAAAGGGCGCTGTCGCGGAGCGGAAAGATGCGCATAGACATCTCCAAGAGATGCCCCCGTCCGGAATCCCAGGCTCGTCGCCGCCGGAACCCTTTCGTGCCGTGAAATCAGCCTGGTCTCGCCGTATTCCCGGCCTGGGTTCGCGCTGGGGCGAGAGTCCTTTCCTCGCGGCATTCCCGAATGGAACCCGTGAGGGGGGTGTTATAGGTAAAAAAGGACGGCGATCGGTCCTCCCGCATACAGGCACGCAGGCTTGACTTGTAGGAACAGAAATGTTAAAATTACACCATTCGCGCTGATAAGCCACCTCATTCCCGTAAAGATCGAACAGGAGTGGCGCATACAGCGAAACGGAACGAAAGGGTTAAAATGGGCAGCTTGAAGAAGATCGCTCTTCGCTATTGGGACGTGACCGCGTGCACATACGAAGAGCTGTTGGCGGAAATGGACGTCTGGCGACAGGACGGCGGACGCCATTTCGCCTGCTTTTGCGATGCGAACGTCCTCGCGCACGGTTGGCTGAATCCCCGGCTCGCCGCGGCGTATCGCGCAGCGGACGCGGTGTTTGCGGACGGAGGCGTCACAAAGCGTCTGGGGCGCATTTGCGGGGGTGTCCTGCCCACGCGCGTGACAGGGCCGCAGCTCTTCCCGCAGGCGCTCGCGTACGGGCTTGCGCGCGGCTGGCGGCATTTCTTCTATGGTGCGGGACCGGGCGTCGCTGAGGAACTGGCGGACGCGATGCGCGCGCGCTTCCCTGGAGTCGAAATCGTCGGAACGTATACGCCGCCGTTCGGCGAGCCGTCCGCAGAAGAATGGGCGCGGCAAAAGGCTGCGATCGCATCCGCCAAGCCGGACTTTCTTTGGGTGGCGCTGGGAAGTCCCAAACAGGAAATGTGGTGTGCGCGGCATATCCGGGACCTGGCGGTCCCGGTCCTTCTGCCGGTCGGCGCCGTTTTCGACTTCTACACGGGGCGCGTGCCGCAGGTGCCGGAATGGGTGCACCGTGCAGGGATTTGCTGGCTGTGGCGCATGCTGACGGGCGGACGGCGCACCCTGCGGCGCAATATCTGGTGCGTGCCGCGCGCGGCGGCCATCCTCCTGCGCGAGTTCGTGCGCGTGCGGCTTTTGCGGCGCCCGGTACGGGCGCTCGGCGCCTGAAGGCGGGCTGCGGATGGATATCGCCGTTTTCACGTCTTTCAAGCCTTTTTCGGGTTCCGCCGCGGCGCTTCAGACGGCGTCCCTCGCCAATTGGCGGAGCATCCTCCCGGACGCCCGGATAGTGAATTTCGAGACGCGGCTGGCGAAAAGCGCGGACTTCCCGGCAGACGTGGAGACCGTCGTCCTGGATGCCGACACGCCGCTCCCGGTCTTTGGCGCGATGGTGCGTGAAGTCGCGCGCCGCACGGAAGCTGAGCTGTTCCTGTACGCGAACGGGGACATTCTTTTCGACGGGACGCTGCACCGGGCCTTCGCGTCCGCGCCGCGAGGGGACTTCCTTCTGACGGGACAGCGCATCGACCGGGATGAAAACGGCGCGCGGCATCTGCATCGGCCGTGCGGAATGGACTACTTCCTCTTCCGGCGCGGCATGTTTGGCGATCTGCCGTCCGTCACGATGGGGCGGGGGTACTGCGACAGCGCGCTTGTCGCGTACTGTCTGCGGCGGGGAATCCCGGTCGTCGACGCCAGTTTCGCCGTGCGGGTGGAACACCCGTTCCATGGCTATGGACACGTCCCCGGCGGGGCGGCTGCCGTCCGCGCGGGCGCAGCGGCGCGGCAGAATCTCGCCGCGAACGGCCTGCGCGGATTTGCGCCGAACTGTCTGGATGCGACGTTCGCCCTGTCGCCGGACGGACGCCTGGGGCCGAACCGCCGGGCGAGCGTGTTGCGCAAACTGGAACTCGAACTCTACTACCGTCGCGGCTGGCGGAAATGTCCGCCGTTCAACGCGTGGTGGAATTTGCTGACGCGCGGCGGTCGCTACGGGCGCCAGCCGCGGTGGCCTGGCGCCGGGGGTGTTCAATGAGCCTCCCGTCCGCGGTCTACATTACGCGGACCAATCTGGGCGCCGATTGGATCTCTCCTCACGCGAACGTCTATCTGAAACCTCTGGAGGTCGCCCGCACGCATGCGCTGACGCTTTGCGTGCCGCGGACGGCGCAGGTCCCGCCGGAGCTGGCCTCGCGTTGCGCACGTCTGGTGCGTTACGATTCCCTGCGCGGTCTCCGCAAACGGCTCTTGCGCGAAACGTCCGCCCGGACGGAGCTGTTTACGGGATTTGACTTTCCCTGCCTTTGGCTCGCCCGGAAATTGAAGCGGCGGCGCGGGTGTCCGTGGACGGTTTTCCTGTGGGACCCGCCCAGTCTGGGGCATCGCGACGCCTTTCCGCCGCTCCGCCGGGCGATCGATTTCGTCTGGCGCATGCTGGCCCCCGCGGCGGACCGGCTTGTCTTGAACATCCATCCCGGGCTTTTGGGGGAAATGCGGTATCGTCCGCCGCGCGGGCAGAAGCTGGAATTCCGGATGCAGGACGCCTTCACGGAGCGGAAACCGGCGAAAATCGCGTCCGCGTCGGGTTGCCTGTACGATTTCGGGGTCTTGAGCAATTGGACGGCGGCGAAGGGCGGTCCGCTCCTGTCGGAAGCCCTCGCGCGCCTGCCCGGATTGAAGGGCCTGTGGATCGGCTCTCCGCCGGCGCATTCCGCCGCGGAGGGCATTCGCTTCACGGGCCGCCTGCCGCAGGCGGAAGCCTTCGCGCGTTTGCGCACGTGCCGCGTGCTCATCGTGCCGTATTTGCCCGTCCCTAGCCTCAAGTGGAATTATCCGCTCAAACTGTTTGAATATCTGCAATTGGGGCGTCCTGTCGTGGCGAGCGACAATCCCGGCAACGCCGCGGTCGCCGCGCGTCATCCCCGGTGCGTCCGTCTCTTCAAAAGCGGAGATGCCGCGAGCCTGGCGGCCGTCCTGAAGGAGGTGCTGGCGGAAAGTTCCTCTCTCGACGTTCCAACGCCGCTCCAACACCCCGTTCTCGCAAAACTCCCGGTTTTATCGGGTATTTTGGGGTTTCCTTGGTGCGACTGACTGGGATCGAACCAGCAACCTTCGGCTTCGGAGGCCAACGCTCTATCCAATTGAGCTACAGTCGCACAAACAACTCTGCATATTATAGCATAATTGGACGCCGAATGCACTCGGAAATTTCGTTTGTTTCCTAATTTGTGAATTGTCCAAGCAAATGCCTCTGGCGCATGGGCATCCGCCCGGGCAAACGACCTTGTTTGCCGGATGGGCGGTTCCTTCCGGCAAAAGCCGGCAGGGCGGCGGCCCTGGGGTCAGCGCCGGCGGTATTCCGTCATCGTCAGGCCGTAGCGTTTGCGAAAGATCGTCATCGCGTGCGTAGGCGAGCGGAAACCGCAGAAGCGGCAGACGCTCTCGACGGACGTAGCCGTCTCTTTGAGCATTTTCTTCACGCGGCGGAATCGTTCTTCGAGTATGAAGTCGAGGACGGTTCGCCCGGTCACGGTGCGGAAATTGCGTTCCAGCAGACGGCGCGAAAGCTGTACGGCGGCGGCGACGGCGGGGATGTCTATGTCGGCGGCGGCGTTGCGCCGGATGAACTCGCAGGCCTCGGCGACATGGCGCGCGGAGCCGTTTATGTCCATCGTCGACAGCCGTTCGACCACGCCGGCGACGCCGAAGGCGAGCCTGGCCCGACGCGGCGCGTGTCTGGGCTTCCCGTTTGCGGCCGCATCGATGAACCGGGCGATTTCCCATCCGCCCGCCTCGAAGTCCGGCGCGACGGAAGAGAGCGAAGGGGCGGTGTGTTCGCAGATGTAGGGTTCGTTGTCCACTCCCAGGATCTGGATCTGGTCCGGGACGGAGATCTTCTGCTGCCGGCAGACGTCCAGGACATGCTTGGCGAGTTCGTCGTAGGCCGCCCAGACGCCGCATGGCTTGGGGAGCGTGTCGAGCCAGCGTGCGAATTCCGCCGCGCGCGTCTGCCGCGTGGCGCCGTCCGTCGGCGTGAACACGTTAAGCTTGAAGGACTTTTCCTTGAGCGCCGCGCGGAAGAACCGCTTGCGCGCCTCGCTCCACGGCGCCGGCTTCGGCGGGGCGACAAACGCGAAATTGGAGAGCTTCTTGCGCAAGAAGAGTTCCGTCGCCGCGAGCGCGATGGCGCGTTCGTCCGAGTGCACAGACGCGACAATCCGGTTGCCGGCCCGGAAGGGCGGGACGTTGACGAAGACTACGATGCGCGGACAGAGCCGCGCAAAATCCTCGGCGGGTACGTTCCGGTAGCTTCCGTCGATGACGAGCGCGTCGGCGGACCCGTCCAGAAAGTCCGTCAATGTGAAGTCCGACGGGTGCGCCTCGGCGAGTTGCGCCTCCCATGCGGGGTGCGTCGCGACGAAGCGCATGATGCCGCCGATCATGCGCCGCGAGGCGGTGTGGCGGACATCGAGACAGACCAGAATCTTCTTCAATCCCTTCATGGAGAGTTATTATAGCAGAATTTCCGTTTGCGTGGAAGCGGTGTCGTGCACTGGAGTCCCAAAAAATTTCCGGCTTGCCGCGGTTCGCCCTCGGGACGGCGCACAAGGTGCGCTCCCCGGACATATTCTTCGGACCTCGCCGCAAAGGAGCGATTTCCCCGTATGCTCCCCCCTGAGACGGGGCGCAAGCAGGGGGGGGGCGCACGAAATCACTAGGCAAACCGCCAGAGGATCCTTATGCCGCCCGTCGGCGTTTATTCCCCAAGAGCGGAGGGGCGACGTTTCAAGGAAACCGCGTCGGCGTTCCGGCGCAACCGCATCGCCGTTCCGGCGAGACGGCATCACCGTTTCAAGGCATTTGAACACCCGTTCCGGGCGTGTCCAGCGGGCGAAAAAGGGGAAGTCGACCGGGATACCCCGGGCTTTTAGGTGATATCTGACTGTTTCATGATTGATTTCAACCGAAAATGCAAGTTAACGGGCAATTTCGCGTCTGCAGGCGATCTATTCTCGTACCCATGAGAATTTTTTCTCATCGGCACGAGAATCTTTTCTC
>ERZ808246.1241-NODE-1241-length-18817-cov-4.395693_pt1 | contig 18817 bp, 17 predicted proteins | sample MGYA00521083_ERZ808246 | MGnify/ENA primary metagenome ERZ808246 (study PRJEB31516, sample SAMN03275577) | gut metagenome | biome: mammalia-associated habitat; material: feces | host: Papio cynocephalus | place: Kenya | collected 2012-07-07 ... | reverse complement strand
AAATTTCCGCGCCGCTCCCTTGCGGAGGGAGCGGCGCGGAGCGATTTTGCACCGATTTTTTCATGGATAAGGGCGAAAATCCGCCGGACTGCGATGCGGGATTTTTTTGTGCGGCAGCGCAGTCGGACACCGGTAGGCTGCCCTCTTTTCAAGAGGGGAGCTGTCGCCGCAGGCGACTGAGGGGTGTTGAGATTCCGGAAAAACCTGAAATAGAAGTGAAAATCCAAGGCTTTAAAACCGAAAGTCTGCACACTTTTCTTCTGCGGCAGTGCAGCACGTCGCCATGAGCCTTCCTCCGGGAGGAAGGTGTCACGCGCGAGCGTGACGGAAGGAGCCTGCGGAACCGAAAAATAGCAGAAAGCCGCGGTTTTTCGGCGTTTCAGCGGCAATCCCTCACCCGCTCCGCGGGAGCTCCCTTTACACAAGGGAGCCTTCAATTTGTGCGATTTTTTCCTTTTTGCCGAAAAGAAAATTTCTGCAATATTTCAGAAAATATCAGAGACGATTTTCCGGTCGTTCAGAGCGGATTTTTCTGCGGGTTTCGGTGCTTTCAAGGACAATCCCCCTTTTTTCACAGTGCCGACAGCAGATGACCGCTTGAAACACACGATTATTTGTTAAATATTCAACAATTAAAAGACATCGACACACCGTGCCGCTGTTTGTAGGAGGGTCTTTATGTCTGCTACCATTGCCGCAATTGCCACGCCGCCTGGAGTCGGCGGGCTGGGGGTCATTCGCCTTTCTGGCGACGATGCCGCCGCGATTGCCGACCGCGTGTTTTCGCCCGTGTCGGGAAAATCGCTGCGCGAGATGCGCGGCTATACGGCGGCATATGGGACGGTTTTCAACGAAAACGGCAGAATCGACGACGCGGTGGCTCTGGTGTTCACGGCACCGAAAAGCTACACCGGAGAGAACGTCGTCGAGCTTTCCTGCCACGGCGGAGTGTATCTGCTGCAAAAGGTGCTTTCCGCGCTCTATGCGGCGGGGGCTGTGCCCGCACAGCCGGGGGAGTTCACCCGACGGGCGTTTTTGAATGGAAAAATGACGCTGACGCAGGTGGAATCCATTCCCGAAACCATTCACGCGCAGGGCGAACAGGCACTGCACGCGGCGGCGATGCTGCGCGAAGGTGCGCTTTTTCGGGAAATTCAGGCGGTAAATTCCGCACTTTTGCGCATTTGCGCACAGCTTTCCGCATGGATTGATTATCCCGATGAAGAAATCGAGGACGTGGATCGCGCGGATTTTGAGAAGATTATTGCCGAATCCACAGAGAAACTGACGCGCTTGAAAAACGGGTTTGAGCAGGGCAGAGTGCTGCGCGAGGGCGTGGCGACGGCAATTGTCGGGAAACCGAATGTCGGAAAATCCACGCTGATGAACCGCCTGTCGGGATTTGAGCGCAGCATCGTGACCGATCTGGCGGGAACGACGCGGGATGTCGTGGAGGAAACCGTGCGGCTCGGCTCGGTGACGCTTCGGCTGGCGGATACAGCGGGAATGAGGGAAACCTCGGACGCGGTGGAGAAGATCGGCGTGGCGCGTGCCGAAAAGCAATTGGAACAGGCGGATCTGGTGCTGGCGGTGTTTGATGCATCGGTGCCGCTGGAAGAAGAAGATCGGAAGATTGCCGCATTGGCGAAAGGAAAGCCCGTGATCGCGGTGCTGAACAAAACCGATCTTCCCGCCGTGACCACAGCCGACGACCTGCGGGCGTGGATTCCCACGGTGGTGGAGCTCAGTGCCAAGCACGGGGAAAACACCGACCGATTGCGAGACGCGGTGGAAACGATGTTTGCGGTGAAGAATCTGGACGCGGGCGCGCTGCTGATTGCCAATCAGCGGCAGTTGTCCTGCGTGGAACAGGCGTTGAGCCGCCTTGCGGAGGCGCAGGAGTGTCTGCGGACGGGATTCACGCTGGATGCCGTGGACGTGTGCGTGCAGAACGCGTCGCAGGCGCTGTTGGAACTGACCGGCGAAGCCGTGACGGACGCCGTGGTGGACGAAGTGTTCAAAAATTTTTGTGTGGGAAAATAATTTGTTTCACGTGAAACATGGAGTGATTCGATGAAATACACGTTAGAGGAGTTTGACGTCGCCGTGGTCGGCGGCGGTCATGCGGGAATCGAGGCGGCGCTGGCGGCGGCTCGGTTGGGCTGCAAGACGGTGCTGTTCACCATCTCGTTGGACGCCATTGCCAATTTGCCGTGCAATCCGTCAATCGGCGGTACGGCGAAAGGTCATTTGGTGCGCGAAATCGACGCGCTGGGCGGCGAAATGGCAAAGGCGGCGGACGAAACCTTTTTGCAGAGCCGTATTCTGAATCTCGGAAAAGGTCCAGCGGTGCACAGTCTGCGCGTGCAGGCGGATCGGCGGCGTTATCACGACCGCATGAAACATAAACTGGAGCTGACGGAGAATCTCTCGGTCAAGCAGGCGGAAATCGTGGAGCTAGTGACTGACGAAGAAAAAACGCAGGTACGCGGGGTGGTGACGCGATTGGGCGCGTTTTATCCCGCCAAAGCCGTCATCATCGCCACGGGGACGTACCTTTCGGGAAAAATCTTTGTCGGCGATGTGTCCTATGCGGGCGGACCGGACGGAGTGCTGCCGTCAGTGGGACTGTCGGATTCGCTGCGCGCGGCGGGCATTGAACTGCGCCGTTTCAAAACCGGTACACCCGCACGGGTGAAGCGGTCGAGCATCGATTTTTCCGAGTTGGAGGCACAGGAGGGGGACAATCCCGTCACACCATTTTCCTTTGAAACGACCAAAGAGCTTCACAACCGCGTGGTTTGCCATGTGACCTACACCAACGAAAAGACGCACGAGGTGATTCGCCAAAACCTGCATCGGTCGCCGCTGTACAGCGGGTTGATCGAGGGTGTGGGTCCGCGGTACTGTCCGAGTATCGAGGACAAAGTGGTTCGCTTTGCGGACAAACCGCGCCATCAGCTGTTCATTGAGCCGCTGGGCGAGGATACGGAGGAAATGTATTTGCAGGGAATGTCCTCGTCGCTTCCCGAGGATGTGCAGATCGCCATGTACCGCACAATCAAGGGATTGGAACACGTGGAGATTATGCGCAACGCGTATGCGATCGAATACGACTGCTGCAACCCGCTGGATCTGTTTCCGACGCTGGAAAGCAAAAAGCTGGCGGGACTGTACGGCGCGGGGCAGTTCAACGGCACGTCCGGCTATGAAGAAGCGGCGGCGCAGGGGCTGGTCGCGGGCATCAACGCGGCGCGCAAGCTGAAAGGGAAGACCCCGGTGATTCTGACGCGCGATTCGTCGTACATCGGCACGCTGATCGACGATCTGACCACCAAGGGCTGCAACGATCCGTATCGCATGATGACGTCCCGTTCCGAATATCGGCTGATTCTGCGGCAGGACAATGCCGACGAGCGGCTGACGCCGCTGGGACACGAAATCGGGCTGATTTCCGACGCACGCTATGCCGATTATCTGGAAAAACAGCGGCTGATTGCCGAGGAAACCGCTCGTGTGGAGGAAGTCTCCGTCACGGCAAGTGAGGAACTCAACCAGCTGCTTGACGAACGCGGGACAGCGCCGCTGAAGGGTGGCTGCAAGTTGGCGGATCTGCTGAGAAGGCCGCAGATTACCTACGACGACCTGGCACCGTTTGACCCGACGCGCCCGCTGCTGCCGCGCGCTGTGAGCGAACAGGTGCAGATTCGGATCAAATACGCGGGATACATTGACAAGCAGGAACGCCAGGTGGCGCAGATGAAAAAATGGGAAACACGGCTTCTGCCGCCGGATCTGGACTATAAAACCGTGCCCGGACTGCGGCTGGAGGCACAGGAAAAGCTCAACCGCGTCAAACCGCTGAATGTCGGGCAGGCGGCGCGGATTTCGGGCGTGAATCCCGCGGACATCAACGTGCTGATGATTCGATTGAGCGGAGGACATCATGAATAAAGAACTGTTTTTGCGCACCTGCGCTGCGTTCGGGGTCACGCCGGACGCGCGCGCGGTGGAGCGATTTCTGATTTACGCCGCATTTTTGCGGGAATATAACGAAAAAGTCAACCTCACCGCCATCACCGATCCCGACGGCATTGCCGTCAAGCATTTTGCCGATTCGGTGATTCCGTTTGCGGGGATGGAAAAGGGCTTGTCGGTGATCGATGTCGGCACGGGGGCGGGTTTTCCGTCGGTGCCGTGGAAAATCATGGACCCGACACTTAAATTGACTCTGCTGGACAGTCTCAACAAGCGGATTGTGTTTTTGCATCAGCTGTGCGAAAAACTGGGGTTTGACGACGTGACGTTCGTCCACGCGCGCGCCGAGGAAGCGGCGCAGAAACCGCAGTTTCGGGAAAAGTTCGACGTGGCGACGGCGCGCGCGGTGGCGGCGCTGCCTGAACTGACGGAATATTGTTTACCTTTTGTCAAAGTTGGCGGGAGGTTCGTGGCGCTCAAGGGCTTTGACTGCGAGGACGAAGTGGCGCGCGCCGCACACGCCGTGGAGCTGCTGGGCGGAAAAATCGGCGAGGTGCGTAAGCTGAAATTGGACGAAACGGCGGAGAGAAGTGTAATTATGATACAAAAAATCTCCCACACTCCGACAAAATACCCCCGACCTTCCGCAAAAATGGCAAAACAACCGCTGTAATTTCAAATCCTGCAACCAAAATGTCTTTGCGCGTCGAGCGAAAGGATTGGCTTTTGTGCCGATTCGGTGCTACAATAGACGCGTAAGGACATTTTTCTGTACATAAAGCGGGAGGCAAGACGTTGAACTGGTTGAAAGACAAAAAGAAAAAAGCGCAGGAAGTGATGCAGATTCCGATCGGGGAGATTCATGCGAGTCCCTATCAGCCGCGGCGGAATTTTGATGAGGACGAGCTGTCGGAGCTGGCGCAGAGTATTCGCGAAAACGGAATTTTGCAGCCGCTTTCGGTGCGGAAGGCAAAAGAAGGCTATGAGCTGATTGCCGGGGAACGCCGCCTGCGGGCGGCGAGCAGGGCGGGACTGCTGACGGTGCCGTGCCTGGAGGTGGAAGCGGACGATCGGCAGGCGGCGGTGTATGCCGTGCTGGAAAATCTGCAAAGAAAGGACCTGAACTTTTTTGAGGAAGCGCAGGGAATCGCCCAATTGATTGACGAATTGGGGCTCACGCAGGAGGAAGCAGCAAAACGGCTCGGAAAATCGCAGTCGGCAATTGCCAATAAACTGCGGCTGCTGAAGCTCTGCGACCGCCAGAAGGAGATCATCCTCGGCGCAGGGTTGACCGAACGCCATGCGCGGGCGCTGCTGAAAATTGAAAGCACCCAATTGCGCGACCGCACGCTGTCGTATGTGGTGCTGAAAAAGCTGAACGTGGCGCAGACGGAGGAGTTCATCGAAGAAATCCTGCGGGAGCCAGAGGAATCGGGAAAGGAAAAGCGGCACGTAGTGGTCAAGGATGTGCGGCTGTTTGCCAATACGATTCAGAAGGCAATTGCGCTGATGCAGGAATCGGGCATCGATGCGCAGAGTGTCAAACGGGAAGGGGAGGCGTTCATCGAATACGTGGTGCGCATCCCGAAGGCGCAGAGCTATAAAACCGTTAAATGACCAACCTGTTTCACGTGAAACATCACAGGGGGAGTGTTTCACGTGAAACAGGATTTTTTTGTAAAACCCCCTTTTCTTTTGCGGGTAACTGTGGTATACTGTTAGAGTAATTGAACAGAGGAGGGGTGACCGTGGGAAATATTCTTTCGATTGTGAATCAGAAGGGCGGCGTCGGAAAAACAACGACGGCAGTGAATCTGGCGGCGGCAATCGGCGGGCATGGCAAAAAGGTGCTGCTGGTGGATATCGACCCGCAGGGAAATGCCTCCAGCGGTTTCGGAATTACCAAAAAAATGACGGCGGTTTCGTCCTACGACGTGCTGATGGGCGCGTTTCCGGCGAAGGACGCCATTGTGAAAACCAACTTCCGCGGTGTGGACATCCTGCCGTCCAGTATGCAGCTGGCAGGAGCGGAAATCGAGCTGGTACAGCTCAACGACCGCGTGCTTCGACTGAAAAAGGCACTGCTTGCCGTGAAGGAATCCTACGATTTTGTGTTCATCGACTGCCCGCCTTCCCTCGGATTGATTACCCTCAACGCGCTGACGGCAAGCGATTCACTGCTTGTGCCGATTCAGTGCGAGTTTTATGCGTTGGAAGGTCTTTCTCAGCTGATTTCCACCGTGCGGCAGGTGAAAAAACTCTATAATCCCTACATCGAGATCGAAGGCGTCATTCTGACCATGTACGACGGACGCCTGAATCTGACGATGCAGGTGGTGGACGAAGTGAAACGGTATATGCCGCAGAAAATTTACCGTTCCACCATTCCGCGCAACGTGCGTCTCTCCGAAGCCCCCAGCTACGGCGAACCGGTCATGTACTACGACAAGGCGTCCAAAGGGGCAAAGGCGTATGACGAACTGGCGAAGGAATTCCTGAAAAGGAGGAAATGACATGGCAATGAAGAAAAGCGGACTGGGCAGAGGACTGGATTCGTTGTTTGCGGACAATTCGTCCGAGGACGGCAAGGAAGTCAGCAGCCTCCGCATCAGCGACATCGAGCCGAACAAGGATCAGCCGCGAAAAGACTTTGACGCGGAAGCCCTGGCAGCTTTGGCAGATTCGGTTCGCGAACATGGCGTTTTGCAGCCGATTCTAGTGCGTCCGATCAGCGAATCACGCTATCAGATTGTGGCGGGCGAGCGGCGTTGGCGTGCGTCGAAAATGGCGGGATTGACCGAAATCCCCGCGGTGATTCGCGAAATGACCGAAGAAGAGACCATGCAGCTTGCCATGATCGAGAATTTGCAGCGCGAGGACCTCAATGCGATTGAAGAAGCGTTGGGATACGAACTGCTGATGACGCGCTATCACATGACCCAGGATGAGGTGTCCAAACGTGTCGGAAAATCGCGCTCTGCCGTGGCAAACGCCCTGAGGCTGCTGAAGCTGCCGAAGAAAACAAGCGAACTGGTGCGCAGCGGCGCCCTTTCGGCGGGACACGCACGGGCACTGCTTCAATCGGATGACGAGGCGCTGATCGACGAGGTCGCCGAAAAAATCGTCCGCACGGGCATGAGCGTCCGCGACGCCGAGCGCGCGATGAAGCCGCGATCCCCAAAACGGGGAGAGGAACAGGAGCTTTCGATGGACGCCGAGGTGCGGTTCTGTCGGGAGATGGAAGCGGCTTTGGGCGAGGAACTTGCCCGCCGCGTGAAAATCGACACGAAAAACGGAAACAACGGAACGTTGCAAATAGAATTTTTCTCGCAGCAGGATCTGTCGGATCTGGCACAGAAACTGGCGAAGGATTAAGGAGAGAATCATATGTTGGACATTAAACTGGTAAGAAGCAACCCCGATCTGGTCAAGGCGGGCATGGCAAAACGCGGCAAAAACATGGACAAGTATATCGATGACATCATTGACATCGACAATCAGCGCCGGGAAATCAGCCGTGAGGTCGAGGCAATGAAAGCCGAGCAGAACCGCGTCAGCAAGCTGGTTCCGCAGATGAAAAAAGAGGGCAAGGACACCACTGAGCTCTTTGCCGAGATGAAGGAGCTGTCCGCGAAAATCAAGGAAGCGGACGACCGCCTGTCGGTGCTGGAAGAAAAGCAGCGCATGGATTTGCTGAATATTCCGAACATTCCGCACGAATCGGTGCCTGCGGGCGTCGATGACACGCAGAACCCGGAGGTACGCCGCTGGGGCGAGCCGAGAAAGTTTGATTTCACCCCGAAAGCCCATTGGGACATCGGCGCGGATCTGGACATTCTGGACCCCGAAAGAGCCGCAAAGGTCACCGGCGCGCGCTTCCACTTCTATAAAGGACTGGGCGCCCGCTTGGAGCGTGCCGTCATCAACTTCTATCTGGATACGCACACTTCCAACGGATATACGGAAATGTTTCCGCCGTTCATGGTCAACCGTGCGTCAATGACGGGCACGGGACAATTGCCGAAGTTTGAGGAGGACGCGTTCCGCCTGACAAACGACTATTTCCTGATTCCGACCGCCGAAGTCCCGGTCACGAACTATTACCGCGATGAAATTCTGGACGGAAGCAAACTTCCGATTAAATATTGTGCCTATTCCGCGTGCTTCCGCGCCGAGGCGGGCAGCGCCGGCAGAGACACCCGCGGACTGATCCGTCAGCATCAGTTCAATAAGGTGGAGCTGGTGAAATTTGCGCGTCCGGAGAACTCGTATGAGGAACTGGAAAAACTGACGCACGATGCCGAGCGCGCGCTTCAGCTGCTGGGGCTGCCGTACCATGTAGTCACCCTCTGCGGCGGCGATCTGGGCTTCTCTTCGGCAAAAACCTACGATATCGAGGTTTGGCTGCCGTCGTATAATGCTTATAAGGAAATTTCGAGCTGTTCTAACTTTGAGGACTATCAGGCACGCCGCGCGTCGATCCGCTTCAAGGACGACCCGAAGGGCAAGGCGCAGCTGGTGCATACGCTCAACGGCTCCGGTCTGGCAATCGGCAGAACGGTCGCGGCAATTCTGGAAAACTATCAGAATGCCGACGGCAGCGTGACCGTGCCGGAGGTGCTGCGCAAGTATATGGGCGTGGACGTGATTCGCTGAGCCGAGGACACTTCGGCGGCACGAAAACCCGAACCCTGCTTCGCGCTTTCTGTGCGCGCTGCCCGAAATGGAATCGGAAAACCTTCGCTTTGCGGAGAAAAGCCGCAAAAGAGGGGAGACCTTCCGCTTTGCGGGAGCGAAAAATCGGAAAAACGATTTTCCGACACTGTATCCACCCTTGCACCCGTAGCTTTTACAAAGCAACAGCCGCCCTTTACAAAGGGCGGCTGTTGCGGCTGCCGGAGAGGTTTTGTTTTTCTGCGGTACAACATTGAAAAACGGACAAATCCATGACGCTGTTGAGACAAGGGCGGCTGGCGAGAAGCGCTTAATGGGTTGACCTTGTGGTGTACCGAAATCCCGCAGAAATTTACTTTGTGCGACTCGGAAAATCGTCTCCGATATTTTCCGAAATGTTGAAAAATTTGCTCTTCGTCACAAAGGAAAAAATCGCACCAACTCATGGCTTCCTTGCGGTAAGGGCGGCTGGCGCGGAGCGGGTGAGGGATTGTTTGGAAAGCACCGAAAAACAGGAAAAAAATTCCTCTGCGGCACGGAGAAAAAAACACGCACAGCCATAGGCTCCCTCCGAGAGGGAGCTGTCGCCGAAGGCGACTGAAGGAGAAAGCGAATCTTTCGGTTTTTCGCCGTCTTTCCGTTCCGCAGGCTCCTTCCGTCACGCTCACGCGTGACACCTTCCTTCCGGAGGAAGGCAACGGTTGACGAATTGCACTGCCGCAAAAATATCTCTCGGCACAATCTAAAACAGCACAGTCTGCGGCGGCAAAAATACGATTCCTTCCGAACCTCAACACCCCTCAGTCACCTGCGGCGACAGCTCCCCTCTTTGAAAGAGGGCAGCCTATCGGTGACCGGCTGCGGCGCGAAAAAAACGGCAGTGAAAATCTTTTGTTTTAAAAGCACAGACTTTCGGCATTAAAAACCCGGATTTTTTCCTTGCTTTCTCTGTGGCACAAAGGAGAAAAAAGCACAAATCAAAGGCTCCCTCCGAGAGGGAGCTGTCGCGGAGCGACTGAGGGAGAATGCGCGACTTTTGCTTTTTCGGTTTTAGCAAAAATACACGACCAACATCTTCTCAACCTTGAAGCACCGAAAGCCCGAAAAAATTGACTTCCCTCTCGGATGCTCAAGACAAACCTTTCTGCCGATTCCCGTGAAAAGGGCAAAAGAAGCCTTAAATAGAATACAAAAAGTTATATATAAACGTCTTTATACAAATAGCAATCGCAATGTGAGGTCTTTATGAAAGAAAAATTCCTTCCCACCTGCCGCGCCGTGCTGCACGCGACACTTCCCGTAATGGCAGGGTATCTTGTGATGGGCGCCGCCTTCGGCATTCTGCTCGCCGATCGCGGGTTCGGCGTCGGTTGGGCGCTCGGCATGGCGGTGACCGTCTATTCCGGATCCATGCAATTCGTCGGTGTCGATCTGCTTTACAATGCGGCGTCCTTGATTTCCGCCGCCATGGTCACGCTTCTGGTCAATGCGCGTTATGCCGTCTACGGCGTTTCAATGCTCGACCGCTTTTCCTCGCTCGGCAAACTCAAGCCTCTGATGATCTTTTGGCTTACCGACGAGACCTACGCCCTGCTTTGCACGACGCCGCCCGAAGGAGTCAACAAAAAGCTGTATACGGTGCTGATCGCGTTTTTTGATCATCTGTACTGGATCGTCGGATGCGTGGCGGGTTCGCTTTTGGGACAGGTGCTGCCTTTTTCCACCGAGGGCATTGATTTCGCCATGACGGCGCTGTTTGTGGTGATTGTGGTCGATCAGTGGCAGGAGGCGAAGGATCATTTCCCGGCATTGGCGGGGGCGGGAATTTCGGTTTTGTGTCTGCTGCTGTTCGGCGCGGACGCGTTTCTCATTCCGTCGATGATTGCGATTTCCGCCGCGATCTTGCTGCGGCAAAACATTCATGACAGGAGGGAACAGCATGAATGAGTTTTGGCATAGCTTTCTGCTGGTTGCTGTCATGTCGGGTGTGACGGCGCTGTTACGCGCCTTGCCGTTTTTGGTTTTCCACGGCGAAAAGCCGATTCCCGGCTGGGTTACGCGGTTGTCCGTGGCGCTTCCCGCAGCAGTGATGACGATGCTGGTGGTGTATTGCTTCCGAAAGGTGAATCTGACGGCAATGCCCTTCGGATTGCCGGAAGTGATTGCCACGGCAACGGTAGTGGGAATACACCTCTGGAAGAAAAATTCGCTGTTGAGCGTTTTGAGCGGCACAGTGGTGTATATGCTTTTGGTGCAATTGGTGTTTTGAAGAAAGAGAACTCACGCGGCGCGGCTTTCAGCCGCGCCGTTTTCTGCTGCTTTCGGTTTTGGCGAAAATACGCGACCGACATTTTCTCTGCCTTAAAACATTGCTGAAAGTCCGAAACAAAAAATCAAATCCAAAATCCACAGAAAGGCAAAACCGCGGCTTTCGGGTGACTTTCAGTCCCGCGGGCTCCTTTCGCCACGCTCGCGCGTGACCCCTTCCTCCCGGAGGAAGGCAACGGTTGACAAACTGCACTGCCGCAAAAATATCTCTCGGCACAATCTAAAACAGCACAGTCTGCGGCGGCAAAAATACGATTCCTTCCGAATCCCAACACCCCTCAGTCGCCTGCGGCGACAGCTCCCCTCTTAAAAAGAGGGCAGCCTGCTGATGACCGACTGCGGCGCGCAAAAGAAACGGCAGTGAAAATCTTTCGTTTTAAAAGCACAGACTTTCGGCATTAAAAAACCGGATTTTTTCCTTGCTTTTTCTGTGGCACAAAGGAAAAAATCGCACAAATCAAAGGCTCCCTCCGAAAGGGAACTGTCGCGGAGCGACTGAAGGAGAGTGCGCGACCCCCGTTCTTCGTTTTCGTCGTCGGTGCGCAACGGACGTTTTCCGTGCATTTCATGCCGAATGTCCGCGAAAACAAGCGCGGGCTGTGTCGGAAATGTAAAATATTTCCCCGCCCCTTGAAACTGTGGGAGAAATATGGTAAAATAAACTGTAATACCAAAGGAAAGGATCCGGTTCTATGGACGAACTGAAAAATATTGTCGCCAGCAACCTCATCGAACTGCGGGTCGCATCGGGAATGACCCAGTCTCAGCTGGCAGAAAAAATCAACTACTCGGATAAATCGGTGTCCAAATGGGAACGCGCGGAGGCGATTCCGGACGTCGCTGTGTTGAAAAATATTGCCGATGTGTTCGGCGTGACGGTGGATTACCTCATCACGACGCATGACCGTTGGGAAAAGAAACCGAAAAAAGAAAAACGGATCGTCAGCCGCCGGATGATTATTGCCGTGTCGGTGATGGGAATTTGGGCGGCGGCGTTTGTCGCGTTCGTGATTTTGTGGTTGATGGAACGCGTGGTGTGGCAGATTTTTCTGGGCGCGGTGCCTGTGTCGCTGATCACACTTCTGGTGCTTCACTCGGTGTTCGGACACGGAAAATATAACTTCTGGATTGTCACGGCGCTGATGCTCAGTGTGCTGAGCTTTGTGTATTTTTTGTTTTTGCGGTATAATTGGTGGCAGATTTTCCTGCTTGCCGTGCCGTTGGAGTTGGTGATCTTTTTTGGATTCCGCATTTGCAGACCAAAGCCGAAACAGCCCTAAAACCGCAGTGTCATGCGGATTCTCTTGGGAGTAGAATTGCGATTTTGCAATTCTACTCCCTTTTCTACTGTCCAAAACCCATTCGGTAGAGGAAAAACCGCAGGGCGGAGAGAGGAAGAAAAAAGGAGTAGGTTGCGTTCTATGGGGCGCGGGGGTAAAATAAATCATGCGCAAAAAAAGCGCGGTGATTTTTCCGAAAGAAGGTTTTGTTGCATGAGTTTTATTTTGTCTTGTGAATCCACGGTGGATCTTCCGTTTTCCTATGTTGAAAGCCGCAAGATTCCCGTCCTGTTTTATTCCTATCTGATGGACGGTCAGACCTACGTTGATGATATGCTCCGTGACAGCGAGGCACTGCCCGCGTTTTACCGCCGATTGAAGGAAGGGCAGATGGCAACCACGTCACAAATCAATGAGACGGACTATCTGAACTTTTTTGACGAGCAGCTGCAAAAGGGCGATTTGCTGCACTTGGCGTTCGGGTCGGGAATGACCAATTCGGTTGCCAATGCGCAGACGGCGGCGGAAAAAATGCGTGAAAAATACCCGAACCGCCGCCTGATCGTGCTGGACTCGCTGGCAAGCTCGTCGGGCTACGGAATGCTCGTGGACACGGCGGCGGATATGCGCGATGCGGGCGCGGAGATGGAGGAAATCGAGGCGTGGGTGCTTGCCAACCGCAATCGGGTGCACCACCAGTTTTACAGCACGGATCTGAAGTACTTCCGCCGCGGCGGAAGAGTTTCGGGACCGGCGGCAATGATCGGTACGATTCTCAATATCTGCCCGCTGATGCACCTGAACGCCGACGGCAGAATTATCGCCTACGGAAAAGTGCGCGGCAAGAAAAATGCGATCGCCGCAACGGTGAACTGGATGAAAGAACACGCGCAGGGCGGGGAAAAGTACGACGGAAAGTGCTTCATTTCTCATTCGCACTGCTGGGGAGATGCCGAGGAAACGCGGCGGGAAATTGAAGCGGCGTTCCCGAAACTGCGCGGCAAGGTGCGGATTTTTGACATCGGCACGATCATCGCCTGCCATACGGGACCCGGCACGGTCGCGGTGTTCTTCATGGGCGATGAGCGCGAGGCGGGGGAGAAATAGAGCATGATCAGAATTTTTACCGATACTTCCGCGAACCTGCCGTCTGCGCTGATTTCGCGCCACGGTATTGAGGTTGTGCCTTTTTCCTATACGATTAACGGCGAACCCGGCACGCTCGAAGGAAAAGCATTTTACGAGGCGATGCGCCAAGGCGCGGAGATTAAAACGTCGATGGTGAACATTGCGACGTTCATGACCCCGATGCGCAAAGCACTTGAACGCGGAGAGGACGTGCTGTACATCGGAATGTCGGGCGGAATCAGCGGCACGGCGCACGCGGCGTCGGTGGCAACGTCGGAGCTGCGGGAAGAATTTCCCGACCGACGGATTGCTGCGGTGGATACGTTGGCGGCATCGCTCGGCGAAGGGCTTTTGGTGCTGAAAGCGGTCGCGTGGCGTGATGAGGGAAAGGACTTTTCGGAAATTTGCGAGCGGCTGGAGGACGAAAAGAAACGGATGTGCCAGTACTTCACCGTGGACGACTTAGAGTATCTCAAACGCGGCGGCAGAATCAGCAAGCTCGCGAGCGTGGTGGGAACGGTGCTGAAAATCAAGCCGATTCTGACTGGCGATCACGAGGGGAAAATTATTCTCTGCGGCAAGGCACGCGGACGTAAACAGGCGCTGCTGTCGCTTGCGGAGCATTATGAACGCTTGGTGACCGACAAAACGGCGCTGATCGGCATTGCTCACGGCGACGACGAGGCGGGCGCGCAGGAACTGCTGGAAATGCTCCGCGAGCGGGGATTTTCGGGCGAGTGCCTGACGGAAATTTACGAGCCGGTCACGGGCTCCCACGTGGGACCCGGCACGGTGGCACTGTTTTTCATGGGAACGCATAAATAAGAATAACGAATAAAAACCCCCGCCGACGGAAAAATTTTTCCGTCGGCGGGGGTTTGACAATGAGAGCAGAGCGTGCGGCGCGCAGTGCATCACTATGAGCCTTCCTCTTGGAGGAAGGGGACACGCGTAAGCGTGACGAAAGAAGCCCGCGGGACTGAAAAATGGCAGAAATCCGCGGTTTTTCGTTGCTTTCCAAACAATCCCTCAGGCGCTCCGCGCCAGCCGCCCTTACCGCAAGGGAGCCATGAGTCGGTGCGTTTTTCGGCTTTGTGCCGCAGAAAAAACAAACGCAGAGTCCAAGTTTTCAAAGCCTAAAGGTTGTACTTTTAAAACGAAAGATTTTCACTGCCGTTTCTTTTTTTGCGCCGCAGTTGGACACCGGTAGGCTGCCCTCTTTTAAAGAGGGGAGCTGTCGCCGCAGGCGACTGAGGGGTGTTGGGATTCTTGGAAAAACTGAAATAGAAGTGAAAAATCCAAGGTTCAAAACCCAAAATCCGCACTTTTGTATTCTGTGGCACCGCAGCGCGTCGCCATAAGCCTTCCTCCGGGAGGAAGGTGGCACGCGTAAGCGTGACGGAAGGAGAGTGCGAGACTGAAAAATGGCATAAACTTTCTGTTTTGCCTATCGGCGGATTTCGGATTTAATTTTCTGTTTCAGACTTTCGGTGGCAGCTTCAAGGTAGAGAAAATGTCGGTCGCGCATTTTCTCCAAAACCGAAAGCAGCAGAAAACAAAAGTCGCGCACTCTCCTTCAGTCGCTCCGCGACAGCTCCCTCTCGGAGGGAGCCTGTGTTTGTGCGTGTTTTTTCCTTGTGCCGCAGAGGAATTTTCTGCCTGTTTTTTGGTGCTTTCCAAACAATCCCTCACCCGCTTTGCGACTGCCACCCTTGTCTCAAGAGAGCCTTTGTTTGTGCGGTCACCGTTTTGTGCCGTGAGAACACAACCGCCGCGGTTGCGCCAAACAAGCTGCACCAAACAAAAAGAACCCCCGATCGCATTGCGATCGGGGGTTGGTGACTCGTACGGGATTTGAACCCGTGTTACCGCCGTGAAAGGGCGGTGTCTTAACCGCTTGACCAACGAGCCGTATATGGTAGCGGTAGTTGGATTTGAACCAACGACACACCGGGTATGAACCGATTGCTCTAGCCAACTGAGCTATACCGCCATAGATGCTCAAAATGCTTGAGCGAATAGTATTATACTATACATTTTCCGATTTGTCAACGGTTTTTTGAAAAAAACGCAGAAAATGTTTTCTTTATGCCCTTGCAGAACCGACACTGCAAAACGAAAAATCTTTCCGCAGGCTCGGATTTTGAAAATGCCCCACGCAACCGCAGGCGGCGGGCGCATTTGCGCTCGCCGCCTCTTCGTGCAGTGCTGAAAAATCACTCAATGACCTTTACAAAGTACAGAACCGCCAACACCACGCCGACCAGCACATACAGATCGACCAGACCGCCCAGGAGTCCCACCAGCAGGGAAACCACGGGAATGTGCGCCAGAATTCGGATCAGAAAACCGGCGACGATGCCGATCAGCACATAGATCAGCAGGGTGATGACGAAGGACTTGGCGTCCCTCGCACGAAACGAATAGGGAAAATATTTTTTCAGAAAATCCATAAAATCCACGGCTCCTTCCGCCTTATTCTATTTTCTTACATTCCGAATGCTTCACGGTTGGTGAGATATTCCACGCCCTCGCGGTGGCTGATGAGCTTGCAGAATTCTTCAAAATCCGCCCAGTCCTGGCGGGTGACCAGCTCATAGGAATGACCCCAGATGTAAAACAGCATATCCGTGTCGCGACTGTTGGTCAGAAATTCTTCGGCAAGCTCCGTGCGGCGCGGATCGATAAACGAACAGGTCGGGTCAAAGAGTGGGAACTCGGTCGGGAAATCGAATTTATAGGTCGAACGTGTGGTTCGGCAATAACGGATGCCGCAAGCCTGCATTGCCCAGACGGTTTCCGCGTTCTGTTCGCCGAATGGGGACGCCATGCCGACAATTTCATAGTCGCACAGGGTGCTTAAAAACTTTTTGTCCAGCCAGATTTCCGCATACTGATCGTCATAGGAAAGCGAGTTCATGTGCGGGTGGGTGTGGGTGTGGACGGCGATTTCGTGCCCGTCATAGAGATTTTGGTGCTTGAAAAAGTTGTAATGCGTGACGTCCTTGCACTTTTCTCCGCGCATACCGCCGACGTATTTCCAACGGGAACACATATTGGAAAGCGTGCCGGAATTGAGATTGAACGTGCCTTTGAGTCCGTAGCGATTGAAAAGCTCGATGAGGCGCACGTCGTCGGTCACGCCGTCGTCAAAACTGAAAGTGATAATTTTTCTTGCCATGATTGCACTTCCTTTCCCCTCAAGAGTAACACAAAAGCGGCAGTTTGTAAAGGTATGCCCCGAAGTTTTTTCGCATATACTGCAACAGATTGCGCGCGGGGAGGGAGAAAAATGGCGAAAAAAGCGGTCGGGATAGTCCTTGCTGTAATATTTATGATGAATATTGCTTCCTGTAAACAAAAAAACGCGGTAATCATCGGGGTCAACTACGAAGGAAGCGGCGCGCTGGCAAGCTATGGCAAAGCCATGCTCGACGGCGTGCGGCTGGCGGTGGAGGAACTGGGGGACGGCTATCGGCTGGTTTGTGCCGACAATCGGTCGTTCGGCGCGGACAGCGCGGCGGCGATTCTGTATCTGAAAAACGTCTGCCACGCCGATGTCATCATCGGACCGTCCACGGGGACGCTCGCAAAGGCGGCGCTGGCGGCACAGGCGGACACGCTGATGATCACGCCGTCGGCAACGTCGGACGAACTGAAAAGCACGGCGCATACCAAGCTGGTGCGGCTGTGCTTTTCCGATCGGGTGCAGGGAGCGGCGATGGGGGAATACGCATCGCGGCGCGGCGTGAGCCGCGCCGCGATCGTGCGGGATCTGTCGTCGGATTATGCCACGGGCTGCACGCGGTCGTTCAAGGCAGCGTTTGATGGGGAGATCGTGTATGAGGGGGCATTTTTGTCGGGCGAGTGCGATTTTTCCGCGATGATCACCGAACTGAAAGCCGCCGCCCCGCAGGCGGTCTACCTTCCCGCGTACTATACCGAGGCAGGGCTGTTTATCCGCCAGTGCCGCCAGCAGGGGTTTGAACCGCTGTTTCTCGGCGGGGACGCCATGGATTCGCCGCTGCTTTTGCAGTTGGCGGGCGAGGGCGGAGAAATTGTGTACACCGATCATTTTACAGCGCAGGAGGAAGCCTACGCCGCCTTTGCCGAACGCTTTGCGCGCCGTTACGATACCGCGCCGCCCGCCTATGCGGCGTTGGCGTATGACTGCGTAATGCTGTACGCTTCCTGCGTGGAGAAAGCGGGCGTCGCGGGCGCGGAACGGGAAATTTTTTCGGCTTCGGACTATCAGGGCGTCACCGGAACACTGACCATCGGCGCAGACGGCAGCGCGCAGAAGGCGCCGGTGTTCGTTTCGCCGGGAGGAAACGGATGCAGCAGCTGATGAATGTACTGACCGTGGGCGCGGTGTATGCGCTGGCGGCGGTGGGATATGCGCTGGTGTTTTCGGTGCTGAACATGGTGAATTTTGCTCATACCGATGTGCTGACTTTCGGTGCGTATGTGGGGCTGTACGTGTCGCGGACGTTCGGATTCGGGCTTTTCGGACAGCTCACGGCAGGGGCGCTGGCAGGTGCGGCGCTCGGATTTTTGTGCGAGCGGCTGTGCTTTCGTCGGGCAGTGGGGGATTCTCTGCGGCTGATGACGGCAGCAATCGGCGTGTCGGTGGTGCTGGAGTATGGCATGATGCTGTGCTTTTCGGCACAGCCGCAGGCATACGGCGCGCAGGAACGAACGTGGTCGTTTTGGGGAATGCGCGTCGGGGAAAACCGACTGGTCGCCGTGGGCTTGGCGGCGGCGGTGTTTGCGGGGATTGCGGTTTTTCTTCGTACCCGGCGCGGCAGACAGGTGCGGGCGTTTTCGCAGGACGCGCTCGGCGCGGCGTCGGTGGGGGTGTCCAAGGACGCAGTGCTGGATCTGACGTTTGCACTGTCGGGTGCGGCGGCGGCACTGGCGGGCGTGCTGTACGGCAGACTGTACGTTGTCACGCCGCTGATGGGCGCGACGATCGGAATGAAGGCGTTTGTGTGTACCGTGGCGGGCGGCAAGGGAAGCTTGTGGGGCGCGGTGCTGGGCGCGTATCTGCTCAGCGCGGCCGAAACGGCGGTCTGCGTGTTTTTGGGGAGCGGGGCAAAGGACGCGGTGGCGTATGTGGTGCTGATCGTCGCTCTGCTCCTGACGGAGTCGCGGCGGTGAGAAAGGCGGATTTTGTGCCACAGTTTCTTTTTTGCACCGCAGCGCGTCAACCATTGCCTTCCTCCGGGAGGAAGGTGGCACGCGCAAGCGTGACGGAAGGAGCCTGCGAGACGGAAAGTCAGCAAAAACTTTCTGTTTTGCACCTTCTGCAATGCTTTGAAACAAAAGAATTGCGCTGCGGCTTCTCTTTGCGCGCCGCCGTTTGTTTCCGCAAAGGCTGCCCTCTTTCAAAGAGGGGAGCTGTCGCCGTAGGCGACTGAGGGGTGTTG
>ERZ808246.1240-NODE-1240-length-18827-cov-3.914021_pt1 | contig 18827 bp, 18 predicted proteins | sample MGYA00521083_ERZ808246 | MGnify/ENA primary metagenome ERZ808246 (study PRJEB31516, sample SAMN03275577) | gut metagenome | biome: mammalia-associated habitat; material: feces | host: Papio cynocephalus | place: Kenya | collected 2012-07-07 ... | reverse complement strand
AATACTCCATAAACATCATTATCATAACTAATATTAGATGTATCAATATATGTATATGTTGAATATGTCATATTTAAAAACGCTAAAGCTACTCCAATTAAAATAAATGTTAAATGAAAAAATTTAGCTAATTTCCTTGTTTGAAAATAATTCTTAAATGCTTCTTTTATTTGATTTATTGTTCTTTTTATAACATTTTTTTCTTTTTTATCATTATACCAGCTTGTATCATATTCAAATTTATTTTCGATATTATCTTTTTTTATTTCTTGATAATGTTCATCAACTAATTGATATGATGTTTCTTCTATTAATTTTATTTTTTTATTTGATTTTAAATAGATTTGGTTATTTTCTTCAACTATTGTTAATTCTAAATCTTCTATTTTGTTATTTGAATATATTTTATATGATAAATTATTATCTTTATTAGATATTTCTTTTAAATCTTTTAAATAAATTTTATTGGTTTTATTATTTAATGAAACATTATTATCTGTATTTCTTATACTAATTATTTTTCCATCTTTTATTTCTATAATTTGATTTGAATAAAATTCAGCAATATTTTTATCATGGGTTACTAATAATACTAATGATTTTTCACTTATCTTTTTTAAGATATTCATTATTTCTATAGTATTTTCAGAATCAAGATTGCCTGTTGGTTCATCAGCAATTATTATTTTTGAATTTTTTATTAATGCTCGAGCTATTGATACTCTTTGCATTTGTCCTCCTGATAATGCATCAGCTTGTTTTTTCTTATATTTATATAATCCAACTGCTTTTAAAGCATATTCTATTCTTTTATCTACTTCTTGTTTATCTATTATATCTATTGCATCTAAAGCTATTTTTAAATTATCATAAACACTTATATCATTAATTAAATTATAATTTTGAAAGACATATCCTATATGTTCATTTCTATATTTATCGATTTTATTCATTTGATATTTATCAAATTTTATATCATCATATTCTATTGTGCCTGTTGCTTTATCTAATCCACCGATAACATTTAATAAGGTTGTTTTTCCACTTCCTGATTCACCTAAAAATGTTATTAATCCTGTATTCGGTAATTCTAAATTGGTATCATTTATTACATGTATTTCATTATTTTTTCCTTTATTATAATATTTATTTAATTGTTTTATTTTAATCATGTTTATTTCCTTTTTAATTCCATTTTAATTATACCATGATTATCAATAAATAATAAGTGCATTATTGTTCATATATGTGCAAATTTATGCATATAAAAAGCACCTTGATATAATCAACCAAGATGCTTATTTATTAATCTACATATTTAATATGAATTTGTCTTTTATTACCAAATCCTTCAGATTCAGTTTTGATATTTGGCATTCCTGCTAAAGCGTTATGAATCATTCTTCTTTCATCAGCAGGCATTGGATCAAGAACAACATCTGTATGAGTTTTTTGAACTTCATGTGCTAATCTTCTAGCAATAGAAACTAATTTACCATATTTATCATGTTTATAGCCATTAACATCTAATAAGATTCTAAATCTCTTTTTAAAATGGTTATTTACTGCTAATTTAGTTAATTCATTTAAAGCTTGAAGTGATTTACCATTTTTACCAATAATAATAGAATTACGATCAGAATCAATTTTTAAATTAATTATTCCTTCATTTAAAGAAGGATTAACTTTGTTATCAAAACCTAAAGCTTCAATACTTTTTTGTACATAATCTTTTGCATATTCAATTACATCCATAATTGTATATACATCAATTGTTGTTTCTTCTTCAGTTTGACTAACTAATAAATAATCAATTTCTTCAACAGTACAATATTCTTTTTCTGCTGCTTCTTTAAGAGCATCTTCTAATGTTTTTGCTGTATATCTTTGCATTTTATTTACCTCCAAATTTATTTTTTCTTTAATTTTCTATTTGTTATATGTGAAATAACTAAAGATTGAAGTAAAGAAATTAAAGCGGTAATAATCCAATATATTGCCATAGCTACTGGAAGTTGAGTTCCAGTGAAAATAATCATTACAAGCATAACAATATTCATAATCAACATTTGATTATTTGTTTTATTTTTAGCTGGATTTACTCCCATTTTACTTACTTTAGCAGTTCTTCTTTTTTGTAAGAATTGAGGTAATAACATAGAAACTGCTTGAGATAAAGCCATTATAATAAAGATAATTAACGCTACCCAAGATGAAGTTCCATTCCAATGTATAATTGATTCACCAGTAATTGCAGATAATTGTAATCCCCATAAATTACCAACTCTTAATATAGCAGATCCAGACATAGCACCCCAAACAGCAATAAAGATTGGGAATTGGAATAATAATACAATTAACATACCAAATGGATTTATCTTATATTTTTTATATAAAGCCATTTGTTCTTGAGCCATCATTTGTTTATCATATTGATTTGTATCCGCATTTGGATATTTTTCTTGAATTTTAGCAAGCTCAGGTTGTAATTGAGTCATTTTTTGTTGAGATGCTGTTTGTCTAAATGTTAATAATAATAACACACCTCTAACAATGATTGTAACAAGTAAAATTGATAAGATTGTTCCCCATTCACCTAAAGTAGAAAATGCTTTTGCAAAATAATAAAGCATAGCGGCAATAGGCCAAACAAGTAAACCTTCAATAAAACCAACATTAGCAAATGCTTCACCCCAAGATTTACCTTCTAATCTTAAACCATCGAAAGTTCCATCTTCAGGAGTAATACAAGCTGTGATTTTATTAGCATAAGTATTAAAACTATTTTTCATATATGTATAGAAATAATCTGTACCAACATCACTTAAAGTTAATTGTTTTCCAATTACTTCTTGACTATCATCAAGAGCTTTATTTCTCCATAAATCATAATTTGACCATAAATCATCTAAAGAAGTAGTTTTTTCTTTAGCATATTTTACTAATGCATATTCATCAGATTTTTTAAATGCGTCTCTAGTAGCGCCTTCAGTTAAAAGTTCTTCTTTAGTTAAACTATCATAAGTTTTTTCTTCAGCATCAATTTTTAAAGTAGCTGTACCATAATTAACTTTAACTATATCAACAATTTTATGTTCAATATAATCAAAATAATCATTAGAAGGCGCAAAATACACGCCAGTATTATTAACATCTTCAATAATTTTATCTAAGTTTGTTTTATTTTCTTCGGCAATTCCGTTTTCATAATTAATCATCATATTTGATTTATCTTGAATTGTAACAAACGATCTTGTACAACTAGCTAAAACGAATATTCCTAAGAAAAGTAATCCTACTTTCCAGATTTTCTTCATTAATTTTCCTCCGCTTTTTTCAGCATATTTTCTAAAATTTGTAAATTAGTTTTATAATCGTTATCTAAGTATGTTTTCTTTACTATAATTACATAGTCTTTGTTTTTCAATGTATGTACTTGTTTTATTTGTTGTATCATTGCTCTTACTTGACGTCTTATTTTGACTCTTACTACTGCATTACCAAGTTTTTTGCTAGCAGAGATTCCAAATCTTGGAAAATCAAGTTCGTTCTTCATATAATACACGACATAAATATTTGAATTTACTCTGTGTTTTAAAGATATTACTTTTTGAAAGTCTTGTTGAGATTTTACTCTTTCGATTTCTTTCATTTTTTCTCCATTTTGATAAAAACCACTAGAGTAATTGCCCCTAGTGGTTTAAGTCTAAGTAATTAAGAATTAAGCAGAAAGGACTTTTCTTCCTTTTAGTCTTCTTCTTGCTAACACTTTACGACCGTTTGGGGTTGCCATACGAGCACGGAAACCATTTACGGATGTGTGTTTTCTTTTACTTGGTTGATACGTTCTTTTCATTTTGTACACCTCCGATAGATACTAACATACGTTTAGATTATATATATATATATAAGTTAAGTCAACACAAACTAAAAGATTTACTCAAAAAATTAATACATGAAATTATTATGAACCAATTTTAAATTTTAAATAAAATTATTTATCATATCTTTTATCTATTTTATATAATAGTAATAAATTGAATATTTTATTTAATTTATTCACTTTTTATTAACTATTTTATCTTTCAACAAATAATAATCAACTTACTATAAACAATATTAACATACTGTTTAAAACTAATATTTTTATGTGGATTAAATAAAAAAAGTCCCTAAAATAAGGTTTTTTTTTATCAACAATGATTTTTAAATTGTTAATTCTTATCCACTTTATCAACAATGATTTATCAACACATTAATCAACATACACTTATCAACACATTCAATTGTGGATAACTTTATTTTTTCCTAATTTTAGGTCTTTTTTAGCAATTTTAATTGTGGATAAAAAAAATAATAAAATTTTTGCTTTATTTTTATTTAATTTATGATATTATTTTGTTGTTTTACAGGAGGCAAGAACATGCCAATCACAGTTACTAAGCAAAAAGCAACTTGGGACAAAGTTTTAAAAAGTCTTGAAAAATCATTAAAAAACGATATGCACAATTATCGTATTTTTTATGCTGACTTAAAATTAATTGATATTAATGAAGATTCTTTAAAGATTCTCGCTCCTTCTTTGCTTGTTAAAACTTATTTATCAACCCAAGATCAATCTCATTTACTTAATGAAACAATTAAAAATGTTTTAGGTAAAGATTATAATCTTTCTTTCTATTTGCAAGATGAATTAGATGAAACATTTACTAAACCTACAAAAAAAGTATCTTCTAATGTTCAACCAGTAGAAAATGTTAATTATTTTTCTAATTGTAAATTAAATTCTAAATATATTTTTGATAGTTTTGTAGTCGGTCCATGTAATAAAGAAGCTGCTACTGCAGCTTTAATGGTTGCTAATGATCCAGGTAAATTATTCAATCCTTTATTTATTTATTCTAAATCTGGTTTAGGTAAAACTCATTTATTACATGCAATAGGTAATTATTATCAAGAAAAACATCCAAACGCACATGTTTTATATATTACTACTGATGCTTTTATTGATGAATTTGTTAAATATGTTCATGGTAGTCAAGATAATCAATCTTTAAAAGACTTTTTTAAAACAGTTGATTTATTATTAGTTGATGATATTCAATTTTTATCAAATAAAGCAAAAACTTCTGAAATGTTTTTCTATATTTTCAATGCTTTAGTTAATAATGGTAAACAAATAGTATTAACTTCTGATCGTCACCCTCGTGATTTAAAAGATTTAGAAGATCGTTTAGTATCAAGATTTAATATGGGATTAAGTGTTAATATTCAAAATCCTGATACTGATACTTTACTTGAAATATTAAAGAAAAAAATTCAATCACGTGGATTGAATTTAGATAATTATGATGAAGATGGTTTAAAATTTTTAGCAGAAACTTTTTCTAAGAATGTTAGAGAATTAGAAGGTGCTTTAAATAGATTATTATTCCATACTGTTTCTTTAAAAGATGATGAACAAATATCTTTACAAGAAATTCAAGAAGCAGTTAATATCATGATGCCTAAAAATGATAAGAAAAAATTAATTACTGCTCAAGATATAGTTGAACAAGTTGCAAAATATTATTCTATATCGGAAGAACAAATTATGTCTCCAGTTAGAAATGCTCAAATAGCGTTAGCTAGAAGAATATCAATGTATTTATGTAGAACATTACTTGGTATGTCATATATTCAAATTGGTCAATTCTTTAAAAGAGACCACAGCACTGTTATTACAGGTGTGGAAAAAGTGGGGAGAGAAATCAAAACAGATAATCAACTTGCTTTAGCTATTTCAGACCTCAAAAAAGCCTTAAAAAAGTAGAAAAAACATAGTTTTATATACTATTTTATGGTAAAATTAAATTAATAAAAGTTGTGAATATTTGACTTATCCACATTATCCACACCCTTTATTATTATTAAATATAATATAAATTATTAAATAAAAAAGGAGAATAAAAAAATGAAATTAACAATTAATAGATTAAGATTCTTAAAGTTATTAAACACAGTAAATATTGCTATTTTACCTAAATCACCAACTCCTGCATATTTAAATTTTAAAATTGATATGCAAGAAGATAAATTGCTTTTATTAGGTAGTAATGGTGAATTAACTATTACTTCATCCTGCCCAATAAAAGAAGATGATAAATATATCATTACTGATTATGAAGTAGGTACAACATTAATATCGGCTAAATTCTTATTAGAAATTGTTAGAAGACTTGAATCTGATTTTGTAACTATTGAAATTGTTGATGATGTTATTGCTAGAATTTCTGATAATAAATCTGAATTTAAATTAAATGCTGCTAAAGCGTATGAATATCCTGATTTAGATTTAGATATAACTGGTGAAAAAGTTAATTTCACATGTGAAGATTTAAAAAAGATTGTTTCACAAACTGCTTTTGCCGCATCTACTAAAGAAGTTAGACCAGTATTAACGGCAATAAACGCTAAAGCTGATGGCTCTACTATTGAATTTGTAGCCACAGATAGCTATCGTTTAGCAAAGAAAACATATTATCTTAAAGAAGCAGTCCACTTTAATTCAAATATTCCTGTAAAGACCTTAAATGAAGTTTCTAAGATTGTTGAAGGTGGAGAAGTAAGCTTAACTATTTCTAATACTAAAGCTGTCTTTACTTATAATGAAACAAATATTTATTCTCGTTTAATTGCAGGTGATTTCCCTAAAACATCTGGTATGTTCCCTTCAAATTATCCTTATATTTTACAAGTTAATTCAAATAAATTTATTTCAGCAATGGAAAGAGTTTCTTTATTAGCTATCGAAAGAGAAAATATTGTTAAATTATCTGTATCCAATGAAAAATTAGAAATATCTTCTAAATCAGAACAAATTGGATCTGCTAATGAAACAGTAGAAGATTATAAATATACTGGTGATATATTTGAAATATCATTTAATGTTAATTATGTTATTGATGCAATTAAAGCTGCTCAAAGTGAAGAAGTTGTCTTATCATTTGTTGGTGAAATGTCAGCATTTAAAGTATCTTCTCCTAATGATAATTCATTAGTACAAATTGTTACATCAGTAAGATCTTATTATTAATAAATAGATTTAATTAAATAAAAATGATTAAGTTTGTAGAACAAAATCTATTTGCTTAATCATTTTTTATTGTTGATTTTTTGATTCAATTAAAATTAATTGGATTATTTTTTTATAATTTTCTTTTAATTCATTATTATCTATTTTATTTAATAAATTATTTATAAGTTCTTCTTCTCTTTTTTGATCATAAATAGGAATATTATGTTCTTTTTTGTATTGACCTATTTGTTTACTAATATTCATTCTTTTTAAATATAAAGATAATATTTCATCATCTATTTCATTTATTTGTTTTCTTAATTCTTTTAAATCCATATATTACCCTCTAATGAAAATAAAACCATAACCTGCTAATAAACTAGCTAATATTAATACACTAAAAATAATTAAAGCATCTTTTCTATGTTCTTTATTTTTTAATAATAAGAAAGTACCTAATCCAGCATTTACCATTAATCCAGATAAACATGCACTGAATGGGATAGCGTTTAATATATATAAATTAGCAATTAAAACTGAACTAGCGCAATTAGGTATTAAACCAATAATTATAGAAAATAATGGAGATAAATATTTATTATTAGTTAAGAAATTAATAACATTTTCTTCACCAATATAATAAAGAATTAAACCAAAAACAAATGTAACTATAAAAACATAAATAAAAATTTTAAGACTATGAATTAAAGGGTGTAATAAATGAGAATGAAAAGGATTTTCTTTTTCGTTATTTATTTCATGATGGCAACAACCTTTTTGTATTTCTTTATGGTGATGACAATGTTCTTGATGATCATGTACTTCTTGTTTAGAATTAGTGTAAATTAAATCTACTAAAAATCCTACAATAAAACCTAATATAAATTTTAAGCCTATTAATAAAAAAACATAAGGTAATTTGTTAATAGAAGTAAATAATATAGGTAATGCTTCATCACTACATGAAATAAATATAGCAATTAAAGTACCAATAGTTATATGCCTTTTTAAATATAAATCACTAGCTAAAACAGAAAATCCACATTGAGGTATTAAACCTATTAATGAACCAAATAAAGGAGATAATTTTTTGTTCTTTTCAAATAGAGAAGATAAATGAGCTTCAAAAAAAGATAGTATAATATTAAATATAAATACTACTAATAAAATTTTTAAACTATCTAATAAAGAATCAATAAATATATCAAGCATAATTAAAGTATTAACTGATTTTTATAAATTAATCAATGTATTTAAAATCAAAATTAATATTTTCATTATCAATACTAATAATTAAATAAGTTCCTCTATTACCATCACGAGGTCTAGTTAAAGAACCCGGATTAGCAATATAAATACCATCAACTTCTTTTAAATAATGTTTATGAGTATGACCATGTAAATAAATTTTACAATTTAAAGATTTAATATAATCAATATCTAAAAATTGATAATTTTGTCCATGTTCACAAAATAATTTTCCAATAGGTAGATTTATTTCTCGATATAATGGATAATCTTCAAAATCACAATTACCTTTAACAGAAACAAATGGAGAAAGAAAAAAACTTGGGAGTTCAGAATCACCCAAGTGTAAAAAATAAGTGCAATCTTGATGCTTTAAAGCAAGAATTTGTAATAATTCTTGATTAGAATGAGAATCTGAAACAACAAGAATTTTAATCATTTTTTGTATGCTCAACAATTTTCTTTTTTATTTTTTCAAAATCTTCTAATGAGAAGCCTTCATTTTCATGAAGAGAATAAAGTTGTGCAATTGTTTTTTCAGCTTCTTCAGGAGTATAAGATTCTTTAACTAAATATTCAGTACTAATTTGAATAGTACAAGTAGGAGTTTTTGTTTCATTACGATTGATATGTTTTATTTTCATAAATCTACCTTTCTATTTTTATGTAATTAATAATAAGAACTATGTCTTGTAACTAATAAAATTATATTAATAAAATGAATACATTTCAAGCTAAACGATATTATATAACAAAATAAAGTTAATCAAGAGTTTTCTTATAACGATAATATTTATCAATACTAATTCCAAGTTTTAAACAAGCATCTTTTATTGATATTTCTTTTTTATTTATTTTATCTTGTAAAGTTAAAAATTCTAATTTATCAACATAAATAGGCTTTCTACCTTTATAAATATGATTTGTATTTTTAATTCCTTCTTTTTGCTTTGAATAAATAAAATTATATGCTTTTTGGTAAATATAAATTAAAGTTTGATAAATATCTTTTCTATTTTTATTATTAATAACTAAATTATTTATTTTGACATCATTACCTTTAGCAATATTATTTAAAATAATTTTAATTGTATCAGTAGTATTATTTTTGTTAGAAATATTATTAATAATAATTTTTTGCTTGTTTTCAAATTCTTTTACATAAAAATTATCTCCAGAATATTTCATTTTTGTTTTTATTAAATAATCGATAGGATTCATATAATCCATATTTAAAGAAGATAATATTTCATTAAAATCTTCTCTATTTTTTTGAGGTACTCTTTCACTGATAAAGACAGGAAGAGAAGTTCTTATATATTGTTTTCTTTTTAAATCTAAATTTAATCCAGGAATGCCTTGAAAAATATCACTATCTAATAAAGAAATAACATTATAATTTGGCTCAAATATATATTTAAATGATTCATCTTCATTTAAAATATATGTTATTTTACAAACATAAAATTCAATATTTAAATCATTTTTAAGACAAATCATACCAGTGGAAATTAATTTATTCATTGCTTATACCTCGTAGCTTATAATAATTAATTTAAATATTAATTGCAATAGGGTATCATTTTAATTTTGCAATAAAAATAATTTTATAAATAAAATTAAAAATATATACATTAAAATTCTAAATAACTATAATAACTAAATTGGGATTAGAAATTATGGAATCTTATTTAGGAAATCAAAATACTTTAAAATCAATATTTAGATTAGCTATACCATCTATGGTAGGTCAATTAATAAGTGTTTTATATAATATTGTAGATAGAATATATGTAGGTAATTTACCTAATATTGGTGAAATAGCATTAATTGGAGTAGGAGTATGTTCTCCTATTGTTACTTTAATAACTTCATTTGCTTTTTTAGTTGGTTTAGGTGGGGCACCTATGTTTTCTATTGCTTTAGGTGAAAAAGATAATAATAAAGCTAAAAAAATATTATCTAATGCTTTATTAATGTTAATTATTATTTCTAGTATTTTAATGATTATATTTTATATATTTAGTGAACCTATATTATTTTTGTTCGGTGCTAGTGAAGTATCAATAGAATATGCTTTATCTTATTTAAGAATATATTTAATTGGAACATTTTTTTCTTTATTAACTTTAGGTTTAAATCAATATTTAACTGCACAAGGTGAATCTACTAAAGCTATGATGACTACAATAATTGGTTGTGTTTTAAATATTGGATTAGATCCATTATTTATGTATGTATTACATTTAGGAGTAAAAGGTGCAGCTTTAGCGACTGTTATATCTCAATTTATATCATTTATTTTCGTTATTTTTATTTTATTAAAGAAAACACCAATTAAATTATCTTTTGGTGGATATGATATAAAAATAATATTAAAAATTATTAAATTAGGTATTTCACCATTTATTATTATGGCAACTGATTCTATTATTTTAATTTTATTAAATAATTCATTAAAGTTATATGGTAAAGATAAAGGTGATTTTTATATAGAAATTGCTACTATTGTACAAGCTTTTGAAACTTTAGCAACTGGTCCATTATTAGGTATCAGCAGTGGAACTCAACCAATACTTGGTTATAATTATGGGGCAAAAAATAAGAAATTAATTATTAAAGCAGAAAAACAATTATTAATTTTTGCTTTGATATTTACTAGTTCGTTTTTTATATTATCATTTTTTATAGCAAAACCTTTTTCTATTATGTTTATAGGAATTGGTAAAGATCATATTAATTATGAAATAGTAAATGAAGCAAGTAAGATAATTTTTTATTATATGTTAGGAATTATACCTTTATCTTTTCAATATGTTTTTGTTGATGGTTTAACTGGACTTGGTCAAGCTAAATATTCTATTTGGTTATCTCTTTTTAGAAAAGTAGTAATTTTTATTCCAAGTATATATTTATTACCATTATTAACAAATAATGTTGAAAGTGCATTTTTTGCTGAACCACTTTGTGATATTATAAGTGCAATAGTTACTACTATTTGTTATTTAATATTCTTACCAAAGATATTAAAGAAAATAGATAACTAATTTGATTGGAGAAATATATGGATTATATTACATGTAAAAAATTTGCTGATGTTGCAGTTAAAATAGGAGTTAATTTACAAAAAGGACAAGATGCAATTATATTTATTTCACCTCGTCATTATGAGCTTGCTGGTGTTATTGCTCAAACTTGTTATGAAAATGGGGCTAGAAGAGTTAATATTGAATATGTTGATGAAGATTTAATGAAATTAAAATATAAACATGAAAGTCTTAAAACTTTAAAAGATATTCCTGAATGGGAAATATTAAAATTTAAACAAAGAAGTGAAGATTTACCATGTTTAATTCATGTAATTGATGATGATCCAGATGCCTTTAAAGGCTTAAATTTAAAGAAAATAAATGAAGCAAGAATTGCTAAAGCAAAAAAAGTAAAAATATATAGAGATAAAGAAAGTTTATACAATCAATGGACAATTATTGCTTTACCATCTCCTTCATGGGCAAAAAAAGTATTCCCTAGATGTAAAAATGCTGAAGAAAAATTATTAAATGCAATTATGCATACTACTAGATTAGATAATGATAATCCATTTTTAGCTTGGGAAAAACATATAGAAGAATTAGATCAAAAAGCTAAAATATTAAATGATTTAAATTTAGATTATTTAGTATATAAATCAAGTAATGGAACTAATTTAACTTTAAAATTACAACCTGGTCATGTTTGGTTATCTGCTAGAAGTAAAAATTTAAAAGGTATACCATATTGCGCTAATCTTCCTACTGAAGAAGTGTTTACTATGCCTAAAAAAGATGGTGTAAATGGTGTAGTTTATTCAACTAAACCATTATCTTATAATGGAAAAGTTATTGAAGATTTTAAAATAGAATTTAAAGATGGAAGAATAATCAATGTTAGCAGTAAAAAGAATGAAAAAGTTTTAATAGATGCGATAAATACTGATGAAGGCTCTCATTATTTAGGTGAAGTAGCGTTAGTGCCTTATTCTTCACCAATTAATGAAACGGGTATTTTATTTTATAACACTTTATTTGATGAAAATGCTTCTTGTCATTTAGCTTTTGGTGATACTTATTTAGAAACATTAAAAGATTATGGAAATATGAAAGAAGAAGATTTTAAAAAATTAAATTTAAATGAATCTGTTATTCATGTTGATTTTATGGTTGGATCAAAAGATTTAGATATTGTTGGATATGATTTTGAAAATAAGCCACATCAAATCTTTAAAAATGGAAATTGGGCTATTTAAAATATAAAATATTTTATGATAAAATAATATTAGAAAAGTGGTGATAAGAATGAGTTTTTTAAAATTAGAAAATGTATGTAAAACATATCAAAATGGTAATATTATTGTTAACGCAGTTAATAATATTTCTTTTGAATTAAATGATGGAGAATTTGTTATTATTTTAGGAAGCTCAGGAGCAGGAAAAACCACCTTGTTAAATCTTTTAGGCGGTATGGAAAAAGCAACTTCAGGTAATATCTATCTTGAAGATAAAAATGTTACTACTTTAAATAAAAAAGGTTTATGTGAATATAGAAGAAATGATGTAGGATTTGTTTTTCAATTTTATAATTTGATGCCTAATTTATCGAGCTTAGAAAATGTGGAAATTGCTATTGAAATTTGTAAAAATCATTTAGATCCTAAACAAACATTAATTGATGTTGGTTTAGAAGATAGATTAACAAATTTTCCTTCTCAATTATCAGGCGGAGAACAACAAAGAGTATCTATAGCTAGAGCGTTAGCTAAAAATCCTAAATTATTATTATGTGATGAACCTACTGGAGCGCTTGATTATATAACTGGTAAAAAGATTTTAAAATTATTATATGATGTATCTAAAAAACATAATAAATTAGTAATTGTAGTAACTCATAATTCTGCTTTAAAAGATATGGCTGATAAAGTTATTCATATAAAAAATGGTAAAGTAGAAAATATAGAAATAAATGATAATCCTACTCCAATTGAAAATATTGAATGGTGATAATATGAAAACGATATATAAAACTGTGATAAGAATGTTAAAAAAACATTTTTCAAGATTCATTTCTATTTTATTTATTGTTTTAGTAAGTGTAGGTTTTACTTCAGGTATAGGTGCGTCTAGTGATAAAATTAAATCTTCTATTAATAATTTCTATATTGAAAATAATGTTACTGATTTAATTATAAAAAGTAAAAATGAAGATGGATTTTCTAAAGATGATATTCAAAAAATTATTAATTTATATGGTATAGATAATGTTAATACCGGTATGTCTATTGATGTTTATTTAAATATAAATAATGAAAAGTCATTAACTAGATTATATTTTTATGATAATTTTGATGATAAAGTTAATAAATTTATTTATGATGAAAAATTAACATCTTTAGAAGAAAATAAAATATATTGTTATGCTGAAAAGAAAGATAATAAAATAAAAGGATTATCTTTAAATCAAGAAATAATATTAGATTATAAAGATATACTTGAACAATTAGCTAAACAAAATAATACTGAATTATCAGACATGGAAAAATTGTTTCTTTCATATTTAGAAAAACAAAATGTTTATGTATCTAATATTGTGGAAAACCCTCTTAATTTTGCTTTAGATGGCGAACCTAGTTATTTAAATCCTGAAAATACTAAAGTACCTACTACTGTTAGTGAAGTAAATAATTTAATTACTTTAGATAATATAATTTATTTACCTAGTAATATTATTCCTTCTTCAATGAATAAAAAAGTTTTAGCCACAGGAGATATTTATTTAGCTTTTAATAATAGAAATAAATTTAAATGTTTTTCTAATGAATATAAAGATTATTTAGAAGAACAAAAAAATATTATAAATAAGAAATTAAATAATATTTCTTTTATTTCTTTATATGATAATTATTCTTTTTATTCTATTAATGCATATTGTGATAAAGTAACTGCAATTAGTTATATGTTTGTATTAATTTTTTTAGCAATTACTAGTTTAGTAGTAGTTTCTAATATGTCAAGATTAATGGAAGAAGAAAGAGGTCAAATAGCATGTTTAGAAACTTTAGGTTATTCTTCTTTCAGTATTATTTCTCGATATAGTTTCTTTAGTTTATTGCCTACTCTTATTGGTGGATTTGTTGCTTATTTTATTGGAACTGGTTTATGTACATTTATTTATAAAGCGTTTGATTATTGTTTTGTAATGCCAAAAATGACAAATGCATTTAGTTTTATTTTTTATATTGTTACATTTTCAATTATTGTTATAACGACATTTTTATCTACTATTTTAGTAGGGCATAATATGACTAAATTAATGCCAAGCGTTTTATTAAGACCTAAAGCGCCAAAAGAAGGTAAAAAAGTTTTATTAGAAAAAATACCTTTTATTTGGAATAGATTATCATTTAAATATAAATCAACATTTAGAAATGTTTTTAGATATAAAAATAGATGTATTATGACTATTGTTTCTATTGCAGGAGCAATGGGATTAGTAATGGCAGGTATAAGTTTATTGGATTTATGTTTATTCCATGATTTTGGATCTTTAACTATTGCAGGTATAGCTACTTTGATTGTGATATTTGCTGGTTTATTAACTATAATTGTTATTTATACTTTAACTAATATTAATATTTCTGAAAGAAATAGAGAAATAGCTACTTTAATGGTATTAGGTTATTATGATAAAGAAGTTACTAGTTATATTTATCGAGAAATATATATAAATACAACGATGGGTATTGTATTTGGTTATGCTTTAGGAGCAGTATTTGTTTCTATTTTATTTAACATTTGTGGATTTGGTTCATTAAGTGAAGTAAGTTGGTATATTTGGCTTATTTCTCCAATTATCATTATTTTGTTTACTTCTATTGTTACTTTATTATTAAGAAGAAAAATTGTTTCTATTGATATGAATGATAGTTTAAAAGCTATCGAGTGATTAAAGAAGAAATTGTTTCAACATATCTAGCTTTTAATGTGGTTTTATTTAATTTATTATTAAGTAAATCTTCATTATAATTTTGAATTAAATGTAATATTAAATGAGTTGTTTCGTTAGGATATTTTAAAAATATATTATTATCTAAACAACATTTTAAAAATATTTTTTCTCCTTTATCTAAAAAAGATGATAAAGTGTTTTTTAAATAATTATTTTGTTCTTCTTTACAAATAGCAGAAGCAAAAAATGATGTAGATAATTTATCAAGAATATTTGAAATAACTAATGGTAATTCAATTTGATAATCCATTAATTTAAATTGATTATATAAATAGTCATCGAGTTTTTCTAATAATTTATTTAGCCATAATTCAAATAATTCTTCTTTGTTATTAAAATAATTATAAACAATTCCAATAGATATATTTGCTTCTTTACTTATTAAAATTGTTGAAGTTTTTTTATATCCGTATTTGAAAAATAATTCTTCAGAAGTTTTTATAATTAGATTCCTTGTATCAATAGATCTTTTTTGAAATGGTAAATTCTTTTTTGACATATCTTTATTCCTTTAGCATATTATAAAATAAAAATGTGTTTTTGACTATTAACAAATAAAAACTATCTTCATATTTTAAAATGTATGAAAGAAAATTTGATTGTAATATTTGGTATTAGTTTTATATTCTTTATGACCTGTTTAGGTTCATTAACTGTTTTATTTAATAAAAAACAAAATGAATTAGCGCAGAATATATTTTTAGGATTTGCTGGAGGAGTGATGTTAGCAGCTTCGATTTTCTCTTTATTAATTCCTAGTTTTTCTTATTCTTCTTTGATAAATATTTCTCATGTTTTACCAGCAGTAGGTGGAATAATAATAGGTTCAATTTTTATTATGATATTTGATATTATTATTTCTAAAAAAAGTAATAATGGTAAAATAAATTATAGAGATAAAAAGTTATTTTTAGCAATGACACTTCATAATATTCCAGAAGGATTGTCTGTTGGTTTAACTTTTGGTTTAGCTACTTCTCACTTTGAAAATGTTACATTATTATCTGGATTAATTTTTGCTTTAGGAATAGGAATTCAAAATTTTCCTGAAGGAGCAGCTTTATCTTTACCTTTATATGAAAGTACAAAAAGTAAAAAGCAAGCTATATTATTATCATCTTTATCAGGAAGTATAGAACCATTATTTGCTTTATTAGGTTATTTTCTTGCCACTAAAGTTGTATATCTTATGCCTTGGGCATTATGTTTTGGAGCAGGATCAATGATTTATGTAATTATTGATGAATTAATTGTTTATACATCGAATAGTAAAGAAAAAAGATTAATTAATTTATCATTTATAATTGGATTTTTAATAATGATGGTATTGGATTTATGTTTTTAGATATTAAATTTTATTAAAAAGTAGTATATTTAGATTATGCACCATTAGCTCAACTGGATAGAGCATTGGTCTTCGAAACCACGGGTTATGAGTTCAAATCTTATATGGTGCACCATCATTGAAGCATTCGTTTGACACAGTAAAATGTGTCGAATTTTTTTTATTTTTACTAGGGTTCAATTCTTACAGTCGGTTCAAACTCACGAACTTTGATACACTTAAAAACGATTCATGGTGTTTTTGCAGTTCTTTTTATATAATGATTTATAAATTTTAAGTATCACCTATTGAACGATTACCATAACAAATGAACGATTAATTTGACTATTGAACGTTTACAACAATAATTAAACGATATAAACTGAAAATTCGTTTATTTGAGAATTGATAAGCAAAAAACATATATAATTCTATAATTTTATCATTGCTTTATTACCAACTTTTGATATAATAGACTTGGTAATAAAAGTTGGTGATAAAATGAAAGTTAAAGAAATAATTAATGAACTATTGCAATTTTCTAAAGAAAGAGAATGGTTTGAGTTTAAAGAAAATTGGTTTCAACCTGTCGCTCTTGGAGAATATGTTTCTGCTCTTTCTAATGCTGCAGCTCTTGTAGGAAAGGGGTACGGATATTTTGTATGGGGAATAAATGATGAAACTCATGAAATAGTTGGAACTGATTTTGATTATTATCAAGACTATAGACATGAGCCATATCAAAACTATCTAAATAGAAATCTCTCACCACGAATCAAATTTGAGTTTGGTGAAGATGTTATTTATGGAAAAAGAGTTGTTGTTTTAGCTGTTGAAGCAGCAAAAGAAATTCCAACTTCATTTAATAAAGTTAGATATATTCGAATTGGGTCATCAAAAGATTCAATGGAAAATAATCCTAAAAAAGAAAAAGAACTTTTTAAAGTGCTTGAAAATGGTTATCCAACAATAGTAAACACTGAATCACTATATCAAGATTTAACATTTGAAAAATTGTTCATGTATTATGGAAGCAAAGGAATAAGTATCAAGAAAGAAACATTTAAAAAAAATCTTCATTTATTAACTCCTGATGGAAAATATAATATAATGGCACAACTTCTTTCTGATAATTCTCAACTACCATTAAGATTATCGATATTTGAAGGAGAAACAAAAGGATCGAATCTTTATGCTATTAAAGAATTCGGATTTGATTGCCTTTTGTATTCGCTAAAAAATCTTTTAGATTATGGAGATGTTATCAACATAATTCAATCTGATGAAACAGATAGAAAAGAAGAAAGAAAAGAAACGCCATTGTTTGATATAAAATCATTCAATGAAGCTATAGTTAATGCAGTCCTTCACAATAAATGGGTCGATGGAAATGAGCCTATGATAACAGTATACTCTAATAGAATTGAAATTCTTTCTAGAGGTACAATAGCACCTTCTCAAACATTAGAAGGGTTTTATTTAGGAGAATCAGTGCCTGTAAATGAAAAATTATCAGATATCTTTGCTCAATTAAGAATAAGTGATAAATCTGGAAGAGGGGTTCCAAAAATTGTTGAAAACTATTCTAGAAATGCTTTTGAATTTAGAGATAATTCAATAGTAGTTACCATTCCATTTAATTATAATAGAAAAGTTGGTGATAAGGTTGGTAATAAAATTGGTAATAATCCTAAAACTAGAAAGCATGGATTAAACTTAACAAGGGAAAGAATCATGTCAGAAATGAGACATAATCCAAATATTACTAAAGTTGAACTTGTTATATTATTAGGTATAAGTAATACTGCAGTTGATAATAACATAAGATACCTAAGAGAAAATGGCTACATAATTAGAGTTGGTGAAAATAAAAATGGTTATTGGAAAGTTTTAAAATAATAAGAATTATTGTATAAATTTTTATGCAATTATTTGATTTTTTGAAGATGCCGAAAAATATGTAATTGGTGTAAAAAAGTAAATGCAGTAAATCACTTAGAAAAAGAAGTAATATTAAAAATTAATAGGCCATTAGGTTCAAGACATCCACAATATGGTTTTATCTATATGTTAAATTATTGATATGCGCCTGATACTATTAGTGGAGATGGTGAAGAATTAGATTCTTATGTTTTAGGAATCTATGAGCCCTTAGAA
>ERZ808246.1238-NODE-1238-length-18833-cov-54.023272_pt1 | contig 18833 bp, 14 predicted proteins | sample MGYA00521083_ERZ808246 | MGnify/ENA primary metagenome ERZ808246 (study PRJEB31516, sample SAMN03275577) | gut metagenome | biome: mammalia-associated habitat; material: feces | host: Papio cynocephalus | place: Kenya | collected 2012-07-07 ... | reverse complement strand
TGATGATCGGCAAGAGCGCCGCGGAACTGAGCCAGATCGGCGCCAAGAAGGAGCACAAGGACGTTTCCGGAGAACAGCCCATCGTCTCCGTCAGGCAGCTGGGGCTCAAAGGCACCATCAATCCCACCGACCTGGACGTCTACCCCGGGCAGGTCGTCGGCTTCGCCGGACTGCTGGGCTCCGGACGAACCGAACTCGGCCGTCTGCTGTACGGTGCGGACAAGCCGGATTCCGGCACATACAAGCTCAAGGGCAAGAAGACCAGCATCTCCGATCCATACACGGCGTTGTGCAACAAGATCGCGTACTCCACCGAAAACCGCCGAGATGAAGGCATCATCGGCGATCTGACGGTGCGTGAGAACATCCTGATCGCATTGCAGGCGACGCGCGGCATGTTCAAGCCGATTCCCAAGAAGGAAGCCGACGAGATCGTCGACAAGTACATGAAGGAGCTCAACGTCCGGCCGAACGATCCGAACAAGCTCATCAAGAACCTGTCCGGTGGCAACCAGCAGAAGGTGCTGATCGCACGCTGGCTGGCGACGCATCCAGATCTGCTCATCCTGGACGAACCGACGCGAGGCATCGACATCGGCGCCAAGGCCGAAATCCAGCAGGTCGTGCTCGATCTGGCCGAACAGGGCATGGGCGTCGTCTTCATCTCGTCCGAAATGGAAGAGGTGGTCAGGCTCTCCGACGACATCGAAGTGCTGAAGGACCGCCATAAGATCGCCGAACTCGTCAATGACGACACCGTCTCCCAGGAGACCATCGTCCAAACCATCGCAAACACGAACGTCAATGCGGGAAAGGAGGCATGATGACCGACAAGAAGGCAAAGCAGGAGAACGGCTCCGTCGTCAAGAAACTGCTCTCATCGAATCTCACGTGGTCCGTGGTCGCGCTGATCGTGCTCATCATCATCTGCACCATCTCCGACCATCAGTTCCTCTCCCTGAGCTGGAACAAGAACACCGGCGGACTCGCGGGCCCGCTGATCACCATGCTGCAGGAATCGGCGCGATACCTCATGATCGCCACGGGTATGACGTTGGTGATCTCCACCGCCGGCATTGACCTGTCCGTCGGCTCCGTGATGGCCGTCGCAGGCGCGGCCGCCATGCAGATGCTGACGTCGGGCGTCAACGTCTGGGCCGCCATCCTCCTGTCGCTGCTCATCGGCCTCGGCGTCGGCTGCATCAACGGCGCGCTGGTCTCCATCCTCGGATTGCAGCCGTTCATCACCACATTGATCATGATGCTCGCGGGCCGTGGCCTCGCCAAGGTGATCACCTCCGGCCAGAACACCGACGCCAGCGCCGTCGCGGGCGGCGCGCCGCTCAAGTGGATGGCGAACGGATTCATCCTCGGCATCCCGGCCAACTTCGTCATCGCGCTGATCATCGTGGCCCTTGTGGGCATGCTGTGCCGCAAGACCGCCATGGGCATGATGATCGAGTCCGTGGGCATCAACCCCGAGGCATCCCGCATGACCGGCATCAAGCCGAAGAAGATTCTCTTCCTCGTCTATGCGGTCTCCGGCCTTCTGGCCGCCGTCGCCGGCCTGTTCGCCACCGCGTCCGTGATGCGAGTCGATGTGGTCAAGACCGGTCAGGATCTGGAAATGTACGCCATCCTCGCGGTCGTCATCGGCGGAACCTCGCTGCTCGGCGGCAAGTTCTCCCTGGCGGGCAGCGCCCTGGGCGCCGTGATCATCGCCATGATCCGCAAGACCATCATCACCCTCGGCATCGATTCCGCGGCCACCCCGGCGTTCTTCGCCGTCGTGGTGATCGTCATCTGCGTGATGCAGGCTCCGAAGATTCACAACCTCAGTGCGGAAATGAAACGCAAACGCGCACTCAAGGCACAGACTAAGGCGGTGGCAGCATGACTTCTGCAGCAGCTACTCAGGTCAAGAAGAAGACCATGAAAACAAGTGGGCGCCGTATTAACGCCCAGATGATTCCGACCATCGCGGCAGTGGTGATCTTCATCCTGATGATCATCATGGGCCAGGCGCTGTTCGGCACCTACCTGCGACTCGGATTCGTCTCATCGCTGTTCATCGACCACGCGTATCTGATCATACTGGCCGTCGCCATGACGCTGCCGGTACTGACGGGCGGCATCGATCTGTCGGTCGGCGCCATCGTTGCCATCACCGCGGTGATCGGCGTCAAAATGACGAACGCCGGCATCGCGGCCCCCATCGCGATGATCGCCATGATCCTCATCGGCGTGGTGTTCGGCCTGCTGACGGGCGTGCTCATCGAGGAATTCAACATGCAGCCGTTCATCGCCTCCCTGGCATCGATGTTCCTGGCGCGAGGCATCGCGTCCATCATCTCCACGGAGGCGCAGACCTTCCCCGAGAACAACAACTTCGACTTCATCTCGGAGAAGATCACCATCATCGACAACCCGAAGATCTCCCATGACCTGTACATCAACGTGGGCGTGATCATCGCGGCTCTCGTGGTCGTCTTCGGCTACATCCTGCTGCATCACACCCGCACGGGACGCACCATCTACGCGATCGGCGGCTCCCGTTCCTCCGCGGAGCTCATGGGCCTTCCGGTCAAGCGCACCCAGTACGTCATCTACCTGACCTCCGCCACGCTGGCCGCCATCGCGTCCATCGTGTACACGGCGAACATCCGCTCGGCCATCAACACCGTCGGCGTCGGCTGGGAGCTCGACGCGGTCGCTTCGGTCGTCATCGGCGGCACGATCGTCACCGGCGGCTTCGGCTACGTGCTCGGCTCCGTCATCGGCGCGCTGGTCCGTTCCACCATCGATCCGTTGACCTCCGACTTCGGCGTCCCCGCCGAATGGACCACCATCGTGGTCGGTCTGATGATCCTGATCTTCGTGGTGCTGCAGCGTGCGGTCACCGCGGTCAACAAGAAAGAATAGGAGGGTGCGCATAGGCAAAGTCCTCATGATTGGTTTCTGATTCCCTTCCGATATGGGCCGGTTCGCCTCGCATGGCGCGCCGGCCCACGTCGTTGCGCAGACGGTGGAAATTCCGAAGCGGGCCAGGGCATCCGCTAGACTGCACACAGGAGATTGGCATTTGTTTGTGAATGAGTATCGGTACGCCAATCGCGGCGTCGCACATGGCCGCAGGAAAAGTGCGCAAGACAAGGAATCATGAAAGAACGCAAAACAACGCTCGACAACACGAATCAAGAAAACGAAGCACATGATATCGCCGTCTCGTCCGCGGAACGGGACGAACGCATTCCAGGGAAACTCATCGGGGCGATCGTGGCGGTGGGCTCCCTCGCATTCATCGGCATCCTCACCGAAACGGTGATGACGGTCCTCTTCCCCGAACTGATGAAGGAATTCGGCGTCGGCACCTCCACCGTGCAGTGGATCACCACCATCTATCTGCTGGTCGTCGCCTCCACCATGCCGCTCTCTTCGTATCTCAACCGTAAATTCGAGCATCGCACGCTGTTCCTCGCCGCGGTGGCGCTCGCCGTGCTGGGCTCGCTGATCATGATCTTCGGCCATGCCTTCCCGGTGATTCTCGTTGCCCGCGTGGTGCAGGGCATCGGTTCCGGCGTCGCCACGCCGCTGATGATCAACATCATCCTCGAACAGTCTCCGCGGAGCAAGGTCGGACGGCTGATGGGTGTGGGGTCCTTGGTCATCACGGTCGCCCCCGCGATCGGTCCGACCGTCGGCGGCGCCATCTCCAGCATCCTCCCATGGCGTGCGATCTTCGTCATCGTCATTCCGTTCATTCTGCTGGTCTCCCTGCCGGTCGGTCTCAAATGCGTCGAGCAGCACCGTCCAACGGAGGAGGCGCATCTCAACCCATTGCAGTTCGCCGCTATCGTATTGGCGCTATGCGGTCTGGTGATGTTCCTGAACCAGGCGGGTGTGGCGGTCGGTTCCGCGGTCTCCGGCGGCGATGCCGCCCTGTCCGCAGTGTTCGCCGTCATCAGCCTGGCCGTGGGTCTGGCGTCGCTGCTGTTCTTCGCCTGGTCGTCGAGGCGTTCGTTCTCCCCGCTGATTCGTCTGGGATGGCTGCACGATCCGATGGTGCTGCTGCATTTGATCGCATACGCTTTGCTCCCCATCGTCGGCATCGGCTTCGGATATGTGATCACCAATGTGGCGCAGCTCGCGTTGGGCACGAATGCGTTCCTTGCCGGCGCATTGGTGTTGCCCGGCGCGCTGATCGGCGCTTTCTTCGCCCCCATCGGCGGGACCCTGTACGACCGGTTCGGCCCGGTGCGCCCGATTCTCGGCGCGTTCTTCGCGGCCATCTGCGGTCCGATTCTGCTGGCCGTGTTCGCCATGCATCTGACCCCGGCGCTGCTCGCCGGATTCTATTTCATCTTCGGTTTCGGATACGCGCTGGGCTTCTCCAACATCATGACCAACGCGTTGCGCAACATCGCGCCTGAGTTCACTCCCGACGGCAACGCCGTGTTCAACACCTGCCTGCAGTTCGGCGGGGCGGCAGGTACCGCGCTGTTCTCGACGATTCTGTCTGTGGCGCAGGCGGGAGCCGGAAAAGAAGGAAGCGAGGCGTTCCGCCATGCCACGGCGATGGGCGGTGAATGGACATTCGCCACGATGACCGTCATCGTGGCCGTCGCCATCTGCTGCCTTATCGCGGCATTCCGCATCGGCGCGCGGCGCCACGCGTGAACTCCCCTGTAAGCGCAATCCAGTCACCCGTCGCTTCGAAGCGGTAGGCTGGGAAACTATAGAAAATACTGGAAAAGGAGACAAGGTGAGCAATCTTAGTGCACCCCTGCCCGTCATGGCCGGCGAGGACGTGCCGGCGGGTCCTGCCGATCCGATTTTCAGCCGTCTGCTGAAGGACCGCATCATCTGGATGGGCGAAGAGGTCAAGGACGAGATGGCCAATCGCATTTGCGCGCAGATGTTGATGCTGGCCGCCGAAGATCCCAAGAAGGACATCTGGCTGTACATCAATTCGCCGGGTGGCTCGATTACCGCCGGCATGGCCATCTACGACACCATGCAGCTGATCGAGCCTGATGTGGCGACCGTCGGCCTGGGCATGTGTGCCTCCATGGGCCAGTTCCTGTTGAGCTCCGGCACGAAGGGCAAGAGGTTCCTGACCTCCCATGCCCGTGTGCTCATGCACCAGCCGTCGGGCGGCATCGGCGGCACCGCCACCGACGTGCGCATCAACGCCGAGCTGATCATGGACATGAAGAAGACCATGAGCGAATTGACCGCGGAACAGACCGGCCACACCGTCGAGGAGATTTACCGCGACAACGAGTACGACCACTGGTTCACCGCTCAGGAGGCCTTGGAATACGGTTTCGTAGACAAGCTGGTCTCCACGCACGATACGATGAACGCCACCAAGGGGGAGTGATCATGGCAAGCGAAGAAGCACAATTCGTAGCCCGCGCGGAGCGTCTCGCCGGACCGTCCGGCGTGGTCGGCTTCCAGACGGCCGAGGCGCGCAAGGCCGCCTTCGCGCCGCAGAACCGCTATGTTCTGCCGCAGTTCGAGGAGAAGACGCCATACGGTTACAAGAGGCAGGACCCGTACACCCGTCTGTTCGAGGACCGCATCATCTTCATGGGCGTGCAGGTGGATGACACCTCCGCCGACGACATCATGGCCCAGCTGCTCGTGCTGGAAAGCCAGGATCCGAACCGCGACGTGATGATGTACATCAATTCGCCGGGTGGCTCCATGACCGCCATGACCGCCATCTACGACACCATGCAGTACATCAAGCCGGACGTGCAGACCGTATGCCTCGGACAGGCCGCTTCCGCGGCGGCGATTCTGCTGGCCGCGGGCGCCAAGGGCAAGCGTCTCATGCTGCCGAACGCCCGTGTGCTCATCCACCAGCCGGCCATCGACCAGGGCTTCGGCAAGGCCACGGAGATCGAGATCCAGGCCAAGGAGATGCTGCGCATGCGCGAATGGCTGGAGAACACCTTGGCCAAGCACACCGGCCGCGATGTCGAAAAGATCCGCAAGGACATCGAGGTCGACACCTTCCTGACCGCTCAGGAGGCCAAGGAATACGGCATCGTCGACGAGGTGCTCGAACACCGCGCCTGACGCTTTGGCTCCGTATGCGTTCCATACCTCTGCCGCACGTCGGCAGGGGTATGGCCGTTTATACGGGTATGGTTGTTGGTACGGCAAACCACGGAAGGAGCGCATATGGGGCGCGTGATCAGCTATAACGACGCGGTGCCGAGATGCACGTTCTGCGGCAAGACGGAGAACCAGGTGCGCAAGCTCGTCACCGGTTCCGGCGCCGCCATCTGCGACGAATGCATCGAACTGTGCGTCGACATCATCTCCGAGGAGCGCGTCAAGGATGCGCAGGCCAGTACGATGCAGTTGCCGAAACCCATGCAGATCAGCGCGTATCTCGACAACTACGTGATCGGGCAGGAGGCCGCCAAGCGCACGCTTGCCGTCGCGGTGTACAACCATTACAAGCGCGTCAACATGGAGATGCGTGAGAACGTCGGACTCAGGGCGTCCGATGCGAAGAGGCCGAGGGGCGCGTCCGAGCGCGCGCATGACGATCCACTCGCCGATGTCACCGTGGCGAAATCGAACATCCTGCTGCTCGGGCCCACGGGCGTGGGCAAAACCTATCTCGCGCAGACGCTGGCGAAGGTGATGAACGTGCCGTTCGTCATCGTCGACGCCACGACGCTGACCGAGGCCGGATATGTGGGCGATGATGTCGAAACCGTGCTGCAGCGCCTCATCCAGGCCGCGGATGGTGATGTGTCGCGTGCGCAGCAAGGCATCATATACATCGATGAGATCGACAAGATCGCCCGTAAAAGCGGAGAGAACACGTCGATCACCCGTGATGTGTCCGGCGAGGGCGTCCAGCAGGCGTTGCTGAAGATCTTGGAGGGAACGGTCGCGTCCGTGCCGGTGGAGGGCGGCCGCAAGCACCGCGACTTGGAGACGGTGCAGATCGACACCCGCGACATCCTGTTCATCTGCGGCGGCGCGTTCGTCGGCCTTGACGACATCGTCGCGCAGCGGCTTGGAACCAGGGAAAGCGGTTTCGGCGCGTCATGGCATGACCATGAGGTGCCGAAGAGGGAGTTGCTGCATCGGGTCTGCGCCGATGACCTGTCCGATTTCGGTCTGTTGCCGGAATTCATCGGACGTCTGCCGGTGGTGAGCGTCTTGGAGGAACTCACCGAAGACGATCTGACGAGGATTCTGACCGAACCCGAGAACTCGCTGGTGAGGCAATACCAGAAGCTGTTCGCCATCGACGGCGTGACGCTCACCTTTACCGAAGGCGCGATCCGCCAGATCGCGGCCACGTCGATACGACGCGGCACCGGTGCGCGCGGACTGCGTTCCATCATCGAAAAAACGTTGGAGGACACGATGTACCAGTTGCCCAGCATGCCGGGAGCCTCCGAGGTGGTTGTGGACGAGGCCGCGGTGAACGGCACCGGCACGCCGAAAATACTGAAGGTCACCACGCAGGAGATACCGCTGCGACGGCTCGCATAACCTTGGTATATGGCGCGGCACGCCGAGATTTTGTTTTTTTGGCGTTTGGGTGTATCTTATTCGAGTTGCCGAAAACAAGGCAATGTTGCGCGAGTAGCCCAGCGGATTAGAGCAGCTGACTACGGATCAGCAGGTCGCAGGTTCGAATCCTGTCTCGCGCACCAGCCACTGGTCATCAGGTGGCTTTAGAAATAGTGATGACGTTGCGCGAGTAGCCCAGCGGATTAGAGCAGCTGACTACGGATCAGCAGGTCGCAGGTTCGAATCCTGTCTCGCGCACCAGCCACTGGTCATCAGGTGGCTTTAGAAATAGTGATGACGTTGCGCGAGTAGCCCAGCGGATTAGAGCAGCTGACTACGGATCAGCAGGTCGCAGGTTCGAATCCTGTCTCGCGCACATGAACCTCCTTCGCGAATGCGGAGGAGGCTTTCTGTTTTTCAGGGCTTTGGATGCTCCATGCCGTTACGCGGACGGTCAAGTCCATCGTGAATCCGTACCAAAGCCAAGACCCTCCGATACACTGGATAGGGCGATTACACCAACGCGACCATCGATGGTCGCAGAACAAGGAGCATGATGACCGCATCGAAGAGGGGAACCTGGGCAACCATTCGGCGCATAGCCGCGTCCGACCGCATATCCGGCCTGATCATGCTCGGGTTCGCTTTGGCCGGTCTGTTGCTCGCCAATCTTCCTTTCACCGCGCATGCCTTCGAACAGTTGGAAAATTTCCGCATCGCCATACCCCATACCAATATCGACATGGGACTCGGCCATTGGGTGCAGGATGGCCTGCTTACGCTCTTTTTCCTGACGGTGGGTCTGGAACTGAAACAGGAACTTACCACGGGTTCGTTGTCGAATCCCAAAGCGGCCGCGGTTCCCATGCTATGCGCGGTGGGTGGCATGCTGGTGCCTCCGGTGCTGTTCATCGCGGTGCTTGGTCTGTTTCAGGCTGCGGGGTCGGGGAACTTGGTTATCGCCTCAGGCGCGACGTTCCCCTTCGCGCAGATGTCGCATGGCTGGGCGGTGCCCACGGCGACCGACATCGCGTTCTCATTGGCCGTGCTCGCGTTGTTCGCCAAGGCGTTGCCCGGCTCCATCCGCGCGTTCCTGATGACTCTGGCCACGGTGGACGATCTGCTGGCCATCATCCTGATCGCCGTGTTCTTCTCATCGGTGAACGCATGGTACTGGTTCATCGGCATCGCGGTGTGCGCCGCGGCATGGTATTTTCTGGTGCGCATGCGCAAGGTGCCTTGGCTTGCCGTCGCCATCGTGGGCATCCTTGCCTGGGTGATGATGTTCGAGGCCGGCATCCACCCAACCTTGGCCGGCGTGCTCGTTGGGTTGCTCACTCCGGCACATGAACGCTTCGGGGAGAAAACGCCCCGGGCCGAACGTTACGCCGACAAGCTTCAGCCGTTCTCCGCATTGCTGGCGTTGCCGATTTTCGCGCTGTTCGCCACCGGAGTGCATTTCGAGTCGTTGACGCTCGCGTTGTTCGTTTCGCCCGTGGTCGTGGCGGTGATGGTCGCTCTGGTGGTCGGCAAGCCGTTGGGCATCATGGCCACGGCATGGTTGTCGACGCATGTGGGCGGATTGAGCATGGCCAAAGGACTGCGCGTACGCGACATGTTCCCTGCGGCGTGCGCCTGCGGCATCGGTTTCACCGTATCGTTCCTGATCGCCTCGCTGGCCTATGAGAACGCCGAACTGTCGGCGGAGGCGCGCTTTGGCGTGCTGGTCGGCTCGCTGGTCGCCGCGATGGTGTCCGGTCTGCTGCTCAGTCGTCAATCCAAGCGGTTCGAAGAGACCAAACAGGCCGAGCGGCATGTGGACCGGAGTATGCGTGACGATCTTTCCGAGGAGACCGAGACGATGTTGGAAGACGGCACCATCGCGATCAGCCAGAGCCTTGGCACACGGCCCCGCCAAGACAAGCCGTCGAGGTGACGACGAAGGCGCCGATGCGCCGGTCGCCGTGGTGATGGCGGGCGATGATCGCGTATTGCGTCGTATATGGCCTATAGGAACTTACATATGGAAAATGCCACGCAGGTCATGCGTGGCATTTTCCATATGCGACGAAACGGACGTCATCGTTTGACGGCAAGCAACAGTCCCGTTCCCGTCGGCGTGAGCGCGGTGGTGAACCGCTCGTCGGATTCGACGGTTTCGAGCAGCTCGCGCATGGCGATGGATTTCTCGTCACGATTCGCCGGATTGAGCACCCCACCGGAGGAAGCCGCGGAATCGAAAGCAAGAACATCGGTGAAGACGATCACGCCATGCCGCCTGAGCAGACGCGGAGCCTGCTCGAATGTGGCGGCGTAGTTCTCCGCGTCGCCGGCGACGACGATCAGATCGTAGTTCGCCGCATTCAGACGGGGCAGGAACACTCCGGCGGATGCGTTGACGGCGCGCAACGTCGTCTGCACGTCATCGGTCAGATGCGAGAACAATTCCCGGATCAACGCGATGCCCTGCGACGAGGAATCGACCGCGGTCAGCTGGCCGGAATCATCCAATCCGCTTATCAGCTGCAGTGTTTCCACGACGGATCCGGTGCCCACCGCGATGACGGAGGAGGCGTTCAGCATATGTACCAGTGTGCGCAGCAATTCCGCCTGGGCGGCGGAACCCTGCTCGATGCCCAGTTCCTCGGCATGGGTGCGCACCGCGTTCAACGGCGCTGATTGGCGTGAGAACGCATGGTCCTCGACATATTCCCAGGATTTTGCGAGATTGGTGTATGACGTCCTATCCATGGCCTCAGCGTTCCTTGACTTGCGCGATCAACTGCCAGATCTCCTCGCCGACATCGATGCCGCGGGGGCATTCGCGGGTGCAGGCGCGCACTGATTGGCATGCCGCGATGCCATCGGCGGTGTCGATGGCATCCATGCGTTCGCCCGACCGGGCATCGCGCGAATCGTTGATGAACCGGGATGCGGCGATCAGCGCGGCAGGACCGATGAACGCCTCGCCGCCCGCGTATACGGGGCAGCTTCCTTCGCAGGTGCCGCAGGCGATGCAGTTGCTCAGCAATTCGTATTTGGCGAGTTGCTGCGGATTCTGCAGATATTCGAATGCGTCGATTTTACCGTCCTCGGTAGTGGCGAGATCGCCGTTCGCCTGAAGGTACGGCTTGAGCTTCTTGATTTGGTCGAGCATCTGGTCGATGTCGGCTATCAGATCGCGTTGTACGGGGAAACCCGGCAGGGGAGCGAGCTCGATGACGCCCAAGTCGGCGCCGTTCCCGGTTTGGGCGCCATCGGCGGACGTATCGGCGGATTCGCCGGTACGACGGAATCCTTCCTCGTCCGTTGCCGTGATTCTCGGCTGCTTGGCCCAATCCTTGACCGTTGCCGTGCACAGCAGCGTCGGCGTGCCATTGATCGCCACGGCGTCGGAACCGCACATGCCATGGCCGCAGGAGTACCGGAACGCAAGGGTCGGATCGACGGTGCGCTTGATCTTCAGCAGACAGTCGAGCACGGTGTCTTCCGGCCGCACGGCGAGTGTGTAATCCTGCGTCCACTGCTTGCCGCGGGGCCTGTGCCGCGCCGATGCGCCGGAACCGCCGAATGGGGAGCTTTTCTTCGCGAACGGAGAACCGCCACGACCGCGGTCACGGCTGCGTTCGGGACGCGGAGCGAACCTGCTCACCCGCAACGTCACCGTATTCATGCCGTTTTCCATGTCGCTCATGTACCCGCCTTTCCATTAAAAACCGTCAACCAGTTTGCCATACGCCGTGCCCAGATGCCCGGCGGCCGACTCAGTATTCACGAGCCTTTGGCGGCATATCCACGATATGCACCGGTTGCCATGCGATGCGGCCGGAGGCGTCCGCCATGGAGTGCGCGAGGAAATGCTCGTCGTCACGTTCCGGGAAGTCCAGACGTTTGAGCGAGCCACGCGATTCATGACGCGCATCGGATGCCTCCAGCACGGCCTCTCCCAGCTCGATCAGATGGCGCACCTCCCAGATGGCGGTGATCTCCTGATTGAAGGTCGCCGAATCGGAATGCGCGTGAAGCGCCTTGGCGCGCGGTTCCAAATCATTCCGCAACGTCGCCAGCGCCCGCTCGATGCCGTCGGCGTCGCATCGCACCGCGACGGCCCGTTCCATGACAAGTCCCAGATCGGCCATCAACCGGTATGGATTGTCGCCTGCGGCGGCATCGTCTTCGGGAAGCTGCGCAAGCAGTTCCTTGATTTCGGCGGTACGGACATCGGCGGTTTGCCGCACATCGTCGGCGTCCGAGGCGCCGTCGTCCACGGCCAGAGGGTCGTTCACCGGATTCTCGACGATGCGGGATGCCAGCGCCTTGCCGGAACGGGTGCCGAACAGGCAGGCGTCCAGAAGGGAATTGCCGCCCAGACGGTTCGCGCCGTGCACGGACACGCAGGAGCATTCGCCCGCGGCGAACAGTCCCTCCACCACGGCGCGTTCGCCGTCGATCCAGCGGTAGACCTCGCCATCGGTGGTGATGGGGATGCCGCCCATGGTGTAATGCGCAGTCGGCTTCACCGGCACATAGTCCTTGGTCGGGTCAAGATCGGCGTATTTCTCGATGGTCTCCACCACCTGCGGAAGCACCTTGCGCATATGGTCGGCGTCGATGCCGGTCATATCGAGCCATACGCAATCCTTCGGACCGGTTGGATCCTTTGGATCGGGCACGCCGCGTCCTGCGTCGATCTCCGCCATGATGGAACGGCTCACCACATCGCGCGCGGCCAGATCGGCATGGCCCGGAGCATAGTGTTCCATGAACGCCTCGCCGTCGGCGTTGCGCAGCACGCCGCCCTCGGCTCGCGCGGCTTCCGACAACAGGATGCCGGTATGCGCCAGACCGGTCGGATGGAACTGCACGAATTCGCTGTCCTCCAACTGCAATCCGGCGGAAAGCGCCAAAGCCATGCCGTCGCCGGTCAGATCCCAGGAATTCGAGGTGGTGTGGAACAGACGGCCGGCTCCGCCGGTCGCGACCAGCACATTGCGCGCATGGATGGCGTGCGCCTCGCCCTTATGCGTGTCGAACGCCACCACGCCCTCGGCACGGGACCCGTCCTTGGCGACCACCAGGTCGGTCACATACCATTCCTCGGCGAATTCCACGCCCTCCGCCACGCACTGCTGCCACAGCGAGAACAGGATCTGATGGCCGATGCGGTCGGCCGCATACGCGGCGCGGCGCACCGGTTCCTTGCCGAAATCCTTGGTATGGCCGCCGAAACGACGTTGTGCGATGTGGCCGTCATCGGTACGCGAGAAGGCCACGCCGGCATGTTCCAACGCGATCACCGTCTCCGGGGCCTCCTGCGCGAGCAACTGCGCCGCATCCTGGTCGACAAGCCAGTCGCCGCCCTTGACGGTGTCGAAATAATGCCAATGCCAGTCGTCCTTCTCGACATTGCCCAGGCTCGCCGCGATGCCGCCTTCGGCCGAACCGGTGTGCGAACGCAACGGCTGCAGTTTGGAGATCACCAGAACATTCGGCTCGATGCCGTTCGCCCTCATTCCCCGCATCGGCTCGCTGCGTAGCATTCCCAGCGCCGCGGACAGGCCGGCCGCGCCGGCGCCGACGATTACTGCATCATACATATCTTCAACATGCTTCGGACTCATACCCACGATTCTCGCACAAGGTGTGACCTCGCATGGACGCCGGTTCCCGCATGGGCAGGGCGGAAACCGGCACGGTCAATCGGTGGCGATGCTGATTCGTCCGGAATGCATGACGATATGCCCCGAAAGCTCCAAAGCGCCCAATTCGCGCATGATGCGCGTGATCGGGTATTCGCCTGGATGCGTCCGTTCCAGAATGTCGTGCAATCCATCCGCGGACACATGCCCATACGCGGAGCGGCATTTGCGTATGGCCCGCAGCATGACCGCATCGCAGTCTTCCGGCTCCGCGCTCTCCTCGGGAGCGTTCGGGTCCTGCGATTCGTCGGAACGCAGAGTCGTCGCGTCACCGTCATCGATGATTCGGGGACGATGCGCCTCGTGGCAGAATTCACCGATTTCCGTCAGCGAGCAGACGATCGTGGCCCTGCCTTCCTGGATGAGACGGTTGCATCCGGTGTTGTTCGGTATGGTCACGTCTCCGGGGACCGCGTACAGATCGCGGTTGAGCTCATTCGCCCAACCGGCGGTGTTGAGCGCTCCGGAGCGCGCGCGGGCCTGCGCGACGACGACCGTGGACGACAACGCGGCGATCAGCCGATTGCGCAACAGAAACCGACGCGCTTCGGGAATGGTTCCCGGGCAGAGCTCCGAGACCAGCGCCCCGGAATGGTTTTCGATGGCTTCGAACAGCCGCTCGTTGCCTTTCGGCCCGATATGGTTCAGTCCTCCCGCGAACACGGCCACGGTGCGTCCGGCCAATGGCGTGCTGATTTCGTCCATGGCCCGGATGGCGCCCCAATGCGCCGCCGCATCAGTGCCCAGCGCGCCGCCCGACACCACAAGATGCCCGGCCCTTGCGGCCTGCCGCGCGAGCTCATGCGCGCTTTGCCTTCCGTAATCGCTCACGCCGCGCGAGCCGACGATGCCGACCGGATGCGCGCATGAGACCAGCGCGCGCGGATCGCCCTTGCCCCATAGGCACAGGGGCGCGGCCCAATCGGTGCGCAAGGAAAGATCGGCGATCTGCGTGGGCCAACATGGATGATGCGGTGCGATGATCCACATGCCGCCGTTTTCGGTGAACCAGTCGCGGAGCTCGTCCGGATCTTTGCTGGGCAGCATGCCCAGACGTTGCTGCCATGAGACCAGCGCGCCGTGGAACGCCGCCATGCCGCGGTCGTTGACGGTGCGTCCCCAGCGGATGATGCCGTTGATGAATGCCGCGTCCAAGGAAGCGCAGGCCGCGGTGGACACGCCCTCATGATGCCCCGGCCCGCTGTCGGCGATCAGGCGCAGCGCGCTGGCGGCGGAGTCGGTGCCTTTGATCAGCGCGTACATCATCGCATCGGCGCTGTCCAGGCAAAACGTGAGGATCGCCCGTGCCAGTGTCTCGTCGTCGATGGTCGTCATGTCAGCCTCGTCCTCATCGAAATGCCCTGCATCATCTCCGAGCGTCCCGGAGACGTCATGCCCGACAGGTCCGCCAACGTCCACGCGAGCCGCATGGCGCGGTCCGCGCCCCGTAGGCTCAGACGTTCGCTTTCCAACGCGCGGTTGACCAGTTCGATGGCCTTCGCGGACGTGTTGGCCCGCAGCCAGGTGCCGGTCGCCTGCGCGTTGCATGTCCAACCGTATTCGTCGAAACGCTCGCGCGCGGCGCATCGCGCGGCCACGACCCGTCGCCGTATGCGTTCGCTGGATTCGCCGGAACCGGCCGCGCTCCGGGTGATGCTGTCCACCGGCGGCACTTCGATCTGGATGTCGATGCGGTCGAGGATCGGACCGGAAAGACGGCTGAAATATTTGATGCGGTCGCGTTCGCGGCATGTGCAGCGTTCTCCGGTGCCGTAGAAATATCCGCATGGACAGGGATTGGCCGCCATGATCAATTGGAATCGCGCGGGATAGTACGTGGTTCCCTTCGATCGGGAAATCGCCACATATCCCGATTCCAGCGGTTCGCGCAGCGTCTGCAGCGCCCGAGAGGAGAACTCCGGCGCCTCGTCCATGAACAGCACGCCACGGTGCGCGCGGGTGATCGCCCCTGGCCCGGCCAATCCGGCGCCGCCGCCGACCAGCGCCGCGGTCGAAGCGGTATGATGGGGCGCCTCGAATGGCGGAACATCGCTGATGCCGTGTCCGGCGAGCGTCCCGCAGAGCGACCGGATCGACGCCACCTCCAGTTGCGCGGCCTCGTCCAAGGGGCCCATGATGCCGGGCATGCGCGAGGCGAGCATCGTTTTGCCCGTGCCGGGCGGCCCCGTCATCATCAGATGGTGCCCGCCGGCCGCGGCCACCTCCAAGGCCCATTTGGCCGAATGCTGCCCGACCACCTCGTCCATGTCTCCGGGTGGCGGGAACGCGGTGACGGAGTCGTTGTCGGCGGCCATCGCGCGTGGGCCATCGGGAAGCCGGTATTGCGCGGTTCCGCCCATAAGCTCCATCAATTCGCCGACATGCCGCACGCCGATGGCGTCCACGTCGGGGATGAGGTCGGCCTCGTCCAGGTTGTCCTGCGGCACGATGATTTTGGCGATGCCCTGTTCCCGCGCGTGCAGCATGATCGGCAACAGTCCATTGATCGGCAGCACCGAGCCGTCGAGATTCACCTCACCCAGCACCAAGGTGTCGGCGAGGCAGTCGGCGGCGATCGCGCCCGACGCGCTGAGCACGCTTGCGGCGATCGCCAGATCATGGGACGATCCGCGTTTGGGCATGGAGGCCGGTGAAAGATTCACGGTGACTCGGGTCTCGGGCCATTTGAAGCCGCTGGCCTGGCATGCGGATTTCACCCGTTCGCGCGCTTCGGAAAGCGACATGTCGGGAAGTCCGATGATGGAGAAATACGGAAGACCGGGGGAGACGAAGGCCTGGACCTGGATGGTGAATGCCTTCAATCCGACCAGCCCCACGGAAAGCGCGCTGCCGATTGCCATCAGAACGCTCCCTTGATGTGGTGGACCAGCGGAGCGTCGCCCCGCACGATGACGCTGATGACGTCGAATCGCACGCCATTGTTCCGCGACCGGTGCTCGGGCGCGGCCAGCCATTGCACGGCGGCGTGGCGCAGGTTGATCTGTTTGGCCGGCGTCACGGCCTCCTGGGGCGTGCCATAGCGCAAAGTGCGTCGCGTCTTGACCTCGACGAAGACGATGCGTCCCGTCTCGTCGCGCGCCACGATGTCGAGTTCGCCGTAACGGCAATGCCAATTGCGGTCGAGAATGCGCCAGCCTTGGTGGCTCAGCCATGCCGCGGCATAGCTTTCGCCGAGTTCGCCCACACGGCGTGCGCGCAGGGTGCCTTCGCACAGCCGTCGTGCGATGGGTTCGAGTCTTTCCTCCGGCCGCTGCGTCGTGGTCGGAGCGCCTGATGATGTTGCGGTGTTCATGGTTCAAGTCCATCAGAGCATCGCGTTCCTGCGCAAGGCGCGGCGGCGAATGTGCATAAGTCGAAAGGTTCCTGGCGTGTTGTGGATGGGATGTGGACAATTACGCGCTATCCACACGCATCCACAGGTCCTGACCGCCCACGGGCACGTCCGGCGTCATTGCCGGTTTGGAGCGGGGCGGCGGAACGGCCGTTCCCGGCGTTCCGCTCCGGCATCGCCCAATCAGCGTCGCGCCAACCCGGTCAATTCGCCCAGATTCAGTTCGAAGCTCACGCCGCGTTCCTCATGGCGTGGCTGGTGCTGCGTGCTTTCCATCGCATGGCGGACGAATTCCCCGGCGATATGCGCCGATTCGGCCAATGGCCTGCCCGCCATCACCGCGCCGCACAGTGCGGAGGCGAACGCGTCGCCCGTTCCATGCGTCATGAACGGCAGCTTGTCGTGCGCAAGTTCCCGCTTGCCGGCCGAGCCCGTCGAAGAGGAAGCCACATAATTGCGGATCTTGCCGTCACCTCGGTCGATGCCCTTCAGCACGACGTTCTTCGCGCCGGAGGACAGCAAGGCGTCGAGCGTCGCATCCACCTGCGCGTCATCGATGTTCTGGCCCGCGTAGTCGCGCCCGGTCAGAATGGAAGCCTCGGTCAGATTCGGCATCAGCACGTCCGCGCCGTCGGCCAGCGTGCACATCGCCTCGCACAGCTCCGGAGTATAGGTGGGGTAGGTCTCGCCGCCGTCGCCCATCACCGGATCGACCAATCGCAGCGCATGCGGATATTCCGCATACAGGCGCTTGATGATCGCGACCTGGTCGGCGGAACCGAGGAAACCGGAGTACACGCCGTCGAGGTCCACGTTCTCCTTGCGCCACGCGTCCAGATAGCCGTCCAGGATCTCTGTCGTGTCATGGAACGTGAATACCTGGTAGCGCGTGTGCGCGGAGAACAACGCGGTGGGCACAGGGCACACGTCGCAGCCCGCCGCCGACAGGATCGGAATCGCCGCCGTCAACGAGCACTTGCCATAGCCGCACATGTCGTGCACCGCGGCGACGCGCGGAATATACCGCGGATCGCGGTCGTACAGAATCTCATCACTCATATCGAACCTCGCTTACATTGTTCGTCCACCGACTCTAGCCATCGGCGCGACCATGTTCCGTCAACGGTCCGATTGCCGGTTCCCCGATGGCCGTTGCATCGGCGTGTCGTGGATTTTCCAAGCCGTTTTCAGGAAATCGGAGAAGCGTGAAAAGGTAATAACGCCAACGGTTTATAAAGGGGTATAGGCAAGCGCGATAACGGTTGGCTTGCGTCGCGCTCGGCAATCGGTTTATTGTCACTACCAACACCCGGCCAACCGCCTTACACGGCAAGGCGGGTGACCGAACAGAACGAAAAGACCATCCACTTCCACCAAGGAGCGACATCATGGCAGACAACAAGAACTACCGCTTCGAAACCCTGCAGCTGCACGTCGGCCAGGAGCAGGCCGACCCGGTGACCGATTCCCGCGCGGTCCCGATCTACCAGACCACCAGCTACGTCTTCCACAACTTCGACCACGCCGAGGCACGCTTCGGACTGGCCGACCCGGGCAACATCTACGGCCGTCTGACCAACTCCACCCAGGCCGTGTTCGAGGACCGCATCGCCGCCCTCGAAGGCGGCACCGCCGGCCTTGCGGTCGCCTCCGGCGCGGCCGCCGTCGAATATGCGGTGCGTAACATCACCCAGTCCGGCGATCATATCGTCGCCGCCAAGAACGTGTACGGCGGCACCTTCAACCTGCTGCGCCACACCCTGCCGCGCGACGGCGTGAACACCACCTTCGTGTCCGCCGAGAACCCGCAGGAGTTCGAGGACGCCATCCAGGAGAACACCAAGCTCGTCTACTTCGAGACCTTCGGCAACCCGAACGCCGACCTGCCGGACTTCGAGGCCATCACCGCCATCGCGCACAAGCACCACCTTCCGGTGATCGTGGACAACACCTTCGCCTCCCCGTACCTGTTCCGTCCGCTGGAGCACGGCGCCGACGTCGTGGTCGAATCCGCGACCAAGTTCATCGGCGGCCACGGCACCACCCTCGGCGGCGTGATCGTCGAAGGCGGCAACTTCAACTGGGCCGAGGTGCCGGGCAAGTTCCCGACCCTGACCGAGCCGGATCCGTCCTACCACGGTCTCAACTTCTACGAGGCGCTTGGCGGAACCGCGTTCGTGACCCGCGTGCGCGCCATCCTGCTGCGCGACACCGGCGCCACCCTGTCCCCG
>ERZ808246.1237-NODE-1237-length-18838-cov-7.290422_pt1 | contig 18838 bp, 16 predicted proteins | sample MGYA00521083_ERZ808246 | MGnify/ENA primary metagenome ERZ808246 (study PRJEB31516, sample SAMN03275577) | gut metagenome | biome: mammalia-associated habitat; material: feces | host: Papio cynocephalus | place: Kenya | collected 2012-07-07 ... | reverse complement strand
ACCAGCGCAATCGACCCGACCACAAACGATGATTTCAGTACATCCTTTTTCATTTAAAAATACGAGTTTGTGGAGCGAAGTTGCGCACAAACCCGTATTCTGTCAATAGGTAATCGAAGATTTATCGATTTTTATGTGAAAGTTTTTCTTTTTTTATATGTTTTTCAGATTTTTATATACTGTTTTTGATGTTGGCTGGTTTTGGAGTCAGGCAATGTAGCAGACGCTGTCCTCCGTCTCGGTTCTTTCGCATAGTCCGGATGAGTGAAACATGCCCTCAAAGCTCAAGTCTTCATCAAGTTGAGGCCAATGAATTCCAGAATACGAAAGATAGAAATCGTTCAGTTGTTCAGGTTTCGCTGCGGCGAGTCGTTTCCACTGAGCAATCGGATAACTGGCGACAAGTCCGTCATTTGTTTTTGCCAAAACTTTGCCGTCTTCAATCCATACTTTTGATACTATATGTTTCATCGTTATTTTGCTTCATTAAAGTATTCGTTCCATCTTGACTTGATGACGTCGACATTTTCCTCAATGACACTTTCAATCATCGATATTTCATGTTTCTTAAAGCCATGATTGAAAACCATCATTACACAAGGTTCCAAATTATATTTCGCCTCACATCCATCTTTTATGACATGAATATGAATCGGAGTGTGATCATCCGAGTAAAATTTGAAAATGAATCCGAATACGATAAAAACAGTTGGCATAATTCTAAACGATTTACTGACAATGCAAATTAAGTAAATATACGTCTGAAAAAAAAGACTTTTATACTAAAAATGACTATCTTTGCATGAAGCAAGAAATTAAGCACGTACATTAGAACCGATTGAATGGAGGGAGAGGTTTCTTTTGTCATTCAACTTCTGATAATATTGCATTATAAGTAGTCTTAGAATAATGACACCGGAAGAACAGGCAAGAGTGAACATCGACAAAATGTTCGGTGATGCTGGCTGGAAAATAACCGATAGGGATGACTATAATCCGACCGTATCTGCGGTTGCTATTCGTGAAGGTCTGCTGAAAGGAAATCTTGAGGCAGACTATCTGTTGTTCATTGACGGCAAAGCCGTGGGTGTTCTTGAAGCCAAGAAAGAAACGACAGACGTAAAAACACAAGCCGTAATCAATCAAGCCGAAAATTACACCCACAAGATTCCGTCCTGGTGTCAGAGTTGGAAGAATCCTCTGCCGATAGTCTATGTGTCCAATGGGAAAAACACATATTGGAAAAACTTGATGGACACAGATTCGGATTATCAGGAAATTGGACGAATACATACCACGAAAGAACTTTGCAGGATGCTTGGCATTAATGATTATTATTCAGGACTGCCTGCATTGAAGCGGAAAGGACTCAGAGACTGTCAGTTTGAAGCGATAACCGCACTTGAAGACAGCTTCCGCCTCGGCAAGAACAAAGCTCTTATGGTGTTGGCCACAGGCTCCGGCAAGACCTACACCGCGTGTCTTGCGGCTTATCGAATGCTCTCATACACTCCGATGAAACGCATATTGTTTCTTGTGGATAGAAATAATCTCGGAAAACAAGCTGAAGGAGAATTCGGAATGTTCCGCCTCACGGACAACGGGGAGCCATTCAACACAATCTTTGGCGTGCAGCGTCTGAAATCAGCAAAGATTGGCAAGGACTCCAGTGTCGTGATTTCCACCATTCAGAGACTATTTTCCATCCTCAAAGGAGAAGACATAGATGACACCGACGAAGAAACTTGTGAGGAAGAGCCGGAGACGCTGGTAGAGCTTCCGGACAATCCGTTGCTTCCGAAGGATTTCTTCGATATGATAATCATCGATGAGTGCCATCGCTCAATATATGGTAACTGGCGCAAGGTGTTGGAATATTTCTCTTCCGCCAAGATGATAGGCCTCACTGCTACACCGGCTCCTGAAACCGAAGCATTCTTTGACCGCAATCGCATAGTGAACTACACTCTGGAAAAATCAATTATCGATGGTGTCAATGTCGATTGCCGCATCTATAGAATCAAGACCGAAACGACGGAAAACGGAGGAGCGATCAGGCAAGGAGAAAAGACAAGTGTCGAAACAAGATACACAGGTGAGATAGAGAATGTTCAGGCAAAGGAAGATAGAACATATACGAGGACTGAGTTAAACCGTAGCATTGTTAATCCTGCCCAGATCAAGCTCATTCTGGAAACATATCGTGATGCCATATATCCGGAAATGTATCCTGACCGGGAACCGGATATGAACTATATTCCTAAGACATTGATCTTCGCATTGAATGATGCTCACGCAAGTAATATCGTAAAAATAGCGAAAGAGGTCTTTGGAAGAAAGGACGATACCTTCGTCCAGAAAATCACATATTCCGCAGGAGACAGCAATGAACTTATCCGTCATTTCAGAAACGACAAGGAATTCCGCATAGCAGTAACCGTCACACTCGTAGCCACTGGAACAGACGTTAAACCACTTGAAGTCGTTATGTTTATGCGTGATGTGGAATCGGCGTCACTTTACACCCAGATGAAAGGTCGTGGTGTAAGGACAGTTGGAGATGAACAGCTCAGAAATGTAACCCCGAATGCCCACAGCAAAGACTTGTTCTATCTTGTCGATGCCGTTGGAGTAACAGAACACGAACATATCGTCACGGAAGCCAACATTGATCCGAGACCGCATATGCTGTCATTCAAAGAATTGCTTGAGAGAATTACACACGGCGAGGTCAATGATGACAACCTGAAATATCTCGCAGGAAAACTGTCACGCCTATACAATAAATGTGACAACGAGCAGAGAGATAGATTTCTGGCCATCTGCGGAGCGGATATGAAAGATATAGCCGCGAATATCTACAATGCGCAAGAAAATAACTCGTTGCCTCCGTATATTGACATAAATGAGCCAAATAACGAGCGTAAAGAACTGGTATCATTGATAGCGAATAATCCAAAGGCGAGGACATACCTCCTTAAACTCAATGCTGGTTTCTTGACAACGCTAATGCCCGGCGAAGACAATCTCATATCGAAAGGTTTCTCTAAGGAGGAAGCTCAAGAGACAACTTCTGCATTTGAGGAATACGTTAATACTCATAAAGATGAGATAGAGGCCCTGCGCATAATCTACAACAATCAGGGTGAACCATTGACATATTCGATGCTGAAGGATCTTGATCAGCAACTGCGTTTTGTCAATGCTAAGTTCAATCCGCTGCTGCTGTGGAACACTTATGCTCTGTTGTCGCCAAAGACAGTCTCCGCCCTCGCCACAAAAGACGAAAGAGATGCCTTGACCAACATCATTCAGCTTGTCAGGTTTGCTTTCAAGCAGATTCCGGAATTGACCTGTCTCCGTTCTACGGCTAACAGCTACTACAATTTGTGGAAAGGCCAGCCGTGGCGAGACTTCACAGACAAGCAGAAAGAAATCTTGAAACAGATTGTCAGTTACATAGCATCCAATGGCTCCGCAACCATAGATGATATAAAAGAAACAGACCGGACGTATGCGGCACAAATCATCAGGGAATATGGCGGACGCGAAAAAGCAAACATCGCTCTGGCTTCATTGTCACGATTTTTAATTTACAGAAAGACAGCATAACAAACACGATACTATGGCAAAAAAGATAGCGACAGAACAGACCTTGACTAAAAAAGTCTGGACATTGGCAACAACACTTGCAGGACAAGGAATCGGATTCACTGACTACATAACACAACTTACATATCTTCTTTTCCTGAAGATGGATGAAGAAAATGTTGAGGTCTTCGGCGAAAACTCTGCGATTCCGGAAGGATGTCGCTGGTGTGATCTGAAAGACCTTGACGGTCTTGAACTGTTGGAACAGTATGAAGCGTCACTAAAGACCTTGAGCGAGCAGGATAATCTGATAGGCACAATATTCACTAAAGCTCAGAATAAGATAGACAAGCCTGTATATCTCAAGAAAGTCATCACGCTTGTAGATGAAGAAAACTGGCTTGTAATGGACGGAGACGTGAAAGGTGCCATATATGAAAGCATCCTTGAAAAGAACGGTCAGGACAAGAAAAGTGGTGCCGGACAATATTTCACGCCTCGTTCACTGATCAAGGCAATGGTTGATGTCACCGAACCTCACATTGGAGAAACGGTCTGCGACCCAGCGTGCGGAACCGGAGGGTTCCTTCTCGCAGCTTACGACTATATGAAAAATCAGTCACAGGATAAAGATAAGATAGACTTCTTGAAAGACAAGGCCTTGTATGGCTATGACAATACCGCTCTTGTCGTGACTCTTGCTTCAATGAATCTCTATCTTCACGGTATCGGAACCGACAGAAGCCCGATAATCTGTCAAGACTCACTTGAAAAGGTCCCTTCAACTCTTGTCGATGTGGTTTTGGCAAATCCTCCTTTCGGCACACGTCCATCCGGTTCCGTGGACATTGACCGTCCGGATTTCTATGTCGAGACGAAGAACAACCAGCTGAACTTCCTCCAGCATATTATGGTTATGCTCAAGAACAATGGCCGGGCTGCCGTAGTTCTTCCGGATAACGTTCTTTTCGAGGGTGGAGCTGGCGAGGTGATTCGCAAGAAACTACTCTCCGACTTCAACCTGCACACCATCCTTCGACTCCCTACAGGTATATTCTATGCACAGGGAGTAAAGGCAAATGTTCTGTTCTTCTCCAAAGGAGGAAAAACAAAGGACATCTGGTACTATGACTATCGTACAGGCATCAAGCACACATTGGCGACCAATCCGATGCAGCGCAGTCATCTTGATGATTTCGTGAAATGCTACAATCCGGATAACACATCCGCACGCGAAGAAACATATAATGCCGAGACCAATCCGAATGGCCGCTGGAGAAAATACTCCGTGGATGAAATCCTGAAGAGAGACAAGACAAGTCTTGACATTACCTGGATCAAAATTGGTGACGACGATAATGACTACACCTTAGCTCAGCTTATGGACGTCATCAAAGAGAAAAGCGACAACATAAGCAAAGCCGTTGCAGAACTTCAGAAACTAATCTCAAACATCGAGGAATAATGGACACAAAGAAACTTCGTCAGAAAATACTCGACCTTGCCATACACGGAAAACTCGTTCCGCAGGACCCCAATGACGAGCCTGCATCCGTTCTCCTCGAAAGGATCAAAGCCGAAAAAGAGCAGCTCATAAAAGAAGGAAAGATCAAGCGTCAGAAGAAGTCCGCCTCTTCTGATACGTCCCATTATGGGAATATGCCCAAAGGATGGGCCAACACAACAATCGGAGAGATATTCACTTTGCAAGCCGGGAAGAATATCTCTTCTCAAGAAATTCATCCTAATCGAAGTCCAAATTTTCAATATCCATGCTATGGCGGCAATGGCATCAGAGGTTATGTCTCTACCGCAAATAGAAATGGTGACTACCCAATTATTGGAAGACAAGGAGCATTATGTGGCAATGTTAATATTGCAAGTGACTTTTTCTACGCTACCGAACATGCTGTTGTTGTTCAGTTATATTGCAATATGAACTTGAAATGGGCTTTCTATGTTTTGACGGCTTTAAACTTGAATCAATATGCAACTGCAACAGCTCAGCCAGGATTGGCGGTAAATGTCATTAATGATGTTCCGTTATTACTTCCTCCTATTCAAGAACAAGAACGCATATCAAGAGAAATCGACAACTATTTTTCACTATTAGAGTCATTTGAAAAGAATATTATATGCTTAAATTCTAATGTTCATCAAGCAAAATCACTTGTTTTAGATCTGGCATTATCAGGCAAACTTACAACATCCCATACCTCCCATTATCCGCAGTTGCCAGATGGATGGAAAGAAGTAAGGTTGGGAGACATTTGTCGTCTAATATCAGGTACAAGTTATTCAAAGAATGATGTCAAACCTGATGGCATTAGGATTCTGAGAGGAGGAAATATTCAATATGGAAAAGTTCTCTTACTTGATAATGATGTGTATATTTCAACTTCATTGCGCAACAAGGAGTGTTCTCTTATGAAAGGAGACATTATAATCGTGGCATCAACAGGAAGTTTTGATCTTATTGGAAAAGCCGGATATATTGAACAAGACATTCCAAATGCTCAAATAGGAGCATTTTTAAGAATCGTACGTCCGATAGATTCATCTATATCACAATATTTAAGACTCATATTCGAAAGCATACTCTACAGGTCTCATATTCAAGATTTAGCGAAAGGGACTAATATCAATAATATAAAGGCAAGTTATATCACAGATTTCTGTATTCCTCTACCACCAATGGGAGAACGAAAAAAGATCTGTAATATAGTAAAAATCATCTTTCAACAACTCGATGATATAGAATCCAGTATGCTGAAGTAATGCGATATGTTCTCCACAATATGCACTTGTTCTTCTATCGGTGGCAAGGCAATTGTTTGAGACATAAATTTGTCCAAAATAAGATTATGAAGTCCTGTCGTTTGTGTTTGCATTGTCCTCATTGCCCCTTTTAGATATCTATTCATCAGGGAATAGTATAAATACTTGGAGTTTATGATGTTAACCTCTTTCGGGCGCAATACCATTGTGAAATTACTGAAAGAATACTCATTGTCAGGACCTTCATATAAAATCGCCCTTCCTACAGGATATTTATCACTGCCACCAGATTTTTCAACAATAAGGTCCCCTGCCATAAGACTCCTTTTTGCAAATGACGATACTTCGACATCTATCAATGCAATCTTCGAATAATCCAAGTTAAAGTCTTTTGTGAAATTTGCATTTCTAATCACTCCTACTTTAACAAAAGGCTCTTTCTTACCGGTCCATAAACCATTAATCGCCGTACAAATATCAGAGATTCTGACACTCTTCCATTCATTCTTCCCATAATGGGAGGTATCGGATGTAAATTTGCCGGATAATGCAAACTCTAAAATCTTGGATTTGGCTTTCTGTACTGTTACGGATAAGTTCTCTTCTTCTTTTTCTATGCAATCTATGATTAAAAATAACTTATTCGATTTCATCACAATTCTATCCTGCTCATCCATAGGAGGTAATGGGATATACAACTCCTCTAATACTCCGATATAGAGCTCTTTTTGATTAGTACTCCCTGCAAGATTGTCTTCAAGATATTCTTGAACAACTTTGGATGAAATGAGCATATAGATATAATAGGGGTTGACTTCCTTGAAAGTTCGCACGACAGATACGTGTGAGTCCGGAACAACAAAGGGATATGCACCTAAACAGTTAGAATTGAAAATTCGTGTTCGACCAACAGTGCCAGTTCCTGTAGAATTGATCAAAACATCTCCTGTGCGAAGCTTATATTCTGTACCCCATCTGTTTATAGTTTCCGGGGCAAGGAATCTTGCTTGCTCCAAAGAGATCCCCCCTCCCTTTAGATTGCATTTTTGTGCGAAAACCGGATACTTTCTTTCTTCTGAATATTGCGGCGATTTTCCTCGTGACAAGAATGATGTAATGTCCTTTAATCGACACCACACCCACCCTTCCGGCACCTCGAACGGCACCTCGTTCCCATAATGGGACTTATGGGATTCTGGGAGATGATAAAAACAAGATTGTGGCATCATCGATAAAAAATCTGTATCTTTACCGATGCTAATAAGAATTGTTTGAGATATGGAACAATATTCATTTTTTGTCGATGAGAGTTGCCATCTGGAGCACGACAGGTCGCCTGTGATGTGCGTAGGGGCTATTTGTGTCCCAAAAGACAGATATCAACAGTACAAAGAAGATATTAAGAGCATTAAGCAAAAATACGGCATACTCCACGAGGTGAAATGGAATACTATCAGCAACACTCACGTTGAGATGTATAAGGAACTGATAGATTATTTCTTTGCCTCGGAAATGGGATTCAGATGCGTGCTTGTGACATATAAGGATCGTTTGGACAACCAGTCATTCAACAATGGCGAACACGACAACTTCTACTACAAATTGATATATTATCTTTTGTACAACCCTTATGCGTATGACTATACCTCGGATTTTGAGTACAAGGTATTCCTTGACATCAAGGACACAAAAGGACGCAAGAAACTTGATAAAATAACTCAGGTTTTTGCCAATCAATTTCACGGGAAGTCTCCATTCACTCATTTCCAACACATCCGCTCTCACGAGTCGCAGTTCATTCAGCTCACAGACTTGTTTATTGGAGCCATTGCATATAAAGCACGTCACTTGGATTCTGTGGATGATGCAAGTCCGGCGAAAGTGGAACTCGTCAAATATTTGGAGTGCAAATCCGGCTATACTTTAGATGAAGGCACGGTGCCATATGAAAGCAAGTTCAACATTTTTAATCATCAACCACGAAAGAAATGACAGGAGAAGATTTGTTGAGCACGCTTGAGCCCTACTTCACAGACGGCTTGTCTGTAAGTGATATTGACAAAGTAAAGATTCTGCACGACATTTTTGAAAAAGACTTTTTCACGGATGGGGTTACGATTGACGTTGAAGAACTCAAGGTCAAGCCATATAAGTATCGTGGAAGTAACAAGGACAGGCTTCCTGTTGATTATGAGTCGTTCTATGAGAAATTTGTTCATATTATCACTCGAAGCGTAAAATCATCAAACTGGAAGACGGCATCATCCATACGTGAGTTCCGACCAGAAAGAGCCAATCGTGTCCATTGGATAAAGCCTATATTGGAAAATTGGCAGGACAGAAGGATAACACGTTTCAGAAACATCGAAAATGATGGTTCTATCCGGGATTATTTCTGGTATAGACAGAAACAGTATATAGTTATTGTCGAATACATTTCTCCTGACTATGCATTGATAACAGGCTTTTGTGTAGATGCTGAAAACCAGCCTTATTATCAAAGAAAATACATAAATAGGATAAAAGAGTAGGAAATATTCGAAAAAGATTCTTATATTTGCATCGTCATCGCTCGAAGAACGAAGGACTTGGTTGGCCGCATTACCGTAAATGCGGTTATTTTTTTTGCCTTTAGAGTAACACTCAATACAATGAAACCGCTATCGGAAAACGTCCGGCAGCGGTTTTTGCTATTACTACCAGTTTACGACTTTATCTATTATCTGTTGCTGTTCGCTGGCAGTCCTGCGGAGATAGATTCGCGTCGTCTCGATACTTTCGTGCCCCATAAGGTCGGCGAGGAGAGAAATGTCGTTGAACCGTTCGAGGAAGTTCTTTGCGAACCTGTGGCGAAAAGAATGAGGATAGACCACTTTCTTGTTGATACCGTACTTGTCTGCGAAATGTTTAAGCTGCATAGCTATGCCACGGGCAGTTATCCTGTTCCCGAACCTGTTGAGGAAGAGATAACCGGAAGTCTTATTCTCCTTGTTGAGCCAATCAATCGCCTCTGTTCTGAGTCTCTTAGGAATATACAACCGGCGGACTTTTCCACCCTTGCTGTACATATCCAGATGCCCAGCCATAACATCCTCAACCTTTATCTGAAGCAGTTCGCTGACACGCGCGCCTGTCGCTGTCATAAACCAGACTACAAAATACCATTCTGTGAAGCCGTCCTTCTTGAGTCTTGATTTCAAGAACTTGTAGTCAGCGTCGCTGATTACATTTTCCAGAAAGTTTTTCTGCTGAACCTTGATGAATTTCAGTTTCAGTCTGTCCTTATGGATGAATTCCAGATACTTGTTTATTCCCTGCAACCGCAGGTTCACAGTCTGCGGCTTGAAGTGTTCTACAAGAAATCCCTTGTACGCAAGAAGATTCTCCTTGTTGAACTCTCCATAGTTGGTAATGAAGTGATTGACCGTCCACGCATAGGACTCTATGGTGTTGCCGGACAAGTTTGACTTCTCAAGATTCTGTTTGAATTGGCTTTCCACAATATCTTGGCGTTTTAATAAATTGAGGCGCTATAAGGCCCCAGAATATCCTTTCGTTTCCTCCATCTTGAACCGGATGAACCGTGAAAGGGTGTTGCGGTCAACGTTGCAGATTTTGGCAATCTTGTTCTGGGACATACCTATGGCCCTCAACTCCATTATGAGATTGCGCTTGCGGTAGAGTTTGTGCTTCTCCACTGCCGTCTTCTTGCCCTTCGGACGGCCGAGCGTGACTCCTTCCGCCTTCTTGCGGGCGAGCGCCTCCTTTGTCCGCTGGCTGATGAGATTGCGCTCGATCTCCGCCGAGAGTCCGAAGGCAAAGGCGAGCACCTTGCTCTGGATGTCCTCGCCGAGGCGGTAGTTGTCCTTGATTGTCCAGACCTTGCACTCGCGGGTCATGCAGATGTTCAGAATCTCCATGATCATGAAGAGGTTCCTGCCCAGACGCGACAACTCCGCGCAGATGATCAGGTCGTCCTTCTGCACCCTCTTGAGCAGCTGCCCGAGCTGCCGCTTGCTGTAGGACTTTGTACCGCTGATGGTCTCCTCAATCCAACCGTCGATGCTCAGACCCTCCTTCGCGCAGAAATTGGTAATCTCAAACCGCTGGTTCTCGACGGTCTGCTTGTCGCTGCTCACTCTGATGTATCCATAAACCATTGCCGAATCTTTACACGATGCGGGCACCGATGCGAAAAACGAGGTTCGGGTCCGCACGGCGAATTTCCGTACAAACCCGAACATTGTCAACAGCAAATCGATGAATTATCGATTTTTATATGAAAGTTTTTCTCTTTTTATAGATTTTTCGCTTTTTTATATGCCGGAATCGCACCTTCGACAAACTCTACACAAGCTTTGGAGCGTCCTGCTCCGGTGCCTTGAAGAGAATCATGAAGAGGAGGGCGACCACGAGGGCGTAGGCGGCGAAGATGTACCAGCAGGCGCTCCATCCGTCGAGGCCGCAGCTCAGTTTGTTGCCCATGGTGAACACGCGCTCCGCACCATCGATGACAACAGGCTCGGCATGGGTGAACTTGTTCACGATTGCCTGGGCGCTGAGGGTGCCCACAGTCGCACCGATTCCGTTGGTCATGAGCATGAACAGACCCTGTGCGCTGTTCTGGACTGCTCCGGATGTCCTCTGGTTAACATAGAGCGAACCGGAAATGTTGAAGAAGTCGAACGCCACTCCGTAGACTATGCAGGATAGGATGAGCATCCAGACTCCGCTTCCGGTGTCTCCGAGCCCGAACAGACCGAAGCGCAGGACCCATGCGAACATAGCGATGAGCATCACGTTCTTGATGCCGAACTTCTTCATCGCGAACGGAATAAGAAGGATTCCGAGAGTCTCGGCAATCTGTGATACGGAGTAGATTGCGGTGGCGTTCTTCGCTCCCCATGAGTCCGCGAAGCCTTCGAGCCCCTGGAAATGGGAAATGAACGGAGTCGCATAGCCATTGGTAATCTGGAGTGCTACTCCAAGCAGCATCGAGAATATGAAGAAGAGTGCCATCTGCTTGTCCTTAAACAGTTTGAATGCGCTCAGCCCGAGGGCGTCGAAGAGTGACTGCTTTCCGGTTGACGCGGCTTTCTGAATCTTCGGCAGAGTGAAACAGTACGCCACGAGGACGAGGCCGATTGCACCGGAGATGATGAACTGGTGGTAGGTGTTCTGGAACGAAACTCCGGATCCGGTCTTGCAGAAGTTCATGATCCACATGCTTGCGATGAAGCCGACTGTGCCGAAGACTCGGATAGGCGGGAAATCCTTCACCGTGTCGTAGCCGTTCTGTTCGAGGATGCCGTATGCCGTCGAGTTGGAAAGGGCGATGGTCGGCATGTAGAAAGCCACGCTGAGAGTGTATAGCGCCATGAACACCGGGAAACTGAATGTACTGGAGATAAGGGCGGTGAGTTCGGATCCAGTCGCTCCCGTAGCGATTGCCGCTGATTCAACCCCTGCGGCATAAAGACCAGCTCCGAGCATAGCCGCTCCGGCGATGAACTGGCAGAGAGCCAGTGACTTTGCAGCTCCGAGCCATTTGTCGGCCGCGATTCCCATGAGCGCCGGCATGAATATGGAAACTATTCCCTGCATCGCGTAGAACAGTCCGATTTTGCTGCCGAGTCCTACCTGCACGAGATAGTTGCCCATCGAGGTCAGATAGGCTCCCCAGATTGCCCATTGCAGGATGTTCATCACAATGAGTCTGATTTTGATGTTTTTACCCATTTCGCTGTTTGTTAATGTGTTATGAATTATTATTTGTCAGTATATTCTTCCGTATGCCCACGCAGTCGGGCAAAGGTACAAAAAGTTTTACTATCTTTGACGGCGATTTGTCCGACAAATTTCAGGTTTTGCGGAGAGTGGGGACTTCTGTGGCGTGTCGGGCGTATATAATATATAAGGTAAATGACATTCAAACTTACAGCAACGGATCCCGGTTCATCGGCGAGATGCGGAACGCTCACGACTGACCATGGTCAGATTGAGACTCCGATATTCATGCCGGTAGGGACGGTCGGCTCTGTCAAGGGCATATATCACAGGGATTTGGTGGAGGACATAAAGGCTGAGATTATCCTGGGCAACACCTATCATCTCTATCTTCGTCCAGGTCTTGAAATACTCCGTAAGGCCGGCGGTCTCCACAAGTTCGAGCACTGGGACAGGCCTATTCTCACCGACAGCGGCGGATTTCAGGTGTTCTCTCTCACCCAGATGCGCAAACTTACTCCGGAGGGCTGCACTTTCCGTTCGCACATCGACGGGTCTAAGCACACGTTTACTCCGGAGAACAACGTTGACACCCAGCGCATTATCGGAGCCGACATAATGATGGCCCTCGACGAGTGCTGCCCGGGCGACGCAAGTTACGAATATGCAAAAAAATCTCTCAAACTCACCCAGAGCTGGCTGGAGCGCTATCTGAAGCGATTTGATGAGACTGAACCTCTATACGGATATTCCCAGACGGTCTTTCCGATTATACAGGGCTGCATCTATCCGGATCTGCGGCGGGCTGCAGTGGAGCATGCCGCGAAATTCGACCGCGAGGGATATGCGATCGGAGGGCTGGCAGTGGGCGAACCGACGGAGAAGATGTATGAGATGCTTGAGGTAGTTCATCCGATTCTTCCTCAGGACAAACCACGCTACCTTATGGGCGTGGGCACTCCGGCAAACATTCTCGAAGGCATAGCGAGGGGAGTCGACATGTTCGACTGCGTGATGCCGACCCGCAACGGACGTAACGGCATGCTGTTCACGTGGAACGGAATCATGAACATGCGCAACCTCAAGTGGGCCGACGACTTTTCGGAACTCGACCCGAGCGGAAGCTCGTTCGTCGACCACTATTATACGAAGGCATATCTCCGTCACCTCTTCATCGCAGGAGAGATTTTTGCGGCGCAGATAGCCTCCGAACATAATCTCTCCTTCTACCTCGACCTTGTGCGCGAGGCCCGCAAACACATCCAGGCAGGCGACTTCGCTGTTTGGAAAGACGTGACAGTCAAGAAGATAATGACAAGACTTTGATGAACCGGACAAAGCCCGCAAAAATGACCCGACGATGGAATTTTCACTCAGACCGAAGAAATTAGATGTCTATATATTCAAGAAGTTCATTCTGACCTTCTTTGTCGCGCTGGTGCTCATCATCGGCATTGTCATCATATTCGACATAAGCGAGAAAATCGACAATTTCGTCGCGAAGGAAGCCCCGCTGAAGGCCATAATATTCGACTATTACATGAATTTCATCCCGTATTTCATGAACATGTTCTCGCCTCTGTTCGTGTTCATTACGGTGATTTTCTTCACTTCTAAGATGGCGGCGAACTCGGAAATTGTGGCTATTCTCAGCTGCGGCATCAGCTTTCACAGGATGATGGTTCCGTATATGGCGGCGGCAACGCTCATTTGCGTGCTGTCGCTGTGTCTGAACCTTTTCATCATCCCTGACGCGAACAAGACGAGGGTTGAATTTGAGGGAAAATACATCAAGTCCGGTTATATCGCCAACACGAAGAATGTCCACTACCAGATTTCTCCCGGTGAGTTTGTCTTCGTCGAGTCGTTCAGCACCTGGAACAACACGGCCTACCGCTTCACTCTCGAAAGGTTTGACGGCAACCGCCTCGAATCGAAGATTTCTGCGGAGACGGCGGTGTGGGACAGCACTTTCGGCGGATGGAAGCTCAAGAATTACTTTATCCGTGACTACTACGACGACATGACCGACCGCATCCGGAGCGGAAAGCAGTTAGACACTGTCATTGCCCTGAAAATCGACGACTTCTACGTCCGGAAAAAGACCGTCGAGACCCTGAACTACGGGGAGCTGGACCGCTACATCGCGCGGCAGCAGATGAGGGGCGACGCCAACGTCAAGTATTCCCTCATCGAGAAGCACAAGCGCTTCACCCTGCCTTTTTCGGCGTTCATCCTCACGATTATGGGAGTGTCACTCTCGTCAAAGAAACGTCGCGGCGGCATAGGCTGGAACATCGGTATCGGCATCGCGCTCAGCTTCTCCTACATCCTGTTCATGAAGTTCAGCGAAATGTTCGTCTACACGGACACCCTTCCGCCGGGATGGGCTTTGTGGCTGCCGAACATAATCTTCGCCATCATCGCCGCCGTCCTCTATCGCATCGCTCCGAAGTAGGGTGTATTCTGCGCAATACATTTTAGATACATTTCTGTATTTTGTAAAATACAAAATCAGCCATATTCTGTATTTTACAAAATACATTTTTGGTTCATTTGTGTATTTTATAAAATGCAGTTATATTTGCACAAGAAAAGTTTTAGCTAATGGACAAATTGTTTAAAAGGCATGATGCGGAGATTGCTGCGGTGTCAATGTCGTTGGTCAGAAGTATGATGACGAAAATAGACTGGTCATTCAGACTGCTCATCATAAAGGGGGCGAAAGGTGTCGGCAAATCGACTCTGATGCAGCAATATATAAAGAAGAATTACCGCATCGGAGACAGGCAGGTACTGTATTGCAGCGCGGATTCTTCCTATTTTTCCACGCATACTCTGCTTGACACGGCGGACAGTTTCGTAATGATGGGCGGCCGGCATCTTTTTATTGACGAAGTCCACAAATACCGTGGCTGGAGCCGTGAGATAAAGGAGATTTATGACACACACAAGAATCTGCGGATTGTTCTCAGCGGTTCGTCACTGCTCCAGTTAAATGACGGGGACGCGGATCTTTCCAGAAGAATGATTTCGTATTTCATGCCGGAACTCTCATTCAGGGAGTTTCTGCGCTTTGACCGCAATGTCGAGATTGACGCAACCTCATTGGGAGACTTGCTGGCTTCCCCGGATGAGTATTGTGCGGCTGTCAAGGATAAGTGCCTGCCCGTAGAGGCTTTCAAACAGTATTTGCAGGGAGGTTGCTATCCGTTCTATTTTGAGAACAGACGGACATATCCCGTTCAGGTTGAGAATGTGGTGAACTATATCATTGACAATGAGTTGCCGGCATACAGAAATGTCGATGTCGGCAATACGCGCAAGCTCAAGGCCCTGCTTCACATTCTGGCACAGCTGGTTCCATATGAAATGGACATCTCAAAACTGGCCCGCGCTACTTCAATGGAAAGGCCTACGGTTATGAAGTATCTCAAGAATCTGGAAGAGTCGAGGCTGATATGCCGCTTATTCCAGAACCTTGACACAATCTCCGACTTGCAGAAGCCGGACAAGATTCTATTGGAAAACCCGAACCTGCTCTATGTCCTGTCGGACCAGACTCCGGAAATAGGGACTGTCCGCGAGGCTTTTTTCTGCAATCAGCTGATTTCGTCCGGGCATAAAGTCGAATACGGCGGACTCAAGACCGGCGACTTCAAGATTGACGGGGACATCATCGTTGAGGTCGGCGGCGCAGACAAAGGCTATGAGCAAATCAGAGGCAAAGAAAACGCCTATATTGCCGCCGATGACATAGAATCAGCAATCTTCCGCAAAATACCCCTCTGGGCCTTTGGCTGTTTGTATTAGCGATTCATTCCCTACTTCTGCCGGATGAAGATCTGCAGAGGGCAGCCGGTGAAGTCGAAGTTGTCGCGAAGGCGGTTTTCGAGGAAGCGCCTGTAGGGCTCGCGGATGTACTGCGGGAGGTTGCAGAAGAACGCGAAGGACGGGCTGCGGGTCGGGAGCTGGGTGATATACTTGATTTTTACATACTTGCCCTTCCATGCCGGCGGCGGGTAGTTCTCTATTTCCGGGAGCATGACCTCGTTCAGCCTTGACGTCGGAATCTTTTTCGAATAGTTCGCATAGACCTTCTCGGCCGCGTCAAGCACATCCATGATTCTCTGTTTGTTGAGGACGGAGGTGAATATGATTGGAACGTCGTTGTTCGGGGCAATGCGCTCGCGGATGGCCTCGGTGTATTTCTTCATCGTGTTGCTGTCTTTTTCGACGGCGTCCCACTTGTTGACGACAATCACACACCCCTTGCGGTTGCGCTGGATGAGGTTGAAGATGCTCATGTCCTGGGCCTCGATTCCGTTCTGGGCATCCACCATCAGGATGCAGACGTCCGAGTGCTCGATGGCGCGGATGGAACGCATCACGGAGTAGAACTCAAGGTCTTCGTGAACCTTGCTCTTGCGGCGCATCCCGGCCGTATCTACCAGCATGAACTCATGTCCGAACTTGTTGAAGAGGGTGGCTATGGAGTCGCGGGTGGTGCCGGCAATCGGGGTGACGATGTTTCTCTCCTTCCCGAGCAGCGCGTTGGTGAGCGACGACTTGCCCACGTTCGGGCGGCCCACAATCGCGAAATGCGGCAGCTCCGGATGTTCGTCATTGTCGGCCGCGGCATCAGCAGGCAGCCTGCGGACGATTTCGTCCAGAAGGTCTCCGGTGCCGCCTCCGTTGGCAGATGAGATGCTCCAGATTTCCCCGAGCCCCAGAGAATAGAACTGGAAGGTGTCATAGACCTTTTCTCCGGAGTCCACCTTATTGACCGCGAGCACCACCGGTTTCCCGCTGCGGCGCAGCATGTCGGCGATTTCCGCGTCGTAGTCGGTGATTCCCGAAGCCGCCTCGACCATGAACAGTACAAGGTCCGACTCCTCCACGGCGAGCACCACCTGCTTGCGGATTTCCTCCTCGAAGATGTCGTCGGAGTTGGAGGTATATCCTCCCGTATCCACAATAGAGAACTCAGTCCCGCACCATTCACATTTACCGTAGTGACGATCCCTCGTGACTCCAGCGGTCTCATCGACAATCGCCTGGCGCATCCCCACCAGACGGTTGAAGAGCGTCGATTTGCCGACATTCGGCCTTCCTACAATAGCTACCAAACTCATAGTTGTTGTCCGTTTACAGCCCCGTCACGGGGCAATTTCATAAGTTTATCTTCACATAGCCCCGCTTCCTGCGGAGCATCCGTCATTCTTTCGCTTTCGGGTGGAGGTCACATCCGGCGCACGCGCTGCATCCCAAATCCCCGCAGTCTGCCCCACGTTTCTTGTCTCCCCACATTCTCATCTCCTCTTCCTTCGCGCACTTGATTCCCAACTTCTTCATATTCTTGTTGTTGGATATCTCCGTCTCCGGAAATTTCCCGTTCTTGCGAAATATGATGTTGAATCCCAATCCGACAAAGCAGAATGCGACGAGAATAAGTGTTGCAAGAAATATTTTCATACTATTAATAGATAAAGCCAGTGCTTATAGGCTCGTTGTTGTAAACTTTTTCAATCACCGAAGCGAAGATTCCCGTCATCGAACATACCGTAATCTTGCTCTTGTCGTCTTCCGGTTTCTTGCTCAGCGGAATCGTGTCCGAGACAATCACCTCCTCAAGCGCGCTGTCCGCTATCTTCTGATATGCGTTCCCCGAGAACACCGGATGTGTGGCGCATGCACGCACGCTCTTTGCGCCCATCTCCTTCAGCACGTTCGCGGCCTTTGTAAGCGTTCCCGCAGTGTCAATCATGTCATCGACGATAATCACGTTCTTGCCCTCGACGTCGCCGATTGCCGTGATTGAACCCACCACGTTCGCTCTTTCTCGTGACTTGTGGCAGATGATGACCGGGCACTCAAGATGCTTCGCGTAGGCGAGGGCTCTCTTCGCTCCTCCCATGTCCGGAGCCGCAATGGCGAGATTCTCGATGTGCAGAGACTTGATGTAAGGCACGAAGATGGAACTTGCATAGAGGTGGTCAACCGGGAAGTCGAAGAATCCCTGAATCTGATCCGCGTGGAGGTCACAGGTCATCACGCGGTCACATCCTGCCGCGTGGAGAAGGTTAGCGACAAGTTTCGCTCCGATTGAGACCCTCGGCCGGTCCTTCCTGTCCTGACGTGCCCAGCCGAAGTACGGCATCACTGCAACCACCTTGTAGGCGGAAGCCCTGCGTGCAGCGTCGCACATGAGCAGAAGCTCCATAAGGTTCTCGACAGGAGGAAATGTTGACTGGATGATGAATACGGTCGCGCCTCGGACACTCTCGAGGTAGGCCGGCTGAAATTCACCGTCGCTGAATGTAACCGTTTCAGACTGTCCAAGTTCAAGATTCAGGCATTTCGCCACCTTCTCGGCAAAATCCTTTGATGCCCTGCAGGCAAATAATTTGATCTGATGCTCTCTATCCATCTTTCTCTATATTTTGATTGTTGTTGTTAAACTGTCATTAGTCTTTCCCTCACACTTCATTCTCCTCCGCAGGCTTTCCTTCTCCTTTCTGCGTCGTGCCATCATCGTCTTTCCCGAGGCTGTCCAGCACGCTTCCGATGTAGTCGAGGATCTCCTCGCGTCCGGCCCCTGTCTCCGACGAGCTCACGAAACACGGAGGAAGTTCCTCCCAAAACTCCAGAAGCTGCTGCTTGTCCTTCTCAATCTGTGCGGCCAGCACGTTCACGCCCTGTTTGTCGCCTTTGGTGAAGATTATCGCGAACGGAATCCGCC
>ERZ808246.1236-NODE-1236-length-18868-cov-20.183065_pt1 | contig 18868 bp, 20 predicted proteins | sample MGYA00521083_ERZ808246 | MGnify/ENA primary metagenome ERZ808246 (study PRJEB31516, sample SAMN03275577) | gut metagenome | biome: mammalia-associated habitat; material: feces | host: Papio cynocephalus | place: Kenya | collected 2012-07-07 ... | reverse complement strand
TGCAACATAATCAGTATTATGTGACGGGCGCCGGTTTCGGTGGCTTTTTTCATAATATCAGCCGCATATTTTCCATCCGCTGACGGTGTTCTGTGCCGGTGGAGATGATATAAATGCGGGTCGTATTGATGCTGCTGTGTCCGAGAATGTCGGCCAGTTTGGCAATGTCCTTTTCAATCCCGTAAAACACACGGGCAAACAGGTGGCGCAGATTATGCGGGAACACCTTCTGCGGGTTGACATTCGCCTCGGCGCACAGGGCTTTCATCTCCCGCCAGATGTTGGTGCGGCTTATCGGTTTGCCTGTGCGGGTCACAAAAATCATACCGCTTTTAATATTTTGCTCTGCTGCGTAGCGGAGCAATTTTTGTTTCAGCTCTCTCACGATGAAAACCGACCGGGTTTTCGCCTTGCAGTTCACCACCGCCTCGCCTTGCTTTACCGCTTCCACGGTGATATATTGCAGCTCGCTGACCCGGATGCCGGTGCCGCAGATGGTCTGCAAGATGAGATTGAGTCGCTCATTGTGTTTGCGTTCGGCAGCTCTGCACAGCCGTGTGTACTCCGCTTTGGTCAGTTCCTTTTCCTCGGGGCAGAACACCTGCTGCTGCAGCTTCAGCGATTTTACCCGCAGATCGTGCCAGCCCAAAAAGCTGAACAGGCTGTTGATGCTGGCCAGCATGGAATTGACGCTCCGCACGGCGTAGGTTTCTTGTATATGCTTTTTGTACGCAATTACAGTTTCTTTTGTTACAACAGTATTCTGCGTATATATCGAAAACGCTTTTACATCACGAATATATTTCTCAATCGTTATTTTGCTCCTTTCCTCTAAGACAAGATGCTCCTTAAATTCGGCAATCGCTTTTGCCGTGATCGTTCTTCCTTTCATCCCGATTTACCTCCGAGTATTTTTTACTATTTTACCCGAAAAGTATGAAAACAAAATCGTCGCCCTCAAAAGGGTTGTGGTATGTTACCTTGGAACAAACGATATTGCAAGTCATTTTTGAGTTTCAGAAATCAAAAGATGGAAATGCGGTTCGCAGCAAAACGACTGTGTGGTTAAAATCTGCACCGCAGAAAACAAAGAAAATAGTATTCCCCGAAACGGCCGAAAAATTCACTTAACTGCTCAAAGCCTTGACAAAGCTTTTACAGTGTGTTATACTGCAGATAGCTAAGGACAACTGAATAAGTAAAAATCCAATTTTGAGTTTTAGACTCGCACTTACATAATCGTCGATGCAATGACACATCGTGATTTGAAGTGCGGGTCTTTTTTGTTTTGATCCGCAGAAAAGGATGGATCATATATGAAAACACCGATCTACAAAAGCTATGAAGACCTGCCGCTATACTTAAATGCCGAAACGATTTCAAAAGCTCTCGGCATTGCTATCTCTTCGGCATACGAGCTGATGCAGGAAAAAGATTTCCCGACATTCAAGGTAGGCAGCCGCAAGCTCGTCGAAAAAGAAAAGTTCCGCAAGTGGGTGGACGAACACTCCGGAGGCGGTAAATGAAATATGATCGCTATCCGAAACGGGATGCGCTAAAGGATTATTTTCCTCTGCCGAATGAAATTTTCAGCTTGGGACTCAGTGCCGGTGAGATCGCGGTATATGCGTATCTGATGCACTGTGAGGACAGGAAAACCTTTCAGTGCCATCCGAGCTACAAAACCATCGGGAATGCTGTCGGCATGAGCAAAAACACCGTCAGAAAATATGTGGACGGCCTGATTGAAAAGCGATTGATTACTGCCGAACCGACCGCCGTCATCACCCAAAAAGGCGAAAGGCGCAACGGCAATTTGCGCTATACGATACGCCCGATTGGAGAAGCGTTAGAGCAGTATTACGAAGAACGACTGATACGGCTGCACGAAGAAACACGGCGGCAGGCAGCTTTGAAAAAACTCGCTGAATTTGACCGTAAATACGGGAAATCGGCGGTTTGACGGCAGTTTTACGGCTTGTCCGAAAACAAGCAGGAGAAAGCGAGGGGTTGCCTTGCTTTCCCCTCGCAGGAAACAGCGGACGGCAACGCCGACCGCACAAGGCTTTGCAGGGCGTTTAAGGACGGTAATAAAAACGGTAATTTAGGGGTTACTCGAATTTTGACCTCGTAGATTTAGGGGTTGCTGAAATTTCCGCGGATTTTGCTGGATATTCGGAGAGGTGTGTGGTATTGTGTTGGGCTTGGAAAGGAGCGATGTCTATGCAGAGAAAGCTACTGACAAACGGCAATGCTTTCAAGCGCACCGACGGGCGCTGGTGCGGTGTGGTGTGGTATATGGATGAGCGCGGAGAAAGGAAACGCAAGAGCTTTTCCGGCACGACCAAAGCAGAGGTCAACAAAAAGATAACCGAGTACATTGCGGACTTTGAAAACGAGATTGTAGAGTCGGACGAGTCCAAGAAAGCGCTACAAGACAGTATGCAAAATTGGTTACAAGTCTTCAAATTCCCGTCCGTGGAGCAGACCACCTACGACCGCTGCGAATGCAGCGCAAAAAATCAGATCTATCCGCTGATTGGCGAAAAGGCTGTCGGAGATATTACAGCAGTCGATATCAAAAATCTACTCAACTATTGGATGAACAAGGGCTATGCCTACACCACCGTCAAGAAAGCGTATGTGGTACTGAACGAATACTTCCGGTATCTCTATCGGGAAGAACTGATCCCAAAAAATCCGCTGGCGAATGTGGAAATGATAAAGAAAAGCAATTTTCTGTCGGCACAGAACAAAGAAAACTTACCGGAGTGCGAAACAGTAACGATCTTCACGCCGGAGGAAATTGAAAAGTTCAAAGCGGAAGCATTCCGTACATTCAAAGACGGCAAACGCAAATATCAACAGGCGGCAGCGTACATCTTGATGCTCAACACCGGCTTGCGTACCGGCGAATTACTTGGTCTGCTGAACAGCGACATTGATCTTGAAAATAAAACGCTGACGGTGCGACAGGGCGTAAAGGAAGTGGCAAGACGAAACGGCGCAGAGCTCACCAGCGGGCGGGAGGTGAAAATCGGAAAGCCGAAAAGCGCCACCAGCAAGCGCACCGTGCCGCTGAATCGGACGGCAGTGGAAATGATCGAGGATCTGCGCCGAGAGACCTATTTCGGCGAAAATACGCCCCTTGTGGCGGACGGAAACGGCGGCTACACCAGACCGGTGAATTTCCGCAAGCGGTACTACCGGATCCTCAAGGCGGCGGGAATCAAGCAAAAAGGGTTGCATAGTTTACGGCACACCTTCGCCACGAACTTGGTGAACGGGCAAAAGCAGTCGGACGGGACGATACGGGCGCTGTCGCCCCGACAGGTGGCCGACCTGTTGGGACACAGCACCTCTCAAATCACCGAACTTTACTATGTCAAAAAGGATACAGCAAGGCTGAACGGGATTACCGAAGGCTTTGAGATATAAGCTGAAAATGCCCACCCGAGTAGTTGCTCTGGTGGGCAGAATTTGTACCGCAGAAAACAAAGAAAAGCTCCGACTGAACCTCAGCCGGAGCTAAAATTTTGATGCTGTATTGATGATGGTGCAGACGGAATGGTTGTCACCGGATGCCGCCGGATGGGAAATCAGCCCCATTTTTGCGCATCAAAATGCGGCAAAGCAGACCGTGCGCCGTCCTCGGAAACGCAAAGAAAAAGCCCTGAAACCCAGCGGCTTCAAGGCTTTTTCGGTGGCAGGGGCAGAAGGGCTCGAACCCTCGGCACGCGGTTTTGGAGACCGCTGCTCTACCAACTGAGCTATGCCCCTATATGGACGGTGTCCGCTGTGCGGACACCGTTGGATGACTGGTGGGCCTTCAGGGACTTGAACCCGGGACAAACCGGTTATGAGCCGGTTGCTCTAACCAACTGAGCTAAAGGCCCATAAGGGCCGGCCACCGACTGGCCGGTGGCCGGTACGAATGCTATTTTACCACAAAACCGCGCAATGTCAAGTCTTTTTTCGTATTTGCGGCAGATTTGCGGCACAAAAACGCCGTATTACACCATTTTCTGCAGACGGCGCTTCAGCCCGGCGCGGTCAAACACCAGCGCCAGCACCAGATACAGTGCACCGCCGGCACTTTCCTGGATCAGATTAGGCAGGATCTCCGTTACAGCGGCTGCTGGGCCATACAAAATGGCCGCGGTCACGAAATACCCGGCAATGCCGATCAAACCGGCCAGAACGACCGCAATGCCATTGCGGCGGCAAAGGATGCGCTCATTGCGGCAGGTAAAAGGCAGCACCATCAGCGCCTTGATCACCGCAGTAAAGGGTGCCCAGAGCATGGCGCCGGAGAGAATATCCGCCAGCGCACCGCCGATCCCCGCGGCAGCCATGGCATACGGCAGCGGCAACATGGAGGCGGCAACATAAATCATCGTATCCCCCAGGTGGATATAGCCGTCATTGAGGCCAGTCGGAATGTGCAGCACATAGGCGGTCATCAGCATGATCAATGCCGCAAAAAGTGCCGCCAAGGTGACCAAGCGCAACTGTTTGTTTTTCATAAGTACCTCTCCCTTTTTATTTTGCTGAAAGTGATGCTAAAAACGGCTCAAAGAGAATTCCCTCCTGCTCGGGGGAACCCGCCTGCGCCGTATAGACAGCCGAACGGTAAACAAACGCCGCAGCAGCGGCAACCGCTGCGTGCAGCTCCTCGCCCCGCAGCAGGGCGCCGCACAGCACGGCAGAAAATACATCTCCCGTACCGGCAAAGCTACGATCGACCCGCTGCACCGGCATATGTGCCGGTGGCCGGCCGGTCTCATACACGGCGTTTTCCAGCTGCTCTCCGCAGGGAATGCCGGTGATCACCGCTGCGCCGCAGCCAAGTGCCAGCAGCTTCTGCCCTACACGATCAATCGCCTGCACACGCGCACCTTCGGGCAGCGCCAGCAGGGAATGATACTCCTCGCCGGCCAGCAGGCAGGCCTCTGTCAAATTCGGCGTGGCTACCGTAGCCAGCGCCAGCAGGCGGCGCATCGCAGCCGCCAAAGCAGGTGTACAGGTGCTATACAGGCGGCCATGGTCCGCCATGGCAGGATCCACCAGGACGGGCGCTCCGCGCTGTCTGGCCTGCTGCAGCAGCGGTTCCAGCAGCGACACCTGCCGCTCGTTCCCCAAAAAGCCGGTGAAAACCGCATCCGGCTGCAGGCCGATGTGCTGCCAATGCGCCAGATACGGCGCAATATCCGCGGTCAGATCCCGGATATACGGCTGCTCATAGCCCGTGTGTGCCGAGAGCAGCACCGTTGGCAGCGGACAAGCCTGAAAGCCCATGGCCGACAGGATCGGCAGCGCCACTGCCAGCGAACAGCGGCCAAAGCCGGACAGATCGCTGACGCAGGCCACGCGCGGCAGCATGGCAGCCGGCCTTTGCTGCTGGCTCATGGCTTGGTCTCCCCCAGCCGTCGCTCCGTTCCCTCGGCAATGCGGCGCATATTGGCACCATGCTTCCAGATCACAATGGCTGCGATCAGGCCGGAAAGCACGGTACAGAAAATCACCGCGGCCGTAGGCATTTTATCCACCCACAGGCGGAAAACGAGCGTCAGCACCGGCACATAGCTGGCCGCCAGCACCGAGCCGAGCGACACCATGCGGCTGATGGCCACCGTGACCAAAAACAGCAGCAGCCCCAGCACGGCGATACGCCAATCCAGCACAAAGAACATCCCCAGCGTGGCCATGACGCCCTTACCGCCGCGGAAGCCGTAGAAGACCGGGAACATATGCCCGATGACACAGCAAAGACCGCCGAGATACCCACCGATCAGGTGGGCGGCATCCGGCGCAAAGGTGCGCAGCTCCGCCGGCACCTCCCCGGACAAATTCAGGTTGGCCATCAGGTAGCTGCCCACCATCACCGCCAGGATCCCTTTGCCAAGGTCACCAACGGCGGTGAGAACCGCCGGCAGCACCCCCTGCGAACGCAGCACATTGGTGGCGCCGGCATTGCCGCTGCCCACCGTGCGGATATCCTTATTGGAAAACAGGCGCGTAACGATGATCGCCCAATTGATACTACCCAACAGGTAGGCGATGATCGCTGTCAGCAGCAGCGACAGCCAGCTATTGCTCAGAAAAGCCCACATGCTATTTCCCTCCATGCAGGATCACTCATTGGTTTTATCACCCTTTTCGCGGATGATGAAGCGAACAGGCGTGCCCTCCAGTCCAAAGGTCTCCCGCAGCTGGTTTTCAAGATACCGCTGGTAGGAGAAATGGAACAGATCCGCCCGGTTGACAAAGAAAACAAAAGTGGGCGGATTGACCGAAACCTGCGTCATATAGTAGATGCGCAGGCGGCGGCCCTTATCGGTCGGCGGCTGCACACGGGCGGTCGCCTGTGCCAGCACATCATTGAGCATACCGGTCTTGATGCGCATGGAATTCTGCTCACTGACGAATTTGATCAGTTCAAACAGCCTGTCCACCCGTTGACCGGTCTTGGCCGAAAGGAAAATGAACGGCGCATACGGCATGAAAGAGAAATCGTTCATCAGCTTTTTGCGCATGGTGTCCATCGTTTTATCGGTCTTTTCCACCGCATCCCACTTATTCACGGCAATGATGCAGGCCTTGCCGTTCTCATGTGCGATGCCGGCCACCTTGCTGTCCTGCTCGGTGAAACCCTCCACGCCGTCGATCATGATCACGCACACATCCGCGCGCTCCACAGCCATCTGTGCCCGCAGGACGCTGTATTTTTCCACAGCGTCATCCACCTTGCTCTTGCGCCGCAGGCCGGCCGTATCAATAAACAGAAAATCGCCGTACTGGTTGTGGATGTGGGTATCAATGGCATCACGCGTGGTGCCGGCCACTGAGGAAACGATGCTGCGCTCCTCCCCCGCCACACAGTTGATGAGCGAGGACTTGCCGGCATTGGGACGGCCGATCACAGCCACCTTGATCTCGTCGGTCTCCTCCCCCTGACCATCCTCCGGCGGCAGCAGCGCCACCACCGCATCCAGCAGATCGCCAGTGCCCATGCCGTGCACCGAAGAAACGCCGATCGGATCGCCAAGACCGAGGTTATAAAACTCATAAAACTCCGCGGGGGGCGCGCCGGGGGTATCGCACTTATTTACGCACAGAACCACCGGCTTGCCGCACCGCTGCAGCATATTGGCCACATCCTGGTCGCTGGCCGTTACGCCGGCGCGCAGATCCGTCACCAGCACGATCACATCCGCCTGGTCGATGGCCAGCTGCGCCTGCTGACGCATTTTAGCCAAAATGACATCGTCCGTCTTCGGCTCAATACCGCCGGTATCCGCCAGCATAAAGTGGCGGTCACGCCACTCACAATCGGCGAAGATGCGGTCGCGCGTCACACCGGGGGTATCCTCCACGATCGACAGGCGCTGCCCGATCAGTTTATTGAACAGGGTTGATTTACCCACATTGGGGCGGCCGACCACGGCCACGATTGGCTTTGCCATCGCACAATCCTCCTTGATAGCGTCATTCTTGCGGAAAAAAGGCCCCCAGCAGAGCCGCGCCGTCGGTCTCCGGCGTTACCTGCAGGTGGGTATGCAGCGCCTCCTCCACCTGTGCCGGTGTCACATCGTCCAGGAACCGATCGCCCTCCTGGCGCAGCATATTGGCGGGGATCAGCAGCCGGTCCATCGACATACCGGTGAGCTGGTGGATAAGATCGCCACCGGTCACCAGCCCGGAAACCGTGATCTGCTCACCGAAAAAGTCATTCCGGATCGCCACCACCGTGGCGTCCAGCTGCGGCCAGCGCCGCTTGGCCTCCTCCACCAGCTCCCGGATGAACGGTGCTGCCGCCACACCGGAGGCCAACACCATGCGATCCGTCAGTGGGCTGCGCTCCTCGCAGACCATCGCGCTGCGGAAGTCCTCCCGCAGCGAGGCAATCATCCCCACGCCGTTCTCCAGCTGCGGGTATCCCTCATAAAAATCGCCCTCCGGGATCGGCAGCCCTGCGCGGATGTACCACTCATCCGATGGGTAAAAAACACGGCTGCCGGTTTTTTCCTTCATACGGTCGCCCGCCTCGGTGATCTGCCGGATCACCTGGCGGCACTCCTCCGGCGTGAAAGGGCGCAGCGGCTCCAGGCCTTCGCGGTATTTGGTCAGGCCAACCGGCACCGCCGCCACGCTGCGCACGGCCGCGCCGAGCGCCGCCAGATCCCGCAGAGAGCGGTCCAGCTCTGCCCCATCATTATACCCCGGCACCAGCACAAGCTGGCACTGCACCGACAGCCCTGCCTCCACAAACCGCCGGAGAATATCCAGGCACTCGCCGGCAAAGCGATTGTGCATCATGCGGCAGCGCAGCTCCGGGTTGGTGGTATGGACGGAAATATTGATCGGGCTGATATGCATTTCGATAATACGGGAAATCTCATGCTCTGTGAGGTTGGTGAGCGTGATATAGTTGCCGAACAGGAAGCTCAGGCGACTATCGTCATCCTTAAAATACAGGCTTTCCCGCATACCGGGCGGGAGCTGGTCGATAAAGCAGAAAATGCACTTGTTCCGGCAGGCGTGCTGCTTGTCCATCAGGTAGGTGGCAAACTCCAGCCCCGGCTCCGCATACGCCTGCTTGCGCAGGCGCACATGGCGTGTGCGGCCGCCGGAGGAGAGTGTCAGCTTCAGCCGTGTATCGGGGATGAAAAACCGGTAATCCAGCACATCGTCGATCTCGCGCCCGTTGATCTCCAGCAGGGTATCCCCCGGCCGGATACGCGCGCGCGCCGCCGGGCTGCCCAGTGTTACCGCTTCGATCTGCACCGCCATGCTGCCGCCCCCTTTCCACCGCTCCGGTGACTAAATAAAAATAGAGAAGGATTGCTCCTCCTCTACTTTTGGTTCCGCAAAGCCATGAAATGACCGTGTAACGATCACTCGCCAACCTTGACGATCTGCTTGCCATCGTAGTAACCGCAGTTACCGCACAGACGGTGGGCACGCTTATACGCACCGCACTGCGAGCATTTGGTCAGCGTCGGAGCAGACAGCTTCCACAGATTGTTGCGCCGTTTGTCACGACGCGCCTTGGACGATTTTCTCTTGGGTACCGCCATTGTCAGCACCTCCTTGCATTGATCAAAGGTTAATTCAACAGCTGTTTGAGAACAGCCAGACGGGGATCCTCAGTCTTATTGGTGCAGCCGCACAGTCCCTCGTTCAGGTTCTTGCCGCACTGCGGACACAGGCCGCGGCAATCCTCCCGACACAGGCTTTTGTACGGCAGCTCCAGCAGGATGTCGGCCTCGACCAGATCATCCAGCGGCAACCGATAATCCTCTAAGAGGATGAAATCGCTGTCCTCATTTTCGAGAGCAGCCACCAGAATGTGCTCAAGCGGAACGGTATACTGCCGGGAGTAGCCGGTCAGGCACCGGTCGCACCTTCCCTCGAAGGTGAACACCGCCTGAGCGGAAAGCTGCACCACACCGGCCCGGCTGACGATCTCGCCGGTCACACGCACAGGGTGCGTGAACGGACGAACGCCCTGCCATTCCGCCTGAGTCAGATCCACCTCCGCGTCCAGTGGGAGACGATCCGTCTCGCCAATGAACAGCGGTCTGCATTGCACAAGCATAATTCACCTCAAGCGTCACGCATGATATTATATAGTTTCCAGGCACATTTGTCAAGAGACAATTTGGCAAAAACGCGTATTTCCCGGAAAAATTTGCGTTCAGTCGGTCGGGCCGTCCACCGCTACCAGCGGTTCATACGGCTGCGCCGGCTCATCGCCGATATCCCGCACGATGATGAAGGGCGTCAGCTCGTCATCCTGCCCGGCGGGATTATCCCGGATGCGCTCGGCCAGCTGCTCATCGGCCACCGCGGCCAGATCCGGGGATTTGCCGAGAATTTCGATAGCAATATCGTTGGCATCCACCAGCACGCAGCTGATGCCCAGCTGCTCATAGATCGCCGCACAGACCTTATCCGGCTCCTTGGGGTTCAACACCGCCAGCGTGTGGTAGGTGTCGAAGGCCGAGTGGCTGTAAAAGCCGTCAATGCCGGCCACATCCTGTCCGACAATCTCATAGAACACGCCGCGCTTGCCGAACAGGCGGGCAACACCGCCGCAGAAAACCGCCCACAGGATCAGCGGCAGCCCCTTCATGTTGATCGCCAGCTGCAGCTTGTACGGCTCGTCCATGCCAATGCCGTTGTGATTGCTGGTAGCAAATTTGGACAGGAATTTCGCCCAGAAGCCCAGGCGCACATCCTCCATCTTCACGGTATTATCCTGGCACATGGAGATGACCTTTTCTCCCAGGGTGACCACATCGCCGCTGCGGTACAGCGGCAGCACATACTGCCGCAGAACGGCGATAAAATCCTCGCCGCGCTCGATAAAGTGGGTCTTGACAGCATAGCGCTCATAGCGCACGCCGTCCACCTCCCGCACGCCGCGGATGTAGTAGGTCACGCCATCCTTTTCCCGCTCGTTTGCCTTCAGGTTGCGGTTGCCCTCATACCATATCGCCATAGGCTTTTTCTCTCCATTCAGCGAGAGCGGCGGGAGATCGCTCCCCCGCCGTCCCAAGGTCTTTTTTCGTCTTTCTCTATTGTGCGCCGCCTGCACGGCGGTTATGCACGGATCAGATCTCCTCGGCCAGGTCGGCGATATGCGCCGGGATCTCCTCCTTGGCGGCCGAGACGGACATCACAATGTGCGCATCCAGGTTGCTCAGGCGCTCCACAAAGCTCTCCAGCTCGTTCAGGTCGCTGCCGCCGATCTTCAGCACAGAATCGACAAAGATATCGGTGATGTCATAGTTGCCGGCGCACATACCGGCAATGTATCCGTAGAGAGCATCAAACCCCTTGATCGCATAATCCTCTGCGGCAACCAGGCGTGCCTTGTGACTCAGGTCATAGGTTAGGGTATTATCTTTCTCGATAAAGACCACATTCCCTTTGGACTGCTCCACCGCGGCATTGCACATCGCCATCAGCTTTTTGGTCTTTCCGGAGCCTTTGTGACCGAGAATCAGTGTGATCATAGTGTTTTCCTCCTAAGATTTTAGATATTTGGAAACCGTCCGCAGACGGGTGATCCCTGTGCGCTCAGCCCAGGCGCGCCTCCAGCGCCGCCTTGGCCGATTCATAGCCGGGCTTGCCCAGCAGAGCAAACATATTCTTCTTGTAGCTTTCCACACCAGGCTGGTTGAAAGGATTGACACCCAGCATGTAGCCGGAAACTGCGCAGGCTTTCTCGAAGAAGTAGATCAGGTAGCCCAGCTCCGCCTCGGTCATCCCGGGCACCTGCAGCACCAGATTGGGGGTATTGCCGTCGGTATGCGCCAGCACTGTGCCCTCAAAAGCCTTCTCATTGATGAAAGACATCGGCTTGCCGGCCAGGAAATTGAGGCCGTCGCCGTTCTCCTGCTCCTCCTTGATGTACAGATCGCGCTGCGGCTTATCAAACTTTACCACCGTCTCAAAGAGGATGTTGGAGCCGTCCTGCACATACTGGCCAAGGGAATGCAGATCCGTGGAATAGATCACGGAATCCGGCAGCAGGCCGCGGCCGTCCTTGCCCTCGCTCTCGCCGAACAGCTGCTTCCACCACTCGTTCATCAGCGCGTATTGCGGCTCGTAGCTGACCATCAGCTCCACGGCAAAGCCGCGGCGATGCAGCGCCGTGCGTACCGCCGCATAGCGATAGGCGTCGTTCTTATCCAGCGCGGGATCGGCCAGCGCCTCACGCGCCGCCGCTGCACCCTGCATCAGCGCCGCGATATCGCAGCCGGCCACCGCGATGGGCAGCAGGCCAACAGCCGTCAGCACCGAGAAACGGCCGCCCACATCGTCCGGCACCACAAAGCTTTCGTAGCCCTCGCGGTCGGCCAGCGCCTTAAGCGTGCCCTTAGCCTTATCGGTGGTCACATAGATGCGGCGCTTGGCCTCTGCGCTGCCACAGGTCTTTTCAAGATACTCGCGGAACACGCGGAAAGCGATCGCCGGCTCGGTGGTCGTGCCGGATTTGGAGATCACATTGACGGATACCCGCCGCCCCTCGCAGATCTCCAGCAGCTCACTGAGCTGTGTGCCGGAGATGCTGTTGCCGGCAAAGAAAATATCCGGCGTATCCTTCTTCTTGAAATTGTAGTTATTGGACTTGAGGAACTCGATCGCCGCACGGGCGCCGAGGTAGGAGCCGCCGATGCCGATGACGATGAATACATCGGTATCCTGCTTGATCCGGGCGGCGGCCGCTTGGATGCGGGCAAACTCCTCTTTGTCATAATTCACGGGCAGATCCAGCCAGCCGAGGAAATCGCTGCCCAGACCGCTGCCGGAATGCAGCATTTCGTGTGCCAGGGTAACCTGCGGCTGCAGCGCCGCAATTTCCTCTTCGCGAAGAATTCCTTCCAGATACCGGGTGTTCAGCTTGACTGCCATTATCCATCAACCTCTCTCATTCGACCGTTTTTTCTCTATGTATATTATCCCTAAAAACGGCGGCAGCGGCAATAGACGAATGTTGCAATCACCCGCGAAATATGTTACATTCATTTTACACTATTTTTTCCGGATTTGCAATGGGTATTTGCGAAGTTTCCGTTTTTTTGAACAAAAAAGCCGGCAGCTCAGCGCAGCAAGGCGGCATACAGCAGCGCATAGGCTGTACGCAGATCCATTTCGGCTACGGCCTCAGCGGCACACACGGGGTATTCTCCCAGCGTTTCCTCCCCGGCGGTCAGCCGCCATGTGCCCACGATCTGCCCCTTTTCCACCGGCGCCTCCAGATCCTCCGCCAGCTCCACTGTGCTCTCCACCGCCTTTTCCGTGCCCTTTTTCAGCAGCAGCGGCTCCGGTGTTTCCACCGTCAGCGCCACCTGCGGCTCCCGGCCGCCGCGCACGGGGATCGGCTGCAGCGAAAGGGTATCCACCGGCGGCGTATAGGCCACATACGAGGCAAAGGCGTGATCCAGCATGGCCCGTGCACCGTTGAAACGGTCGGCCGTGGTGGTGCAGCCCAGCACCACCGCCACAAAGGCGGTGCCGTTCTTCTCCGCTGTTGCGGCCAGACAATGGCCGGCCGCCTGCGTGGTGCCGGTCTTCAGCCCGGTGGCACCGCTGTAATGCCGCACCAGCTTATTGGTATTGACCAGCTGGGATTTTCCGCCGCGCAGGGTATCCATCCAGATGGTCGTAAACCGCGTGATATCCGGGTGGGTCATCAGCTGCCGTGACATCACCGCGACATCATAGGCGCAGGAATAGCCGGTATCATCCAGGCCGCTGCAATCCACAAAGTGGGTGTTTTCCATCGAAAGCTCCGCCGCACGGGTGTTCATCCGCTCCACAAAGGCCTCCAACGAGCCGCACAGGTGCTCCGCCAGTGCCGTACAGGCATCATTGGCCGAGACCACGGCGGCCGACTTCACCAGCTCCTCCACCGTCATGATCTCCCCCGGCTCCAGCCAGATCTGTGAACCACCCATGGACGCCGCCCGCGCCGAACAGGAAACCTGATCCGTCCAGGCGATCTGGCCGGCGTCGATTGCCTCCATCACCAGCAGCAGGGTCATCACCTTGGTCACCGAGGCGATCGGCAGCTGCGTGTAGGCGTCCTTCTCATACAGCACGGTGCCGCTGCCCTGATCCATCAGCACCGCCCCCTTGGCCCGGATATCCAGCCCGGAAGCCTGCACCGGCGCGGCCGTTGGCCAGGCCTGTGCATCCTCCTCCAGCAGTGCGGACAGCACCTCTCCGTCCTCATTATCATACAGCAGCACACGGCCGCCATCCGCTGCGGCTGCCAGCGGCCACTGCCACAGCAGCAGCACGGCGGCGGTCAGCCCCGCCAGCCATCGTCTCTTTTTCACAGCACTCAACCCTTTCTGTTTTGTCTACTGTTGCCATATATATGAAAAGAGCCGGAAAATTATCCAATGGCGGGGACTGGCAAATTTTTTCGGGAATTTTGCCACGGGGTATTTATTTTTGCCGGCGGAAGCACTATAATAAGAAGTACCGAACTGTGAAGGGAATGATCCGCAATGACGGACAACGAACACCTGCTGGAGGGGATCCACCGCATCCATTTTGTGGGCATCGGCGGCTCCGGCATGAGTCCACTGGCTGAGATCCTCCACGCCAAGGGCTATGCGCTTTCCGGCTCCGATAACAACGAATCCGACAATCTCAACCGCATCCGGGCACTGGGCATCCCGGTCACCATGGGGCACGCGGCCGCCAATATCGCCGGTGCCGACATGGTGGTCTACACCGCCGCCATCCCGGCAGACAATCCGGAACTGGTGGCCGCCCGTGAGCAGCAGCTGCCGCTGGTGGAGCGCGCAAAGCTGCTGGGCTGGATCACCCGCCAATTCACCAATACAGTGGCGGTGGCCGGCACCCACGGCAAAACCACCTCCACCTCCATGCTGTGTCAGATCCTGCTGGAGGCCGGCACCGATCCCAGCATTTTCATCGGCGGACGCCTGCCGAAGCTGAATGCCAACGGCCATGCCGGCACAAATGACACCATGGTGTGTGAAGCCTGCGAATTTAAGGATCACTACCTGGAAATGACACCGGCCATCGGCATTATCCTGAATGTGGATGCTGACCATCTGGACTATTTCGGTGACCTTGCCGGCGTCATCCGCTCCTTCCACCGGTTTGCACAGCAGACCACCCGCGCTGTGATCTATAACGGCGATGACGAAAACACCCGCCGGGCAGTGGAAGGCATCACCGGCAAGCAGTGCATCTCCTTCGGGCTTGGCGAGGGCAACACCTGGCGGGCCAAAAACATCCGCACGGAGCACGGCTCCTACGGGGTCTACGATCTGTGGCACGACGGCCGATTTCTGACCGAGATCCGGCTGGGCGTGCCAGGTGAGCACAATGTCGGCAATTCGCTGGCCGTGGCCGCCGCCGCCACCCTGTGCGGCATGACCCCGGAACAGATCGCCGCCGGCATTGCCGCTTTCCACGGCGCCGGCCGCCGCTTTGAATTTCTCGGCACCCATGCCGGTGTCACCGTGGCGGATGACTATGCCCACCACCCAACGGAGATCACAGCCACCCTGCGGGCAGCCAAGGAACTGGAGCATCGGCAGGTATGGGCGGTGTTCCAGCCGTTCACCTATTCCCGCACCGCCCAGCACCTGGAGGAATTTGCCGAGGCGCTGAGTATCGCTGATCACGCCGTGGTCAGCGATATCATGGGCAGCCGCGAAAAGAACGAGTGGCATGTCCATGCCAGCCAGATCACCGATCGGATGCCAAACGGCACCTACCTGGCCACCTTCCCGGAGATCGCCGACTATGTGGCGGCGCAGGTGCAGCCGGGGGATCTGGTACTGACAATGGGCGGCGGCGATGTATACAAATGCGCCCGCATGATCATTGCACGGCTGAAGAAAAAGGAATAACCCGTCGAGACGGGGCTGCGGTCATATGACTGTAGCTCCGTCTGTTTTCCGCTCGCCGCAGATGCTCCTGGGAGCACCTGCACACTAAAGACGCCCCGTATCCACCGGAAATGGGCGTCTGCAGACCTCCGATACGCCGAGAACGGGCATTGCTGCAAGGCAATGCCCGTTCTTTTATTGGAGTTCGTTAGTGATAACGCTTATTTTACAATTGCCGTATTTCTTTTCCAGCAGCGTTTCGGCATCCGGGGCGCTGTAAGCTCGGATCACTTCTTCTGTAGTCACCCCGTCCGCCTTGAACCGGATCCGGTATATGCGCAGTGCTTCTTCCATAGCCGTTTCCTCACTGCGCACAACGGTTTTTTACACAAACTTTGCATTTTTCGAAAAAATCACCGCAGTAATTCATGTTCAATAATGCAAACCAGCTTTTTGCCGATTTCTTTCGTTATATGAATTGTATCGTGAGTGGAAGTCCGTATTATCAGCACATCATCGACAATTTCATATGTTGCCTCGCTATCGACGACACCGGCGAGTGTCGTATCGGCGATACCGGAATATCGTTCTAATTGAGTGATCATCGACATAAAGAACACCCCTTTTTACTTGTGGTGGTGATGTCCAAACGAAATCTGATACCACCCATCCCCATCAGCAAAACACTGCCACAGCCTCTGATGTTCAGTTCCAAATACACGAACGGTTCCAAAAAATGCACAATCTTCCGTCGTGCGATTTGGATCAAGGGTTTTTTTGCTCTCCACACACCCGCTCAAGCATAAAAGCATACTGACCGCCAGAATTACTGCCATCCATTTCTTCATTTTCATAACCCCTTTCGCAAAATTACACTTATAAAATAGCACTATGGTTTCAATTTGTCAAGATATTATTTCTTTGGTTGATTATAAAAATTAAAACAATTTATATAATAGTTATAAAAAGGAGGCGCACCTATGAGCGATTCGCTGCTGACCGATATGGGAAAACGCATTGCCGCACGGCGCAAGGAGCTGCGGCTGACGCAGGAGACCGTCGCCGAGCGTATGGGGCTGAGTCTGCAATCCGTTTCCTGCTTTGAGCTGGGAAAAAAAGCCATTCGCCCGGAAAACCTGGTGAACCTCTGCCGTGTGCTGGAGGTCTCCCCCAATTACCTGCTGACCGGCACCCGGGAAACGGAGACGCTGACCGCTCTGGGGCGGGAGCTTTCCCAGCTTCCCAAAGACGAATATGCCCTTGTGGAATCGCTGGTCCATTGCCTGCACCGCAAAACGACAGAAAGCTCCCGCTGATGCGCCGCATCTGCGGGGACTTAGCTAATCCCATCGTTTCATTATAAGCGCCGGCCGCCGTTTTGAATTTCTCGGCACCCATGCCGGTGTCACCGTGGCGGATGACTATGCCCACCACCCAACGGAGATCACAGCCACCCTGCGGGCAGCCAAGGAACTGGAGCATCGGCAGGTATGGGCGGTGTTCCAGCCGTTCACCTATTCCCGCACCGCCCAGCACCTGGAGGAATTTGCCGAGGCGCTGAGTATCGCTGATCACGCCGTGGTCAGCGATATCATGGGCAGCCGCGAAAAGAACGAGTGGCATGTCCATGCCAGCCAGATCACCGATCGGATGCCAAACGGCACCTACCTGGCCACCTTCCCGGAGATCGCCGACTATGTGGCGGCGCAGGTGCAGCCGGGGGATCTGGTACTGACAATGGGCGGCGGCGATGTATACAAATGCGCCCGCATGATCATTGCCCGGCTGGACGGCAAAGCAGAATAAAAGCAGAAAAATACCGCCTGCACAGGGGATCAGTACCCGGCGCAGGCGGTTTTTCTATGCAGACAAGACGCGGCAAAGCCACAAAGTGGCTTTGCCGCGTGATGGTTTAGACAAAACAATCGGGGGATGATCGTTCCTGAAACGGAATATTTCTCCGTTTCAGGTCGAAGATTTTCGGCAAACAGCGTTTCTTAGCGGCACGGTGTCCCGACCAAAGAATACTGGCGTATTCTGAGCGGAGGGCAACAAAGCCGATAAGGACGCTGTTTAGCCGAAAAAACCGTTTTACCCCGATTGCTTTGTCTATTCTCCTTTATATTTGCGTCGGGTAGCCAAGCCGCCCCGGATATGCCGCTGTGCCTTATTGACCTCCAGCACATGCCGCACCTGTCCGTACAATTGCGGATTGACCGTGCGCAGGCGTTCCGATACATCCTTATGTACGGTCGATTTGCTGATATGAAACCGCTTTGCCGCCGCGCGGACGGTTGCCTTGTTTTCCAATATGTACTCGCCCAGTTCAACCGCGCGTTCTTCTACGGCACCCTTCATCCGATCACCCCATTTTTCGTGTTCTGTACACTATATGGGGAAATGCGGAAGTTTATGCCTGATCGGAACACGCCGTGCTGCAGATACAGAAAAGCAGCCCGACTGGCCGGGGTGTTGGTAGTATTGTTGGAGGATGCAAGGCGCGTTTCGAACCGCGCCCCACGCAGGGGGCGACCCTGCGCATAGTTGCGAATTTCTCGATTGATTTTATTTCAATTCGCGTCCCCGTGAAGGGGGCGACAAAGAAAACCCGCTTTACCAGGACGAGATGGACAAATTTCAATTCGCGCCCCCGCGAGGGGAGCGACGCAGTAAAGCACCGATCACTACGGCAATCAAGATTTTATTTCAATTCACGCCCCCGCGAGGGGGGCGACCGGTCATGGCAGACTCAATAGCGTTCATCATATCCTCATTTCAATTCGCGCCCCTGCGTGAGGGGCGACGCGCATTAACGGCCACCTCCTTTATCAGACTTATTTCAATTCGCACCCCATCAGGAGAACAATGTTGTTCTGCCGACAACAACCTCAAAGGTATTTCAACTCACACCGCATAGAAAGCGGTGGCCCAATGCCCATTGCTCAGTTAAATGATTTGGTACATTTCAATTCACGCCCCGCGTGGGGGGCACCATCACTCTCCGGCATTGAGGTAAATGAATTTGCCGTATTTCAATTCGCGTCCCCGCAAGGGGGGCGACGCATTTCCGCACAGCTGGAGGGCAAAGACAACAAGATTTCAATTCGCGCCCCCGCGAGGGGGCGACGAGAAGTTGCAGAGCGAGGGCAAGCTGCTGATCATCATTTCAATTCGCGCCCCCACACGGGGGGCAACGGCGTTATTATGATGTCCCTTGCACAGTCAGGGTGATTTCAATTCGCGCCCCGTGTAAGGGGGCGAAATGCTGTGAGCGGTTACACTCATCGGCGGCCTTTTCATATTTCAATTCACTCCCTGTCGGGAAAAGAAAGTTGTTCTGCCAACAACGACCTCAAAGGTATTTTAATTCACACCCCTATACAAATATAACACATAATAAACTGATAAACAACCCTCATTGGCTTCACGGCCTCCACGGCCTGCTCCTGTGTCCTGGCCGCCTCGCGCAGCCGGGC
>ERZ808246.1235-NODE-1235-length-18871-cov-3.647587_pt1 | contig 18871 bp, 16 predicted proteins | sample MGYA00521083_ERZ808246 | MGnify/ENA primary metagenome ERZ808246 (study PRJEB31516, sample SAMN03275577) | gut metagenome | biome: mammalia-associated habitat; material: feces | host: Papio cynocephalus | place: Kenya | collected 2012-07-07 ... | reverse complement strand
TATTGAAAATAAAAAACTCCTTTATAGCTATATAAAATCTTTAAACCTATTTAATTCAAGATTAAGTTTATAGCCAACAAAGGAGTTCGTCTGCTTATTTATTGAGTCCTTTAATCATTATGGCATTTAAATTCTCTATGAAGCTCTTCTTATCTTCGATTTCCCTTCCTTCTAATAGCAAAGCCTCATCATAAAGAAGTTTGCCACATTTGCCTACTTCTTCATCGTTAGTCAAAGAAGAAATGGCTTTAAACAAAGGATGTTCAGCATTTATCTCAAGGACTTTAGTCGCTTTAGGTTTAGGGGAAGTCCCATCGTCTGGTTGTTCTTCTAATACCCTTTCCGCATTCATTGAAAGCCCATTTTTAGTAGTAATGCAAACCGGGGAATCAACAAGCTTTGTCGAGAAAGAAACATCATCTACTTTTCCTTTTAAAGCTTCCTTTATGTTATCAAGAACCCTTTTATTTGAAGTAACTAAGTTATCCAATTTTTCTTTTTCTTCTTTGCTTAGCTCTTCTTTGTCTTCACTAGCAATATTCTTGAATTGATGTTTATCATAATCCATTAAGGCCATTATGGTGAATTCATCGATTTCTTGATCAAGAAGAAGAACATCAACATCTTCTTTTTTATACTTCTCCAATTGAGGCAAAAGCTTTATTTCGTCTAGAGTCTTTCCTGACGCATAATATATGTCTTTTTGATCTTTTTTCATCGAAGCGACATATTCTTTAAAAGTAATCGGTTTATTTTGCTTCAAGGACGTGAATTCTAGAAGATCTTGAAGCTCATTTTTCTTCATGCCATAAGTAGAATAAATTCCATACTTTAGATAATTTCCGTAAAGCTTAAAGAACTTCTCATAACGTTCCTTATCGTTATTTAAAATAGATGAGAGCTTATCAAGAACTTTTTTCTCGATCGAGGATTCAATCTTGCTCATTAAAGCGCTCTTTTGAAGCATTTCCCTAGAAATATTTAAAGGGAAGTCTTCCGAATCAACTAAGCCGCGGATAAATTTCAAGAAATCAGGGACCAATTCCTTGCATTTATCTTGAATGAAAATTCCTTTGCTATACAAAGATAGTCCTTTTTCATAATTGCTAGAATATAAATCGTAAGGGGCATGAGAAGGAATATAAACCAATGCATCGTAAGAAAATAACCCTTCGACATGAATATTTAACGAAACCAATGGGTCTTCAAAATCATCAAACTTGTTCTTATAGAAGTCATTTAAATCCTTTTCGCTTACTTCTTTAGGATTCTTTTTCCATAACGGTATCATGGAATTTAATGTCTTATCTTCCACTACTTCATGGCTTTTCCCTTCAATGGGCTTACCGTTTTCATCTTTATCTTCTTCTTGATGAGTTTCCTTCATCTTTATTGGATAACGAAGGTAATCAGAATATTTCTTTACAAGGTCTTCGATTTTCCAGCTCTTTAAGAAGGAAGAATAGTCTTCGTTATCTTCGTCTTTTTTAAGATATACTTTAACAATCGTTCCATGATCTCCTTCAAAAGAGGAATCTTCGATTGTGTATTTATCTTTGCCGCTAGAAGAGAAGCAATAAGCTTGTCCGCCCATTGCTTTTGTGGTTACTTCAACTTTAGAAGCAACCATAAACGAAGAATAGAATCCGACACCAAATTGCCCAATAATAGATAAATCCTCAGCCTTTTTAGCTTTCTCAAACTTAGAAGCAAAATCTTTTGAACCAGATTTAGCTATAGTGCCTAGGTTATTTTCTATTTCTTCTTTATTCATCCCAATACCATTATCAATAATAGATATGGTTCTTTCTTTTTCATTTGGTTCGATTCGAATTAACCCTTCACAAGTAGGATAGTTTTTTGAATCAGTCAACGATAAAAATCTATATTTATCTATTGCATCACTCGCATTAGACAATAATTCACGTAGGAATATCTCCTTGTTGGAATAAATGCTATTAATCATCAAGTCAAGCAATTGCTTAGATTCTGTTTGAAACTCTTTTTCTTCTTTCATTTTCTTTCACCTTTTTACAATAACAAATTTAATCAATTTTTTAGCACTGTCAAGAGGTAAGTGCTAACTAATAAAATAATTGCAGTCGCAAATTTGATTCGATTCCATCCGAATTGATTCGAACTATGCATAATTTAGGTTGACTGTTTGACTTATTAAAAATTTAAAAAAAAAGATGACATCATATCTGTCATCTATTTCAATTAATTGGTGGCTGAGGGGGGACTCGAACCCTCGACATACCGGGTATGAGCCGGTTGCTCTAACCAACTGGGCTACTCAGCCAAAATGGTGGAACTTATCGGGATCGAACCGACGACCTCATGCTTGCAAAGCACGCGCTCTCCCAGCTGAGCTAAAGTCCCAAACCCGATTAAGGATTACCGTTTCTTGCAAAACGGCTTTGCTATTATAAGGCAAGAAACAAGAGTTAACAATAACTAAAATCGAATAATTTTGACAAAATTATCGTAGCCCTTTGAATTTTTCTTTTATATCTTCTTTTATTCGATATGAATCGCATATCTTAGAGATGGTTTTTCTTTTTAAATTAATGTTTATTTCTTTTCTTTGTAAGAAAGAAAACACACCTTCCTCATCAAAAATAGCAAAAGTCGCTAGCATCCAGGCTTCACCCATATAAACATAGTAACGTTCATCATAAAAAATATAATCCTTGAATTCTTCTACCTTAATATCTTTATAAAATTTCATTAAATAAACATAAGAAAAACGTCTTTTATATTCTTCTTTAGATTTGGAAAATTTATAAAAATAAGGTTTATAAGCCCCGTATGTTGATTTTTTAATATATTGAGGACAAAAATCAGTAATCATCCAGCTATTGCCATATTTTAAATTTTTATCTAAAAATTCCATCTGCTCAATAAAGTTTTTACATCTAAGCAAGCCGATGGCAAAAAAGCACATGGTTAATTCAACGCTTTCGGAAAAGGAAAAACCCGATAAACTAAGTTTCTCGTCTTTATAATATTTTTTAATGCACTGCTTTACTTTTGACTTTTTAATTTTCGCCCTAGGTAAACTAGTACCAACCATATTATCAATTTTGAAATTAGTAACCTTGTAATCTAAACCATATAAATCAATTCGAAGCTTATTCAATTCATCCATGTTCAAATTATAAACAAATTTAAATTTTTCAGTAGTTTTTATTGATTATAAAAAACCTTTTATTAAAAATGTTGTTATGGAACTATTTGCTTTGGTAACTGAATTTGAAAAAGAGAACGCTTCTTTGCTTGTGTTTAAAAGAAATGAAAGCAAAACATACAGCTTTAAAGGGATAATGCAGCTTCTAATATTAGAAAAAGAAGGAATTTTAACTGATTCGATTATTATTGACAAAGTAGTAGGAGAAGCTGCTAGCTCTATTTTTATAAATGCAAATGTGAAAAAGATATACACGCCCTTAATATCTTCTAAAGCCATAAAATTATTAAAAGATAATAAAATTCCTTTTATTTATGAAAAAGAAGTACCCCGTATATTAAATAAAGAAAAAAACGATATATGCCCAATGGAACGCTTAGTAAGCAATAAAATCACATACAAAGAAAAATACCTAGCGTTATCTAAATTCTTTAATTTGGATTGAATTGATTAGACAAGAGGATAGATTATTTACATTAAAAAAAGACCCATGATTTCCCATGGGTCAGAAATAACATTACTATTTGTTTTCTTCTTTATTATTGCAACAACAGCAAGATTCTTTTTTCTTTTCGTCTCTTTTTTGTTGAGTCTTATAATCGGCAAGAAGAACCTTCCCCTTGTTATCGCCGCAATCACAGCAAGCGTGTTTGCCTTTTCTTTTTCTAGCGATAATAAGCGCGACGACGCCAATTACAACAACTGCGACTATTAGCAATATGACAAGATCGGCGTAATTGAAACCTTGACTGGCATCTTCTAAAAATTTAGTAACCATTAGTTGGCCATAGCCTCCTTTTTATTCATATGGCGGTCATAGAAATATAAACCAACCCCAGCCGCGATTAAGGCAGGAATAGTAATTCCTAGACTCCAAACATAATCAACCGAGACATAAGCCAAGCATCCTAATAGATAAGATAAGCCAACCCAGAATAAGATCGTCCAAACAAAAGTCTTATGATCTTTAAGTTCGCCTTTGGCAGTTGCAACGGAAGCAAAGCAAGGAATAGTAAGCATATTGAATACCGCAAATCCAACAAGCCCACCTTGGGTTATTCCGCTATTGCTAACTAGCATAGAGAAGTCGCCACCTTCAATTAAAGAACCAGAGATTTGTTCAATGGTTTGAGTGACGGCTTCTTTTGCGACGATGCCTTGAATCGAGGCAACCGAGAAAGTCCATCCATAATCACCGGTTTGTACACCAAATCCGCAAGGAGTAAATATAGGAGCAATGAATTGCCCAAGATCATGAAGAATTGATTGCTCTTCAGGAACCATTTCCCAACCCCAAGAGAAGTTAGACAAGAACCAAATGGCAACGGTTGATAAGAATATGATGGTGAAAGCTTTGATGACAAAGTGTTTTCCTTTATCATAAACATGCAAGGCCAAAGCCTTAGGGGCAGGCAAATGATAAGCAGGAAGTTCCATAATAAACGGAGGAACTTTTTCTCTTTGGGTAGTCTTGGTCATGACTATAACGGAAATTAAAGCCACTACTACGCCTAGTAAATACATAACGAAGGTGAATAAACCAGCATCTAAGCCACCAACTGCAGCGACAGCGGCGGCAATTGTTACCAAGAATTCCGCTTTCGCGCCACAAGTAAAGAAAGGAATTGCACGAATAGTTTTAGTTCTTTCGGCATCAGTAGCCAATGTCCTAGTATTCATCATGGCCGGAACTCCGCACCCAAATCCCATAATCATAGGAAGGAAGGCGCGTCCAGAAACGCCAAATTTACGTAAAATCCTATCAAGGACGAAAGCGATACGAGCCATATATCCGCTATCTTCAAGCAAAGAGAAGAAAGCAAATAGAAGCATAATTTGTGGGACAAATCCCAATACGGCAGTCACGCCCCCTAAAATACCATCATAAACAAGTCCGATAACCCATTCGCTAGCACCTGCTTGAATCATTCCTTCTTTAATTCCTAAAGAAATTAAACCAAGAATACCGGTTTCGCTATCGCCGGCCAAAGAATGTAAGAATTCACCAAGTGCAGGGATGCCATCTTCATTATAGAATAGACCTTCAAACGGATGAACTTCTTCTCCGCCAACCATAAAGCTAATAAAGCCAGGGTAATTTTCCAAATGTAACCCCATTGCATTCATATAGAACAAATCGCCGGCAAAAACAATATGGAATATAACAAACAATATGACAATCATGATAGGAATGGCGAGCCATTTATTTGTCAATATCCTGTCTATTTTGTCAGAACGGGTTAATTTTTCTTTTTCTTCCTTAATCTTTCCCTTTATGGCTTTATCGCAAAGCGGGCTTAAGAATTTATATCTTTCATCGGCAATGGAAGATTCATAATCCACTCCATCGCTTTCGCAAGCTTTTAAAACTTCTTCGGATGCTTCTTTATTTTCATCTAGTTCAAGTTCATCTTTTTCCAAAGCTTTTACTGCATGGAACAATGGAGAAGAAATATTTTTTTCTTCATATATCTTGCTAGCTTTTTCTAAAGTTTCTTTAAAAGGAAGATACGAAACACCTTTTCTTGGAGAGGAAGCAACTTCTTCCACCATTTTCATCAAATCATCAAGCCCTTTGTATTTAAGGGCAGAGATGCTAATAACGGGAACATTAAATTGTTTTTCGAGTATTTTCGTATCGATGCTTTGGTTATTTTCTTCCAAAGCATCAGACATATTTAAAGCTATGACAACAGGAACATCCATTTCTAGAAGTTGAGTAGTCATGTAAAGGTTACGTTCAAGGTTAGTTGCATCGATAACCGAGATGACAACGTCTGGTTTCTCATTGAGAATATAGTTTCTAGAAATTACTTCCTCGGGGCTATATGGAGAAAGAGAATAAATGCCTGGAAGGTCTGTTATTCTTACTTGTAAGGAAGGATTCTTTTTATTTTTATAAGTCCCTTCTCTTTTTTCAACAGTAACTCCAGGCCAGTTACCTGTATAGGCAGTAGAACCAGTCAAGGCATTAAATAATGTGGTCTTACCACAGTTAGGATTGCCAAGTAATGCTGCGTTAATCATTATTTTCCACTCCTCACAACAACGGCTTCCGCTTCGGTTTTTCTTAAAGTAAGTTCGTAATTCCTTATAGTAACCTCAATAGGATCGCCCAAAGGTGCCTTCTTGCGAACATAAATTTCGGCACCCGGCGTGATGCCCATATCGAAGAGTCTTCTTTTCACTCTTCCTTCGCCCAAAACGGACTCGACATAAACAGTCGAACCAATTAGAGCATCGCTAAGTCTATTATTTAAGCTAGCGTTATTAGATTCGTTATTCATGCTGTTACAACCACTTCAATTCCCATCGAAACAGCCCTATCAAGGCCTAGACGAGACTCTTTAACGTTTATGACCACGGCGCCATTTTGTTCTGACATTAGCAAAATAGATTCACCGGGAACTAGTCCAAGGGCAGCTAGATGTTTGTTGTTTTTCTCTTCTCCCCTTATCTTAACAATTCTTAATTGTTTTCCTATTGGTGCAAACGGTAGTGGCATTGTTAGCCTCCTTTAACAAATATAAAGTATAGTAAGATTAACTTAATAGTCAATACATTTTGTTAACTTATGTTTATAAAAGAAAAAAGCCCCGAATTAACGAGGCTAATTTTGCTTTAAAATATATTAGAAATAACGATTTACAAGTTCCCTTGCATATTCAGCTGTTTCTTCCATGTCTCCAAAAGCCATGACTTCGCCAGCATAGTAAGTATGGTTGACTCCTTGCATGGCTTCGACTTTATCATACCATCCATCGGCATAATCTTTGCTAGAAACGTGCGGGAAGTAATACCAATCATCAATTCTTTCGGTAGACTTTACTTTCAAACCTGCAATCTCCATATCTTTTAGCGTAGTTTCCTTTGCTTGTTCAAACGGGACATCTTCACATCCTTCGTGATTTCGTAAAGTAAAAGTTACAACCGGTTGATTGATAACCCCTGGCCAACGATGGTAGAAAACCATTAAATGGCCTCTAGTTTCCGGAGTCATATTATCAAAGAAATAATAAGAAATGTCAGGATCTTTTTCTGGGCGGACGGCCATGGTGAAATATTCTTTGTGGACAATTTTTGAGAACAATTCTTTTTCCTTTTCATTTGGATCCCCATAATTTAGGAATAATTCAAGCGGGGTACAAATGATGATGTCGTCGAATTCTTCAATGTCTTTGCCATTTATCGTGACATAGACTTTGTTTTCTTTTCTTTCGATTTTGCTAACTTCGCTATTAAGAATAGCTGGGTGCTTTAAATGAGAATTAACACCTTCCCAAATTGATTGGGTCCCATCTTTCCAAGTCCAAAGTTTGCCAACGGAGAGAAATTGCCTAACAGTAAAAGCATCTAGATATTTAACAACATATGCGGCAGGAATCTCGTCAAAATAGCCATATCCAAAAGAAGTAAATGGACCTTTCCAAACTGGAGCGGCTGCTTCGCAATTATTCTTCTTTAAGAATTCTGAGAAAGGCATTGCTAATTCCTTAAGGTTTTCATTCTTGCCTTTGATTACCTTTAATTCAGGGGTAGTTGGCAATGGTCCATCGTATTCGCCTTTGGCAACGCCTCTATGGCCATTGACATCATATCCGTAATACTTTTTATTAAGCAATTTGCTCATTTTGTTGAGCTTAAGAAGCATGTTTAGCTTTTGGCAAAGAGTTCTTTTTACTTCCTTCCCGTCAACGGTCATGAATTTTCTTCCCATTGCCGGACCATCTAAGTGGGTTGTTCCGCCGAACTTTTCTGCTTCGGCAACGGCAAAATATGTATCGCAACCCATAACGGCACCCATTTCAATGGTTCTTTCTTCTTCCATATTTGGGCCCATTTTCATTTTTGGTGAGAAAGCTTTTCCGCCGACGCGATCAAGCTTTTCATAAATTACATAGTTGTCATACCCTTTTTTCTCAAGGTTCATGGCAACGGTTTGTCCAGCCGGACCACCACCAACAATGCAAATTCTTCTATTTTTATCAGCCATAATGAATTAAAAAACTCCTTTCAGTTCCTTTTTCTTTAATTTTGGCAAAAATATTATAGCTATTTTAATCTAAAATGGTGAAAAAACTATAATTTTCTAATAAAATCAATTAATTAGAAACATTAAAAATTATGGAAAAGAAATTACAAATTGCCTACATAAACAAAAACAAAGAAAAGGCCAACGAATTCAAATCGATTTTAGAACAAAATGGATACAGAATTGAAATATCGAATAAAGATATTTTAGAAAATGAAATATGTCTTCTTTTGTTTTATAAGGGAATTACTTTAAAAGATATTTTTTCTGACATACCCTGGCTAAAAAAGCAAAGCGAAAAATCGACTATAGCTTATTTACGTTTGTTTCCAATATTTCTATTTGATAGAAAGGAAGAAATAGAGCTTGATATAAACGAATATTTGCCAATTTTAGAAAGCTTAATTTCTGGCGAATTCAAGCCATATGGATTTAACCTAAAAGATAAAAATTCAATAGTTGAATTCAATAGGATTTTAAAAGACTCCTATTCTGAATGATTATTCTTCTAATAAGAAATACTTCTTATCGGCCTTAACGACTTTGACTTCTTTTGGGGAATTATTTAGAAACAATTTAAAACCATCTCTAGTGTATTCAATTCCATCATACGCAGTTTTGATAGTTTCCTTTTCAAAAGATTTAATTTGATAATAAGAATCTTTTATTTTTAAAATGCTTCCAATTACAGGTTCTTCTTCTTTATTGCTTTCCCAATAGGAAAAAGTATCGTTTTCAAAGCTACCGTATTTATCGCTACAATTGCCTAATAGCAAGCTTTCCTTTGGCGAATATAGCGATGCCTTTGTTGAATTCTCTTCATAATGATTCCTGATCTTTGCTTCTAGCATAGAATCGGAAACGTTTTTCTTTGTCTTTTCCCAAAAGGCTTTAAATCCGCCTTTCTTTTCTTCTTTTTTCTGTTCGGAAACCACTTCGCCCTCAATAATTTTTTCTTCGTTCATATAATTCGTATTATTCAGTTAAGCCTAGTTTGATGACTGAATAACTTCTCCTTTCTAGGCTATAATACCTCATTAAATATATATTAATACCAATTATTAAAAATGGAGTATTTAAATAGTCACTTATTGTTCAAAATAGATAAAATGATTTTAATTCCAAATGGCTTCTAAAAAATAATAGACTTTGACTAAGATTATATTTCAATATAGCAAATTCGAAGATTTATCCTTAATTTTATGACAATATATATTTGGAGGTAATTAAGAATGGAGTTTAAAAAAGAAAGAAATAAAATTTTATTGATGAATGAAAATATTTCAATCGGAGAGATAGACTTTTCTTATCTAGACGAGAAAAATATTTCAATCGACCATACTTACGTAAACTCAAACTATCGAGGGCAAGGCATAGCCTCTAAATTAATTCTAGAAGTAATTCAGTTTGTAAAAGAAAACTCCTTAAGGATAAAACCCACTTGTTCTTATGCCGTTTCATTCTTTCAAAAACATAATGAATATAAGATTTTTTTGATGGATTAGTTTTAATAGACGTAAAGAAAAACCCTGCCTATTATGAAAGCAGGGTTAATCCAAAAGCAATTTTAGGAATATAATTATTCAGCTTCCCAAACGACATTTCCATCAATAGAAACAAAGCCTTTAGAGCCTTCTTCCGCTTGATAGAAGCCTTTTTCTTTATTCAAAGCACCTTCTAAAGAAGAATTTTTAATGGTTATTTGCCAAATAGGATTAATGTACTTTTTGATATTAACTACCGGTTTTGCATTTGGAGCAGAAGCAGTATCTTCCGCACCGATAAACTTGCAATTAGTAATATTTACTTTAATGGGCTCGGTTGAAGTTTCTTCTCTATAAGCGTTCATGAATCTATTTGTTGGAGAATTGAATTCGCAGTTTTTGAAAGTAAAATCAACGCCGGAATATAAATATATATTATAGTCAGCCCCAGAAAGGGAGAATTTGCAATTATTGAAAGTGGTCTTATCTCCCCAATAATGACCCATGCCCTCAATAAGGCAATTATCGAAAACTAGATTTTGTGGACGAACGAAACCATTATAATTGGCAGTTCCTAAAGAAATCTTCATATCTTTAAAAACCACTAGTTTTGCTCCATCAAAGCTATAATCGGATCCTTTTTCTGTACCAGTTGCACTCTTATTGGCTAAATAAGTTGTCGAATTGACTCCACTGCCAATAAAAACAACTGTTTTATCCTTTAAAGAAGGCCTATCAGTTTCATCTTTTAAGCTGAAGTTGCCGGAAGGTAAGCTTATCGTGGTAGATTGTTTTGTGGCATTATCACCAGTAAAAGAAGATTTAATCGCATCAATAGCCGTTCCGCTACTAGAAACATTTATATTCGTATCGGTAGCGACTTCATCTATAGAAGAGCATAACTTAGCTTCTTCTATTGATTTCCATTTGCCGCCAACGATAACTTTTTCATTCCCGTTTCTATCTAATATTTTAGTCCCCATTTTTGTTGGGAAGTTTCCATCAACAACGCCATTGAAAGCATAAACTTTATCCCCATTCCCACCATTTATAACGTTGCCATCATCAATTAAGGTAAAGGAATGATAAGTAACTCCGCTATCTAGATAAATACCATAATTTTTTAAATCGGTATCATTGAAAGTAGACATGTTAAAGGTATTATCTAAGAAAGTAAGTTCGAAATGATTATTATTAATGCCCAATCTTTCAAATTTAACCGGTCTATAGGCATTGACGGTATTGTTAGTAAAAGTAACCTTATTTAAGCTTACCTCACCTTTTTGTCCTGCCCCTGACCTTACCCAAATTGGATTGGAATCATTTTGGCCATTATCATTAATATACTTGTTGAAAGTACAATCAGTAATAGTCAATTCCTTGGCTGGGAAGTCAAATATTCCCCCATTGAAGGTACAATTTTTAAAAGTCAAAGAATTCAAATAAGCCCAAGTATTGGTATAAAATTCGTTATGGAAAGATACGGTAGAATCAAATATAACGTTTTCAAAAACGACATCGGAATGGTTAGGTAGCAACATAAAGACATGGGAATTGTTTGTATTGTCAGGATTTTTTACATCCGCCCCGCCCTTAATTATTCCATTTAGGAAAGTAAATTTGTATTCGCCGACATTAGGGACGCTAGCATTATATTTATTTAATTTAGTATTCCCCAAGACAAAAGCCTTTTGATTATATTTATTCGCTTCGACGCCATCATAAGCATACTCAAATTGTTCAAAGTTTCTTTCGCCTAAAGAAACGGTTACGTTCTTATTTTTAGCACCTTCTCTATCTAGATTGCCTAAATCATCAAAGCTAGTATAGGCAAAAGATCCATCTTTGGCATCGCAAGTATATTCAATCTTAATTGAATCGATTTTAGTTTCTTTAAGAGCCTCAATCCTAAACCAAGCACAATCAGAACCACTTAATTTAGATGTTTCATTATTAATAAGGTTAACGCTTTGCCCATTTAAGATATCATCGTACCAAGTAGTTAGCTTAAGCTCACCTTCGAAAGCAACGGTAATGGATTTTAAACCAGTGATGGCATCGACATTATAAATATAGCCATGTTCTTTTAAAATCTTTCCATTTGAAGTAGAAGAATGGGCAAGCCTTATCTTATTTCCAAGATTAGTAGACACTTCAAAAATCTTCTCCGTAGTAGAAGAAGAAATCAAGTCTCCGCTAATTTCAAGATTGGCGTTCTCGCCAAGGGTCTCTAAAGGACTATTTTTAGAACCCCCCCCCGCAATAACTAGACCCGTTAAGGCTAGGGTTCCAGATATTGCACAAATTGCTAATTTTTTCATAAAAACCCTCTTTTCGAGTGCAAACTATAAAACATTTGTTAAGAAAAGTAAAATATATTTTTTAAGTAATTTTTAACTAATCTAAACTACTTTTTGTCAACCTAAAATGGTGAATAAAAGCAAAAAGATAGACAAAATGACAATTTTTTAAAAAGAAAAAAATAAACGATTTTTGCCCTTAAACCGTTTATTAAAACCACAAAATGATTTTTAAAATGAATTAAAAATTATTTATTATTCCAAAAACGTTCCAATTCTTTGTTTTCCGAGAAATGCTTAAGCATAACTATAGGATCGGAATCGGAACTATTTTCAATGACGACACCTTTCTTCGCGGCTTTTTCGCTTATAAAGAATTCATCGTTAGTCAACTGTCCATATCTAATCAAAGCAGGCGTTTCGATATCAAATTCATTAAGTTTGCCATGTCCTTGAAGCATTATTAATCCATAAGCAGCTTCATCTTTAATGGTAACTTTTGCCCCTGGATAAATAGTTAATCGTTTAGCACATACTTTATTGCATAAATAGCAAATCCATTCTTCGCAATACTTCTCATTTTTTATAATGACTATGGGTTTCATGAAATGGTGCTTTTTAAAATCCTTGTCAACATTTGCATCCCAATCTATAACATCTAAAAGGTAATCATAGTTTCCAATTTCTTCTTTTGGGGTATTTTTCCAAAGCAAGGATTCATCTAGACATTGTCCGTTAGGTAAAATAGATTGATACATAGCATAGACATCGCTTGCAAATTGAGGTTCGTAAGTACATAGACTTGCCGGGGCATGAAGAATTCCAGGAGGCACGTCCCAGCCTGTATCCAAATCTATTTTATAGGCTTGAGAATGATCGAGAAGATGATTATCTCCTTTTGTAAAATCCTCTAGGCATTGCTTTATTTCTTCTTTTTTTGCTTCCGGATTTAGCCCAAAGAAAGTATAAGGAAATTCACCGCCATGATTATTTAATTGGGATGGGAAAAAATACATTTCAGGTTTTCCGGAAGAGCCAACCCTTTTAGCGTGCTCATCACGATGATGAATATGGTGAGGGAGAGGCCCGGCATTATCAAAAAACTTGGAAAACATAGGCCAACGATGATACTTGTTGTATAACTGTTCCCCAATTAAATCTCCTTGCAATATATCAACTAAATCACGTAGCAAAATTTGGGTTTTGCCATCTTTGCTAACGGCATAGCTAAGCCCTTCGTCTTCCGGTGTATCAGGTCCGTTCTCGGCCCATGTAGTCGAAGAAAGCCATCTTTCATCTATCCCGCCTCTTTTTAAGCCTAATACATAATAATCGTCTGGATGTAGTTTTATTCTTTTTCCAGGTCTGCAAAAACTCCTTGGAACCCAAGTGGGTTTAAGACGTAAAATACCATTGCCCTCATTAAAAAGGTTAATGGCCTGCTCTTTCTTATCCATTATTATTCCTCGCTTGGTTTAATGATATATAAGAAAATAATCCAATGCGTATTTTAAAAAGTTAAAAAAATGCGTTTTTAAATCAAGATATAAGAAAGAAAGAAAACAAATAGCAGTTTTAAATTAAAATTTATCCCATGGAACTAAAAATAAAAAATAAAAAAGAGAATGACACGATAACATTATTAAACGCCGAAATGAATTCTTTTTTCTCTTCATATAAACCGTTTGTATTTGCAACTACTTTAAAGAAAAGGGAAGTTGAAAACTCCTACCCTGCCCCCATCGAATTTGAAATAAATGATTTTTCTTCGAATAAAAACGCTTATCTATTCTTTATTTCGAACAATAAAGATTTTAAAGATTTTAAAAAATATCATTTTGATTCCTCTTCTTTTTTTATCGATAACCTTTATCCGGGATTGACTTATTATTGCAAAGTCAAAAACATAACGACTAACCAAGAAAGCAATATACTTTCTTTTAAAACAAAAAATAGCCCACGTACCTTAAGAATTGATGGAGTGAAAAATGTACGTGACATTGGAGGAAGCAAAATCGGCAATGAACATATAAAGCTAGGAAAGGTTTATAGAGGCGCGAACTTAGATGAAATAAGCAAAGAGGGAAAAGAACAATTTTCGTCTTTAGGAATAAAAACAATAATTGACCTAAGAGAAAAAAACTATAGAAAGAAGACACTAGATAATGTTAACTACATAGACTTGCCCGATTCTGGTGGGCCTTGCTATGCCAAAGGCGATTTAAGCATATTAAAAACCGAATTGCAAAAATCGTTGGCATTAGAAATAAAAACTTTTGCAAACGAAGATAACTATCCGATTTATTTCCATTGCCAAATCGGAAGAGATAGAACAGGAACTTTATCATTTATATTGAAAGGATTGCTAGGGGTTAGCTATGAAGAATTAATTAAAGACTACGAACTATCCTTTTTTTCTACATGTGGGACTTCAGATTATAGAGATACCTTAGGGCATGATCTAAAAGAATCCATAGAAAGTTTATATAATTTTTTCCTTGAAAAAGATAAAGAAAAAAATAAAAAGAATCCGACATTAAAAGAAGGAATTGAGTTATTTTTATTAGAGATAGGAGTAAGCAAGAAAGAAATATCCAGCATCAAAAAAATAATGCTTGGGACTAAATAAATTTTATTTTTGCCATCTTTTCTTCCAATAAAAATTTAAAAGAAAGCGATTCGACAATTGCTATCTTTAAAAAATGTATTAGTTAGATAAGTCCATTAATATTCTTTTAGCCTTGGCAAAATTCCTTTTTTTCATTACTCAAGTTTAAAACTTCACTTCCACCATTGAAGGAATCATAAACACAATCATTGAATATTTTTTGCTTTAATTAAGGCAAATATAATTGCGTTTATGTGAAATTTAACTAAATATTCGCCTAATTATTAAAACGTTCTTGCATAAAAATGGATGGTTGCACTTTGATCTCTAGCGCTTGCGTTACGCAATTAACAAAAACCCGCAATTTATAAGATAAGTCAAAAATCATTCTGCAAATTCAAAACTAATGGGTTCCAGTAGGAGAGAATAAAGAAATGGGAGACGACATGGACTTGAAATCGATCCAACTTCTATAGATTCTAGCAGGAGTCAAGGGCAAGCTTTATTTTAATGAAATGATCAAAACATTAAGCAAGTAAATAAGGGGGCTGTCAAAGTCCATGTGCAATTCTACATAACGGACGAGGAATAAAAATGCTTGCTTAACTTGTTTAAGGCTTATAACTTCAAAGTAGGTGCAAAGATAATAAGGAGGATACATAAAAATTAATTAAACGAATTATATAGTCTAAGGGTTAAAGCAAGTCTTTAGTTCATTTTGGATTCCGTATTGTCTTAAAAAAACATAAATTCTTATAAAAAAGACCATTAAAAGCCCTATGAATCGCTTTCTGATGTATCAAAGTTCGATAGTTCGAACTAGCGGTAGGATTTGAACCCTCGTAAAAATAAAAAAGTTCAATACATTTTACTGTATCAAACTAATGCTTCAACAATGGTCGGGATGGTCGGATTCGAACCGACGGTCTTCTGCTCCCAAAGCAGACGCGATAACCAAGCTTCGCTACATCCCGAAGCCCATATATTTTGAATATAGTAACGCTTAAAATCAAGAAAAATATTTCAAACAGGTAAAATTTATTTGTAAAGCAGTCTTATCCTAGATTGAATAAGAAGAAATCAATCAATTTACTTTAAAGAAATAAAATAACTTCTTCTTTTTTTATGCTCTATGGAATTAAATCTTTTCCATTGATTCCTAACTTCAATATTGGTCTCTAAATTCAAATTCGTTTCAAAATGGTCGATCTTTCCACTACTTAAAAGTTCTAACATCCTAGAAAGGAAAATAGAAGTTATCCCACTATTCAAATATTCAGGAAGTACGCATACCAAGGCTAATTCTATCACTTTTGGCTTCTTTATAACTTTCAATAGCCTAAGCAAAGCCAACGGAGTTAGTTTGCCGCCACTTTTAGCAAGAGCTTCCCCGATAAATGGTAGGCATAGCCCAATGCCTACTACTTTTTCGCTTTTATCCAAAACGATTACCAAATCATTAGGATTTAAAATCATTTTAAATTGCTTAATGACATTACGTCTTGTTTCCTTTTTAAAAGGAACGGTTCCGTATAACTTAGAATAGGCAATATCAACGCAGTCAAAGAACCCATCGCAATATTTATCTAGGTATTTTGAGCTGCTAATATTAGTAGAGGCAATGTGCAAGTCATATTTTTTAAGTAACAATGACGATATTTTGTTTAGTTTTTCGCAAGTTTTTTTATCATCGATAGATGGAAGCAATTTGCTTTCAACCCAATCGACTTCTTTTTTAAAGCCGATGGCCTCTATTAAGGTTTGATAATATGGATAATTGTATTGTTCGGAAAAAGTTGAGACTTGATCAAAACCATCAATTAATAAACCTTCCCTTTCAAAATCGCTAGAGCCAAGCGGGCCACAGCAAATTTCCATTCCCTTGCTTTTTCCAAATTCAAAAACGGCATTGAACAAGCTTTTAGCCACTTCTAAATCATTGATGCAATCAAAGCGAGTGAATCTAATTCTTTTTTCGCTTTTAAGCTCATTATATTGTTTTTGGATAATGCCTTCTATCCTGCCTACTACATTATTTTCCTTAAAGCATAAAAAGAATTTAGTTTCGATTTCTTTTTCATAAGGCGATTTATGGTTTAAAGCCTTAACTTCATCAGAATATAAAGGAGGGACAAAATAAGGATTGTTCTTATATAGTTTTAAAGGAAAATTAATAAATTGCTTTCTTTCCTTTTTTGTTTTTACTTCTCTTACTATTATCATAAATCATTCCAATGGTTCGTCGTTTCTTCTTAATGGAATATATTCATACCCAGCAAGCCAAGGTCCATTATGAATGCCAGAAACAGGAGACATGATAACATCTTCATGGTTTGTCTTTATCCCATAGTTGGTTTCTATTTTTTTCATTTTTTCCAAAGTGGAAGGGCCGGTATAGACATGGAATAGCAAATAATCTTTTTCATCTCTATCCTTTATTATTTTGTTTTTTAATAATTCGCAGGTTTTCATGATTGAACGCTTAACGCCTATTGTGTTAAATAAAGGAGTTAAAGTTCCTTGCTTAGAAAAATGAAGGACAGGAACAATATTTATTGTTTTGCCAACATATGCTTTCGCGCCTTTTAATCTCCCATTGAATATCAAATAATCTAGCTTTTCGTCCAAGCCTATGAATTCTTGTCTATCCTTAATCCATTCAATCTCTTTAATTATGATTTCAGTCGGCACCTCTTTATCGACAAGTTCTTTAGCTTTTATGGCCAAATACCCTTCATTAAAGCAAGTAATCCTTGAATCAATGACCGTAATTCTTATTTTATCTAAAAAATCAGCGGCTACTAAACTTATGAAATTATAAGTACCTCCTAATCCTGAAGAAATGGCGATGCAAATGATTTCATCGTAGCCTTCTTCGATTGCTTTTTTAAAATGCGAGGCTATTTCTTCATAAGTCGGCATAGCCGTATGGGGAAGATTGTCTTTGACCTCTTTTGTATTTTCCATTTGTTTATATAAATCAAATGGATCCAAATCAAAACCTTCTAAATATTCTTTTCCTTTAAAAAATAAATGGATTCGAATGATATCTATGCCTAAATTCCTATATCTTTCCGGTGCATATTCTAAGCAACCGGTAGAAGTGCACATAACAAGTCGTTTCATATCTACTCCCAGCCAATTAATAAATAATTTAACATTTTAAATCTAATTCAACAAGAAAATGCCATTTTTTAAGCAAAATAATGCAATTTCATAAACATTGCGTAACTAGAATCATAAATTTAATTATGGCTTTTCTTATATTCAAAGAGACAGTATATCTTAATTTTTAAGTGTGTTAGCATAACAGAGATGATATGCATTGCCTGCAGTGAAACGAAGTTGATATATGATTTTTAGACTTTGAAGTTCTAAATTTCCTAGTATTTAAGAATTTAATATAATCCTTATAAACCTTTCGTTCCTTTCCAAAGAAGTTTTCATCGCTTTTAGTAAGACAGCCTTTTTATGCTTTATACCAAATCAATTCCCTAAAAACCATATCTGCTAATTGCATAAATGGGGATTCAGTTTGTTTTTCCGACACGTATTCAACACTAGAAAAAGCATATTTAAGTCGATGCAATAAAAACACCTTTCAAAAATGCGTGCCAACCATCATAATGAATTCTAATTTTTGAAAAATTACTAAATTAATCTTCGTAGTTATGAATGGCTTCTACTAAACCATCAGCAATTCTCTCATATAAAGATTTTTCCTGGTGAACTTTTTTATCAATTATAGTATTAAATAAGAAAATTAACTTTTTTAGCAAAAAAGAAAATAGCTCCAAACAGTTTTTGTCTATCTTCCAACAATAAATTTTTGTAAGGTTTTTCTTTTCATGCTAAATTACCAACATAGGCAAAACGATCACCAATACTTAATTTAGACAATTTATTATTAAAAGACTCATTTGAAGCTTTATTATCATTTTCAGATTCTATGCAAACAAAAGAAACAATATAAAGAGGGTTATCAACGTAAAATACTTATTCATCACCAATTTCGTCAATATAAATGTCTAATTCTCTTTTTTTGCTTCATAAAGTAAATAAAAGTGTGAATTCTTTCCATGCTTCGATGGACCATAGAAATCCTATTCCCGTGCCCAAAATTGAATAAAATGATTTTATAAATAATGCAAAACTTTTATTTATAAAAACGTTTTAAGGTGTGCCGTCACTACTAGTATGGTGTTTTAGATCTCTGACCCGATCTATTAAGTGGTTTTTTTATGTCTTCAATCCCTC
>ERZ808246.1234-NODE-1234-length-18918-cov-4.240206_pt1 | contig 18918 bp, 17 predicted proteins | sample MGYA00521083_ERZ808246 | MGnify/ENA primary metagenome ERZ808246 (study PRJEB31516, sample SAMN03275577) | gut metagenome | biome: mammalia-associated habitat; material: feces | host: Papio cynocephalus | place: Kenya | collected 2012-07-07 ... | reverse complement strand
GGGATTAGGATTGCTTTAACGGTTGCTAAGGTTATTTCTTTTGCTTTGCATATACCGATGTATGTAGGTTCTAGTTTGGAAATTTTAAGGAATAGAAATAAAAAATGTCTTGTTGTTTCTAATGCAAGGAGCAAAAGAAGCTATTGTGCAATTTACGATAAAGATGAGGTCTTATTAAAAGATTGCATCAAGGAAAACAATGAAGTATTGGAAATACTAAAAAAAGACAATGATTTACTTTTATGTGGCGATACTTCTTATTTAGGAATGGAAGGATATAAAGCCGATATTGCCGATAACTTAATTCATTTGAAAGATTCTAATCATTTATGCTCGAATCCAATGGAAGTCAAACCTCTTTATTTAAAAGATAATTATGATTCCAATAATTACAAAATAGTCGTGCGTAAAATGCTTCCTAGCGATTTAGATCAAATTATGAAAATCGAAAAGGAATGTTTTATTCATCCTTATGATTTAAAACAAATGTTATATGAGATGAACGAAAACCCGGTCTCTTATCTTTATTCGGCCTTAATTGATAATAAAGTCGTTGGCTTTATTGATTTCTATATTACATTTAATTCAGCCTCCATTTGTCAAATAGCAGTGAGCAAAGAATATAGAAGAAAGGGTGTTGGCAATATGCTTATAGGCCAAATGATTAAGGACTGCAAAAGCAAGGAAGAGCCAGTAGAATTTTTAACTCTTGAAGTCAGAAAGTCTAATGAAACTGCGCAAAAGTTTTATAAAAAGCATAAATTCGAGGAGATTACTACGAAAAAATCTTATTATGATGACGGGGAAGACGCCCTATATTTAGTAAGGAGCATAATCAATGGCTAAGATACTTGCTATAGAATCTAGTTGCGATGAAACTTCTGTTGCAATATTAGATGGGAACGAATTAAAAGCTAATGTTGTGGCCACACAAATTTCCATCCATGAAAAATTTGGCGGAGTCATGCCTGAAATTGCTTCTAGGCTTCATTGTGAAAATATTTGCTTTTGCTTGCAACAAGCCTTAGATGAATCCAATTTGTCTTTGGAAGATATGGATGCTTTTGCCGTTACTAGAGGACCTGGATTAATTGGCTGTCTTCATGTCGGCCTTCAAGCCGCCAAAACTTTGTCTATGCTTTATAAAAAGCCATTAATCCCAGTTCATCATCTAGCCGGACATATCTATGCGAATGAATATATAGGAGAGTTGAAATTCCCCTTGCTTTGTGTTGTTACTAGTGGTGGCAATACCGAATTGGTTTATATGAAGCAAGCCATGGATTTTAAGATTATTGGCGAAACCACAGATGATGCGATTGGGGAATGCTATGATAAAGTGGCTAGGGTCTTAGGACTTCCTTATCCAGGAGGGGTGCCCATTGATAAACATGCCAAATTAGGAAAACACACCTACGATTTGCCTATGCCTCATGTTAGCGAGAATCCTTACGATTTTTCTTATTCAGGTTTAAAAACCGCTGTTATTAATTTAGTAAATACATTAAAGATGAAAGGCGAGGAAATTAATGTTGACGACATGGCTAAGTCTTTTCAAGATGTGGCCATTGCTCAAATTGTATCCAAAACCGTTAAAGCCGCCAACGAGTTTAAAGTCAAACAAGTAGTATTGGCTGGAGGAGTATCCGCCAATTCTTATTTAAGAGAGCAAATGAAAGAAAAATTTGCCTCTTCGGAGGTTGAACTTCTTATCCCGCCTTTATGGTGCACCACCGATAATGCGGCCATGATAGCTAAGGTTGCTTCTCACCTTTATGATATGAAAATATTTGCTTCTTTGGATTTAGGGGTTGATCCAAATTGGAAAATAGATCATTACAAGGAATTTTAAAAAAAGCATTAATATGCTTACAAAAATATAATGAGGTTTTATACTATTTAATATGCAAAGTAAATGTGTTTTAGTAGATGCTCTCTACTCCCTTGCCAAGCAAGGAAAAGATTTATCCGAGTTAAAAGAAGTTACCATAAAAGGTTGGGTTAAGACTAATCGTGATTCTGGATCGATCGGTTTTATTTCCCTTAACGATGGTTCTTGTTTTAAACCAATCCAGGTCATATATAGTCCTTCCTTAAGTAATTTTGAACAGGTTTCTCATATTTTAACGGGGGCGTGTATTGAAGTTTGTGGAGAAATAAAAATGACTCCAGAAATGAAGCAACCGTTTGAAATACATGCTTGTAAAATTGAGTTATTAGGTGATTGCTCAAGCGATTATCCGCTCCAAAAGAAAAGGCACAGCTTCGAATATCTACGTGATTTGGCTTATCTTCGTCCAAGGACCAACACTTTCTTGGCTTTATATAGATTAAGAAGCAAATTGGCTCTTGGCATTCATCAATTTTTCCAAGACAAAGGGTTTGTCTATGTGCATACTCCTGAAATTACTGCAAATGATGCAGAAGGCGCAGGTCAAGTCTTTACTGTTTGCACGACTGATGAAAAAGGGAAATTGAATGATACTGATTTCTTTGGCAGGAGAGCTTCATTAACAGTTTCTGGCCAATTACATGTTGAGGCTTTTGCAAGCGCTTTCCGTTCCGTTTATACTTTTGGGCCTACCTTTAGAGCCGAAAAATCAAATACACCTCGTCACGCTTCTGAATTTTGGATGATCGAGCCAGAAATTTATTTTGGCGATTTAGATGATGATATGGAATTAATGGAAGAAACTATTAAGTTCTGCATTTCTTATGTATTGGAAAAATGCCCGGATGAAATGGAATTCTTTGATAAGATGATTGCCCCTGGTTTAATAGATAAGCTTAAGCATGTTTTGGCAACGCCATTTACAAAAATGGAATACACGGAAGGCATTAAATTACTTCAAGAAGCGATAAAAAAAGGTCATAAATTCGAATATAACAAGATTGAATGGGGAATGGATTTACAAAGCGAACACGAACGTTATTTAACTGAAGAAATAGTTAAGGGGCCTATGTTCTTAATTAATTATCCAAAAGAAATCAAAGCTTTTTATATGAGAGAGAATGATGATGGGAAAACTGTTGCAGCTTGCGATCTTTTAGTACCTGGAGAAGGCGAGATCATTGGCGGTTCCCAAAGGGAAGAACGTTACGAAATTTTGCAAGAAAAGATGAAAAAGGCTGGGAACGAGGATGGTTTAGATTGGTATTTGAACCTCCGCAAATATGGCGGGGCCATCCATTCAGGCTTTGGTATTGGATTTGATAGGTTATTGATGTATCTAACTGGGGTTACAAATATCCGCGATACCGAACCATATCCTAGAACTAGTTCGAATTTAAAATATTGATTATGGACGAGAATATTAAAGATTTAAATGGTTCTAATGAAACAAAAAAGCCTTCCTTAAGCGAAAAGGAAATAGCTAAAAGAAGGATATTTTTTGTAATACTTGGACTTTGCTTAGTTATTCTTGCCTTTATTATTTGGGAAATAGTTGATTTATCCGTGGGGAAATGAAAAAGGATAATATTGTTTACAATGCCTTTTTTAATAAAAACATAGCTTTTTCCATTCGTTTAGGACGAATAATTCTTACGATTGGATCAATACTTTTGTGTTTTAGTGGGTTTGCTCACTTTATTTCATTTTTTGCCGATTTAGCTTGTGGGAGAATTTTTCTTGATGATCCTGTGGCGTGGATTGAATTAATCTTGCGGCCTATTTTATATCTATTCATGGTTTTCGCCTCTATTGGAGGAGTATCTTTTTCCATTAATAAAGGCCCTTTTATTTCCTTGGCTGCCTTGACGGCAATTATTTCAGGAATATTTTTCTTGATTTGGCTTCTTTTCGATTTGCAAAACTTGATCATCGGCGGTGACTGGTCAAACTTTGCTGTTTCTTTTACTTCCATTGATTTATTCTTGCTTATATATTTTATTGGTTGGTTTTTGGCTAAGGATTATATTGATTAATTATGAAAAAGAAAATTATCTCGCTTCTATTTATCGCTTCTTCTTTAATTTTGTTATCTTGCGGAGAGAAAAAATCCTCTTCCAAATGTGATGGCAATGGGGTTTGCCCAATAGGAAAAAGGTTGTCTGATTCTAGCTTGAAACAATAATTTATTCACTCGGTGGTAAAGGCTTATCCGGGGTTATTTTTATATCTTCGCTTGCCTTATAGCCTTCTAAGGATTTTTCAAATACAGAGACTGCTCTTCTTCCTATCATGATTTGACGCGAGAAGAATGCTTGCGAAACAATCAAGTAATAGACAATTGAAGTATAAAAACAAGCGGCAGAAATATAGAATGGTAAATTAGGCAAAATAAATGTGGGACTATGGGAAACACTTGGGAATCTACTTAATAAAGTTAGTCCAAATACATTAACCCACAATCCTTCTTCTTCCCAATTGAACGAGAAAAACAAGTCATTTAAGATTGCGAATGGGTTTTCGTTCCATCTAGAAGTGGCTATGTTTGTTATTAAATAGACAAGTAAGCCGACTATGGCGATTAAAAACGGCCATAAGGATTCTTTGAAATACTTTCTACAATTTTTCTTAAATCCAAATTTTTTAAATGATGCTGGGGTATCAACGACATGGGTGATGGCTACATCATGCATCAACGTATCGGCTTTTTTGCTTTGATGAATCATTGTTTTCCTAATGCCTATTCCCAATAAGCCGATAAGTAAAAACAATACCATGGCAATGACAAGCAATACTATTAAGGCTTTTTTATCTGATTCGGAAAGTAATGTTACTAGATTCATTTTCTTTCTTCCTCCGCTTCAGGAAAAGATAATAACTCTACTTCCTCGTTATTATTTGATTTTGTTTCGATGATATCATCTTTTTTTATTTGGGGTATTTGGTCAAGCTGAGGGCTCTTGCTTGTTAAGCTATCAGTTGCTGGACTTTGTGTAATAAAAGGCTGGCTTGGGTTTATGGCTTGCTGCGAATTTTGAATAAATCCGTTGGGGTTTTGCATTGGGTTTCCTTGATTTTGCTCAATATATCCATTAGGACTTTGTTGATAATAGTTTTGTTGAACATAGATTGTTTGAGTAGGAGTATTATTTTCTTTCTTTTCTTCTACTCCGTTTTGTTTATCAATGGCTTTTTGAAGGATGTCATAAGCCTTTTTATCTTCCTTATATATGGGGAAGATAGGTTTCCCCTTGAAGAAATTTATTAAAACAAGTATTCCTTGATAAAAGAAATTGATAATCCCGAAAACGCCGATTAAGGCAGCTATAGCTACAATTAACGGGAATAATACCGCGTATATGATTCCTAATCCAAATTGCTTTATCGCGTTCATCTTTTTTCCTTATTAATATTTTTACCCATTAAGAAAACAATATAAAGGGATTATTTGATTCTTGTCTCTTCTTTTTTTCTTATTTTGCTAGTAGCTCCTACCAATGGAAAAGTTACTAGTAAAATAGAAAATGTTATAGATTCGTTAGGAGACGGGAATTTATTATAGGCAAAACTAAAGACAAGCAAATTTATAAAAAAGACTATTCCTAACGCTACATATATATACCATTTGTTTCTTTTTATTATTAGCAGCAAAGAGTCAATTGACCAATATGCTCCTAGCCCTAAAAGCAAATAAGAGATTTGGGGGTTTATTGCTACTAGGCATAGAGATAAAAATAAAAATAATAAACCTAATAGTTCTGACATAAATCTAATTTCCCTATTGTTATTTCTTATTTTTAATTTTGGTAATTCAAAATTTATAAATAAGGATGCTAGTCCTATTTGGGCATAGGAATAAGTTAAATAAAGCAATGGCAAGATATTTGAAGCATTCTCTTTATTGCTTCCTAGTAAAGTCAAAATAGTTGAACCCATGTCGACGTTATAAATGAATTTTATTAAATATAGACTTATGTAAAATAAGCCTAGTTCGATAAGACTTAAAAAAAATAGATTAAGGGAGTTGGGTAGATTTATTTTTACGCTTAACCCATATATGTAACCAATTATAATCGAGGGCAATATAAAAAATATTATGTCACCAAGAGAATGTAGCCCCGCGATCATTGATAAAGGCAATGAAACAAAAATAAAAAGCCAGCTATATTTTTTCTTGCATAGCAATGGCGGCAAACAAGCAAAAAAGGGGATTATCAGAGGCAAAAGAAAATTAGATAAAGGGAAAAATGATCCTAGTAAGGAAATGACTGCCACTAGGCAAGAACAAATGGCAATCAAAGATAAGTTTTCATTTAAGCTTTCTTTTTCTTTGAAGATCATAACTAAAGTCTATAACGAATTGAATAGATAGTAAAATTTTGTTTTCCTTATTTATAAGGAAGATAAGCAAATGTAAAATATAAACGCTATGAATATTGATTATCCTTCCTTATTAAATTCTTCTCAGCTTGAAGCCGTTTCGACTTCTAGCAAGCATGTGCGTGTCATTGCTGGGGCTGGATCGGGCAAAACGCGTGTCCTTACTTATAGAATTGCTTATTTAATCGATGTATTTCATGTTAATCCTTCTTCTATTTTGGCTGTTACTTTTACTAATAAAGCCGCTAACGAAATGAAAGAAAGAGTCGATAAGCTAATTCCTGGGGCTGCCCCTTTTTTAACCGTTGCCACTTTTCATTCTTGGTGTGCTAGATTCTTAAGAAGAGAAGCATATTTATTAGGCTTTCCGCCTTCTTTTTCGATTTTGGATGATGAAGATACGGGCAAATTAATTCAAGAAATAGTTGTTGAACATAATTATAAGAAATCAGATCCTATCGTTAAGGAACTACGTTCATATATATCTAGAAAAAAGAATGTCGGTTTATATCCTGATGATATAAAGCCTAGTCCGTTTTTTATCAATGAAAAAGAATTTGTCGAAATGTATCGCGATTATGAAAGAAAAAAAGATAATTCCTTGAGCATGGATTTCGATGATTTGCTTTTGAAAACTTTGCTAATTCTAAAAAATTTTCCTGATGTCCAACAAAGATGGTCCAATAAGTATCAACATTTGCTTATTGATGAGTTTCAGGATACTAACGACGTACAATATGAACTTTTAAATTTATTGAGCAATGAATCGACAAATTTATATGTAGTTGGCGATCCAGACCAAACTATTTATACCTGGCGCGGTGCAAACCAGAAGATTATTTTAGATATGCCTAGGCGCTTTCTTGATTTAAAAGATGTAATACTGAATGAGAATTATCGTTCTACTTCTTCTATTTTAAATTGTGCGAACTCTCTTATTTCCCATAATAAAAAAAGAGTTCCAAAAGACCTTTTTACTAATCAAAGTGGCGGGGAACCCGTAACGGTAAGAAGTTTTGATAAGCCAGAAGAAGAAGCTAGATATGTTGTCGATGAAATAGAAAAAATAGCGGGGAAGGGAGAGGATGCCATCTATTCTAATATTGCCATTCTTTATCGTTCTTCATATTTGACTAGGCCTTTTGAAACCGAACTTGCCCATAGGGGTTTGCCTTATAGAATATTCGGCGGGCTACGGTTTTATCAAAGAAAAGAAGTCAAGGATGTCCTTGCTTATTTTCGCGTTTTAGTAAACGAGAAAGACGATGTGGCTTTTGATAGAATCATAAATGTCCCTTCTAGGAAAATAGGACCAACTAGCTTAGAGATAATAAAAAAAGAAGCCGCTTCTTTGAATTTAAGTGAATATGAATACGTTTCAAACATTACAAACTATCCAGGTACGGAGTTATCTAATAGAGTTTTGACCTCCATTGTTTCTTTAGTGGCAAAGATGGAAGATACAAAAGAAAAGCTTAAAGAAAAAAGCGAGGCGTATTCTGGTATTCTAAAAGATTTTATTACGGATATTGGCTATTATGCTTATATAAGCGAAGACCAAGAAGTAGACGAGGATAGGGTAGGCAACGTCAATGCTTTATTCGATGATTTGAATTCATATTTATCTCATCACCCAGAATCTACTTTCGAAGAATATTTGCAAAATATTGCCCTTATCTCTGCTCAAGATGATATATCTGGTGGCAATTATATTTCTTTAATGACTGTCCACGTAGCTAAAGGACTAGAGTTTGATAATGTTTTTTGCATAGGGATGATGGATGGATCATTTCCTTCAAGCCGAGCCTTGTCGGATACCACAGATAGAGATGCCGAAGAAGAGGAAAGACGTTTAGCCTATGTTGCATTTACACGTGCTAAAAAGAAATTGTATGTAACTTATAATACCTCTTACTCATATGTAAATGATGGTCATCAGATGCCGTCTAGATTTATAAAAGAAGCTTCTTTGGAATTGCCTAAGCAAAGGTATTCCGATAATTGGGTTTATAAAAAGAGAAATTTGGATTTGGATGACAATGATTATTTTAATCAAGGCCATGGCTTTGATTCATTCTTTTCCTCTAAAAAAGAAGAGAAGAAAATAGTTGAGCCAAAGCCTACCACAAATGGAGTTTTGCATTGGAATGTTGGCGATATAGTTAATCATGAAAAATTTGGCAGGGGAAAAGTAGTTGAAATTATTAGTCCTGAAATATTCGTTATTCTTTTTGATAATGGAAATAAGAAAACTATGATGAGCTCCCATCCAATGATTTCTAAAGTAGTATCAAATGGAGGAAACGCTTGATGAATAAAGAAGAAGCAATTGAAAGAAGAGATTACTTATCGCAACATTTGGATAAGTGGACATATGAATATTATGTTTTAGATAATCCTAGTGTCGATGATGCTACTTTCGATCGATACATGAATGAACTGATTCTTTTGGAAAAGGAATTTCCTGATATCAAGTTAGCCACCTCTCCAACAAATCGAGTAGGCGGGCAAGTTGCAAAAGAATTTAAAAAAATACCTCATAAGCGTTTAATGCTTTCCTTAGGCAATGTCTATAATGAAGATGAAATTGCAGATTTTGATAGGAAAATAACTGAGGTTACCCACGAAAAGACAAATATATATGTCGGTGAAGTGAAAATCGATGGCCTGGGCATGAGTTTAATTTATGAAAATGGAGAACTCCAATATGCCGTTACTCGTGGCGATGGGGTAATGGGGGAAGATGTCACTCAAAATGTCATAACAATTAAGTCAATTCCATTAAGAGTTAAAGAAAAAAGACCATTTGAAGTTAGGGGCGAGGTCTTTATGCCTAAGTCTTCTCTTGTTGCTTTAAATAAAGATAGAAAAGAAAAAGGCTTGCCTCTTTTTGCCAATGCTAGAAATGCTGCAGCCGGTAGTGTTAGAAATTTAGACTCGAGCGTGGCTGCTTCTAGAAAGCTCGATGCTTTTTGGTATTATCTAGTTAACGCTAGAGAATTAGGGATATCCTCTCATTCAAAAGCTCTAGATTATTTAGATGAATTAGGCTTTAAAACAAATCATGAAAGAAAAGTGCTACACGGGGTAAGTGAAATGGTTTCTTACGTTAACGAATACACTTTAAAAAGAGAATCTTTGCCCTATGATATCGATGGCTTGGTTTTTAAGGTGGACAATTTAAATGAATATGATGATATAGGTTATACAGCCAAAACGCCAAAATGGGCAGTTGCCTATAAATTCCCTCCTTTAGAAGTAAGGACGCGTCTACTTGATATTGTTTTAACCGTAGGAAGAACTGGAAGAATTACTCCAAATGCTATTTTAGAGCCCGTCCGGGTTGCCGGCTCTTTAGTTCAAAGAGCAACTTTAAATAATGAAGATTTTATAAAAGATAAAGGCTTAATGATTGGCGATATAGTTTCCTTAAGAAAGGCAGCCGATGTCATCCCTGAAGTTGTCCGGCCAATAATAGAAGAAAGAGATGGAACTCAAAAAGAATTTATCATGCCTTCTATTTGCCCAATTTGCAAAGGCCCGTTAACTAAAGTTCAAGGTTTGCATTATTGCTTGAATCCAGATTGCCCTTCAAGAAAAATCGAGGGAATTATTCATTTTGCAAGTAGAGATGCCATGGATATTGATGGCATGGGTGATCGCGTTGTCGAAGAATTTTTTGCCGAAGGTTTCTTAAAAGATATCCCAGACGTGTATTTACTTTCTAACCATGCTGAAGAAATAAAAGAATTAGATGGATGGAGCAATAAATCCATTTCTTCTTTGATTTCTGCTATAGATGCATCGAAAACGAGATCTTTAGAAAGATTACTATTTGGATTAGGGATAAAAGAAGTTGGTTCAAAAACTGCAAAAATATTGGCTAAGCAATACAAAAAATTGATTAATTTCTATACTGTTAGCGAAGAGAATTATTTGTCAATTCCAACTATTGGCCCGGTTTGTGCGAAAGCTTTATATGATTATTTTCATGACGAAAAAAATCGGCAGCTTATTTCTAGGTTAGAGTCATATGGAGTTAATTTTTCTTATACGGGGGCAGACGAGGTTGATGTCAATTCCTATTTTTATAACAAGACGGTAGTCTTAACTGGTTCCCTTGTAAAATATTCTAGGAATGAATTGACCGATATCCTAGAAGGGATCGGGGCTAAAGTAGCGGGCTCTGTTTCAAAAAAGACCGATTGTGTAATCGTTGGAAGCGATGCTGGCTCCAAATTAGAAAAAGCAAAACAACTTGGCATAACTATAATGGATGAAGAAGAGGCGCTTTCCCATCTAGGGAAAATAGGCCAATAAGGTTTATACTAATGTAGAAAGGCTGATTTATGAAGGAAATAACAAAAGATGTATTAAAAGATGCCGCGAATAGGCTTTTGTTTACGATGAGTGATGAAGAAGTGGACACTCTTTATGAAGAATTTGATATTTTGACAAAACAAATGAATATCATTGGAGAAATCAAAGGACTTGAGGAGTGTGAACCCATGACCTTCCCTTTTGAGTGTTCGACTTCCTATTTAAGGGAAGACATCCCGACAGAACCTTTGCCTAGGGATGAGGCTATAAAAAACGCTGCCTCAAAAATGGATGGGCAAATAAAATTGCCAAAGGTGGTGCAATAATATGTCGATTTTAGATAGAACAATTGCTGAAATGCATTCTAGTCTAGTTAAGGGAGAAACTACTCCTTTAGAACTAACTAAGGAAGCCATAAAAAGAGCCAAAGAAAATAACGATAATGCGATTGAGATTTTAAATGAAGACGAGGCTTTGGATTTCGCTTCTAGTTTAAAAGAGGTAGAAGTCGATAATCCTTTATGGGGAATTCCTTATTTTTGCAAAGATAACTTTTCTACAAAAGGATTGCAAACAACGGCTTCAAGTAACATTTTAAATGGATATATTCCTCTTTTTGATGCTACTGTTGTTACAAAATTAAAAGAGAAAAAAGCCATTTTAATTGGCAAATCAACTCTAGATGAACTTGCAATGGGAGGGACTGGTACCACTGGTCATAAAGGAAAAACATTTAACCCATATGATAAAACTCATACTAGGATGGTAGGCGGATCTAGTTGTGGATCGGCTTCTTTAGTTGCATCTAATGGTGTTCCTTTTTCTACTGGTAGCGACACAGGCGATTCAATTAGAAAGCCGGCCTCTTTTGCCGGTCTAGTTGGAATGAAGCCAACTTGGGGAAGGATTTCTAGGTTTGGTTTATTTCCTTTTGCCCCTAGTTTAGACCATGTAGGTTATTTTACCCGTTCCGTCTTAGATAGTGCCATTTTATTAAATGCTTTGGCAGGAAGAGATGAAAAAGATTCAACTTCTAGTTTAGAAAAGGTAGAAGATTATACTTTTCATATCAATGATTCTATCAAAGGCAAAAAAATTGCAGTCATTAAAGAAATATTGGATTCCATTTCCGATAAATATCTTCTTTCTTCTTTTTCTAAAGCTGCCGAAAAACTAAAAGAAGAAGGGGCAATTGTTGATTATGTTAGTTTTCCTTTGGATTTATTAAAAGCCATTTATCCAGTTTATATAGTTATTTCTTGTGCAGAGGCTACTAGTAACGATGCTAATCTAGATGGCATAAAATTTGGGCCTAATTATGGTGGGTCTTCTTATCAAGAGGTTATGAGTAACGCTAGAACGAAAGGTTTTAGCGAATTAATAAAAAGAAGATTTGTTATCGGCAGTTTTGCCTTGATGAGAGAAAACCAAGACGAATTGTTTTTAAGAGCACAAAAAATAAGAAGGAAGATAGTCGATAAAACTAATGAGATTTTAACTGAATACGATGCTATTTTTGCTCCAGCTGCCCCTAGTGTGGCTCCTAAGTTTATAGATAGTGGCGATAAGTTATCCAGCGAATATTTAATCGCGGACAATTATTTAGCAATTGGGAACTTTGCCGGTCTTCCATCTATTACTTTGCCTTTAACTAAAAAGGATGGCTTACCAATCGGAGTAAACTTTACAACTAGAAAATTCGAAGAATCTTTGCTCTTTAATATCGCTAATAAATTTGAGGAAATAAGTGGATTATCTAATTTAAGTATCAATGACAATAAGGAGGGAAACCTATGAATTTTGAACCGGTAATCGGACTTGAAATCCATGTTCAGATGAAAACAAAATCAAAAATGTTTTCTTCTTCTCCTAATTCTTTTTCTAGAAGTCCCAACACCGAAGTAACTCCTTTTGACATGGCTTTCCCCGGTACAATGCCGGTAGTTAATAAACAGGCAGTTATAAATGCCATAAGAGTTGCCAATGCATTGCATATGGAAATAGACCATACGTTGCATTTCGATAGGAAGAATTATTTCTATGCCGATTTGCCGAAGGGATTTCAAATTACCCAGCAAAGAAGACCTATTGGCCATAACGGCTATTTAATTATTAAAGACAAAGACGGTAACGATAAAAGAATAGGTATTGAACGTATCCATATGGAAGAGGATACTTGCAAGCAACTTCATTTTGTCGATTATTCTCTTCTTGATTACAATAGGGCCGGAACTCCATTAGTAGAAATTGTTTCTTATCCAGAATTAAGATCTGGCATAGAGGCTAGCCATTATGTAGAAGCCATTAGAAATATTGTTGTTTATTCCTTAACTAGCGATGGCAAGATGGAAGAAGGCTCATTAAGAGTTGATGTCAATGTTTCTTTAAGACCATACGGGTCGAATATTTTTGGGACTAAAGTTGAACTTAAAAACTTAAATTCCATCAAGAATATTGAACTTGCTTTGGATTATGAAATTGAAAGGCAAAGTGCGATTTTACTTAGCGGCGGAAAAGTTGAGCAAGAAACTAGAAGATTTGATGAAGCTAGCGGCAAATCAATTTTAATGAGAAAGAAGACGGATGCGGTCGATTATAAATATTTTGAAGAGCCAAATATTACTCCCATTAAGTTATCTAATGAATTTATAGAAAATGCTATTTCTTCTTGTCCGGAATTATACGATTCCAAAAAAGAAAGATACTTGTCTTACGGATTAAGTGAAAAAGATGCCGAAATAATTCTCTCTTCTTTGGACATGTCTTCTTATTTTGAGAAATGCCTTATCGATAAGAAGCTAGCCAAAACTATTGCTAATTTTCTAATAGTAGAAGTTAATTCTTATTTGAATAAGAAGGGCATAGATATTTCTTCCTTCTCTTTCTCTAGTGAAAACTTAGCCAAATTAGCTTCAATGCAAGAAGAAGGGTTTAGCCATAAGCAATGCAGCGACATCTTATTCTACTGTTTAGATAATAATGTAGGCATAGAAGATGCTAAATCTGCCCTTCATATAGAAAAGCAAAGCAATGATGCAGGAGAAATTTTGCCTTTGATAAATGAAGTCCTTGATTCCAATCCTCAATCTATTATTGATTTTAAAGGAGGGAACGGACGCGCGATAGGTTATCTTATTGGCCAAGTTATGAAAAAGGGAAAAGGAAAGATTAATCCTAGTTTAGTTGCTAAAATAATGAACGAGGAAATCAAGAAAAGATAATTTTATGGAAAAAGAGATTGCCGAATTAAAACAATATTTAAAAGATGTCTCTTCTTTTTCCTTGCCTAAATATAAAGAACTTCCAGGCGTTGAACTTTATATGGAACAAGTTCTTAAATTCATAAATGGAGCTTTGCAAACTCTTTCTCCAAGCGAAGAAAGGCAACTTACCTCCTTTATGGTTAATAATTATGTGAAAGCCAAGATGGTTTCTGAGCCCATTAAAAAGAAATACTCTCGTGACCAAATTGGCTATTTGATGGCCATTTGCTTAATGAAAAGCACGATTTCGATGTCCGATATGTCTTTGCTTCTTGAACTAGACAAAGGTATATCCACCGATAAAGGCAAACTTTACGCTTTCTTTTGTGAGCTTGAGACTTCTATCTTAAGCGAGGCTAGCAATAAGATATCAACCAAGGTCGATCAAATTGGCAAAAGATTTAAAGTCGAAAAGAAAACAAACAAAGAAAAGGCTATCAACTCAGCTAGAGATGGCTTGGGCTTATTGGCGCTTAGACTAGCTATTTCAAGCCAAGCTAATAAACTATTAAGCGACTATATTATTTCTTTGTTAAGAAAAGAGCTTCATAGCGAGACAGCTTCTAAGGAAATTACCCCTTCTAGCCATGAATTAAAACATGAAGCCATAATTGGGGAAAAAGAAGCTAGGCGTCTAGCGGAGGCGAAAAACGAACAAGCCAAAGCAAATGCAAAAAAATCATTGAATACAAAACAAAAAAATAAAAAGGAGAAAAAACAATGAGAGTATTAGTAACTGGTGGGACCGGATTTATCGGAAGCGAGACCGTTATTGCCTTAATTGAAAAGGGATACGATGTTTGCATTGTCGATAATCTTTATAATTCTAAAAAAGAGGTAGTGGATAGAATCAAAACCATTACAGGGGTCAAACCAACTTTTTATGAAGTCGATTGTTGCAATTTACCTGCTTTTAGAAAAGTATTTGAAACCGAAAAATTTGATGCCGTTATTCATTTTGCCGGTTTAAAAGCCGTTGGCGAAAGCGTTTCAAAGCCTGTCGAATATTATTCAAATAATTTGGTTTCTACTTGTAATTTGCTTTCTTTAATGAAAGAGTTCGGCGTTAAAAACCTAGTCTTCTCTTCTAGCGCGACCGTATATGGGGTTCCAGATAGAGTTCCTTTAAAAGAAACTGATCCAGTTAAATCAGCGACCAACCCGTATGGCGAAACAAAAGTCATGATCGAAAGAATCATTACCGATTTTTGCAAAGCCGATAAGAGCATGAATGCTGCTTTGCTTCGCTACTTTAACCCTATTGGCGCTCATCCATCTGGCTTACTAGGTGAAGATCCTAACGGTATCCCGAATAACCTAATGCCATATATTTGCCAAGTCGCTATTGGAAAACTTAAATATCTTCGTGTTTATGGCGATGATTATAAAACAATAGATGGTACGGGGGTTAGAGATTATATTCATGTTTTAGATTTAGCCCAAGGGCATGTTGCAACATTAACTAAATTAGAAGAAAACCCTGGTTTAGTCATTTATAATTTAGGCACTGGAAAAGGGACTTCCGTTTTACAAATGGTTCATGCTTTCGAGGAAGCAAATGGAGTTAAAATCCCATATCAAATAGAAGCTAGACGTCCTGGCGATGTCGATGAGAATTATGCTCAATGCGATAAAGCCAAAAACGAATTGCATTGGGTTGCTAAGTATAATGTTGTTGATGCCTGTCGCGATGCCTATAATTTCCAAAAGAAAAATCCTAATGGAATTTAATAATTAAATAACTTCGAATAGCCCCTTTTGGGGCTTATTTTTTTCTAGCAATAATAATGCATTCGTTTAAAATTAAGTTAACTAAAAAGGAGATAGCAATGTCCAATATATTTGAATTAAGTTTACCAAGTGGAGAAATTTTAAAAGGGGTCGAATATTTAGCTAAGGATGCAAAGTATAACCTTACAATTCAAACCGGCATGTGCGAACATGCGACTAGATATGAAGAAGCCGCAAAATATTTAAATCAATATGGAATTAATGTTTTTGTCTTGGATGCTTTTGGGCAAGGATTAAATGCGGAGTCTATTGAAAGGCAACAAATTTGGCCGGTAGACGGTTTTTCTAAAAACGTCGATGGAATTGCCCTTATGGTTGATAAAGCAAAAGAAAATGGCTTGCCAACAACCCATTTCGGACATTCCATGGGTTCTTTTATGACTCAATCCTTTATGGAAAGATATCCAGGGAAGGCTAATAAGATTATTCTTTGCGGGTCAAATGGAGGACAAAGGATGTTAATGAAATTAGCTTCCTTTTTGGCCAATATAATCGTGAATAAGAAAAATTTTGAAAAGCCCGTTCCTTTTATTCAGAAACTTTCATTGGACGCTTATTCTAAATCTATTAAAAATAGAAAAGGTCCAAACGATTGGCTCTCTTATGATGAAGAAAATATCGCTGCCTATGAAAAAGATCCTTATTGTGGTGCGTTAAATACCGGTTCATTCTGGAAATATTTTTTAAAGGGTATGTCCAAAATTTGGGATAAAAAAGAAATGAAACAAATAGATAAGGATACCCATATCTTTATAATTGCTGGTAAAGAAGATCCGGTTGGGCAAAATGGCGTCGGTCCAATTTGGCTTTATGAAACTTATAAAAAATTAGGGATAAAAAATGTCAGCATGCGTTTATATGACCATATGAGGCATGAGATTTTTTGCGAAACCGAAAAGGAAATGGTTTTTAAAGACGTTGCCAATTTTGTAACGAAATAATTTGTTTTTAAATTTAGAAAGAAGAGGTTTGATGCAAAATGTGTATCAAATCTTTTTTTGTCTAATATGGCATTATTTGTAGTGTTTTGGTTTTTAAGATTAGTTAACGTTATTAATTTTTTTGGATTCATTTCTTAGTTTTTTGCCATTAAGTAAAAGTCGATAGCCCCCTACTCTAAGACAATAACTCTATCAAGAAAATGATATAAACGCGTTGCATTCTTAAAAATATTTTTAAATTATAACACTTTTTAAATAACGTTATTTTTTCCTTATAGGAAAACGCTTAATCTAGTGAGATAATAATTAAGGAAATTTTAGGAGTAAGTAACAATATGAGCAGTGTTTTCGATGGAAAAATCCTGTTAATTACAGGTGGAACGGGGTCTTTTGGACATGCCGTTACTAGAAGATTTCTACATACTGGAATAAAAGAAATTCGTATCCTTTCTCGCGATGAGAAAAAACAAGATGACATGCGAAAGGAATTTGATGATGATAAACTCAAATTCTATATTGGCGATGTTCGTGATTATAATTCGATTGTAAATGCCTTCAAGGGCGTTGATTATGTTTTCTCTGCCGCGGCTTTAAAACAAGTTCCTTCTTGCGAATTTTATCCATTAGAAGCTACTAAAACTAATGTTTTGGGGTCCGATAATGTAATTACGGCTTGTGTTAATAATCATGTCAAGAACGCGGTTTTCCTTTCTACCGATAAAGCTGCCTATCCAATTAATGCCATGGGAATAACCAAGGCTTTAATGGAAAAAAATGTCATTGCCAGAAGTAGGCAATTATTGCCAGGAGACACCGTTCTTTGCTTGACTAGATATGGGAACGTCATGGCAAGTAGAGGTTCGGTCATTCCTCTTTTCCTTGATCAAATCCATGCGAATCGCCCCATAACAGTCACTAATCCAGAGATGACTAGGTTCATGATGACTTTAGATGATGCGGTTGATTTGGTCATGTTTGCTTTTCAACACGCCCACCAAGGTGATTTATTTGTTCAAAAAGCTCCTGCTGCGACCATAGATACGTTAGCCAAAGCCGTTATTGAATTGACTGGATCAAAAACAGGCATTCAAAATATCGGGACTAGACATGGCGAAAAATTATATGAAACCCTAGTTACTTCAGAAGAAATGGTCAGGGCCGAAGATCTTGGGGATTTCTTTAGGATTGCTGCCGATAATCGCGATTTGAATTACGATAAATATTTTTCTAAAGGCGAGCCGAAAATGGATAAAATCGAGACCTATAATTCCCATAATACCAAAAGGCTTGATATTGAAGGCATGAAGGCCTTATTAAAGAAATTATCTTTATTTGGCGGTAGTTGTCGTTCATGAAAATATTAGTAACTGGTGCAAAAGGCTTTATTGGCAAAAACTTGTCTTTGTTTTTAAAAGAAGCAGGACATGAGGTTTTCAGCTACGATTTAGGAGATGAAAATAAACTCGAAGAATATGTTTCTTCTTCTGATTTCATAGTTCATTTAGCTGGAGTTAATAGGCCGCTTAAAGTAGAAGAATTTTATGATGGCAATTGCAATTTTTCAGCTAAATTAATCGAAACCATTAAAAAGACCAATAGTAAGTCTCCTGTTATATTTGCAAGTTCAACTAAAGCAAGCGAGACTTCAGATTATGGCAAAAGCAAAAAAATGGCGGAAGATATGTTTTTTGCTTTTGCCAAAAAAAATAATCACCCCGTGTATGTGTTTAGACTATATAACGTTTTCGGCAAGTGGTGTCGTCCTTCTTATAATTCAGTAATTGCCACTTGGTGTTATAACATCACCCATGATTTGCCTTTGCAGATAAATAAAGACGCCCCGTCTATTGATTTTGTCTATATCGATGATGTTGCTTCTTCTTTTTTAAAGATAATTAATGGAGACTTAAAAGGAAGCGAAAATATTTTATATCCCGAACCCCATTACAATAAAAGCTTATCCGAAATAGCAAGTTATTTAGAAGGTTTTAAAGAAAGTAGGAATAATTTTTTTATTCCTTCTATCGAAGACCCGTTTTATAAAAAACTCTATTCTACTTATTTAAGCTATTTAGATGAGAGCGATTTTTCTTATTCCCTGTTGATGCATAAGGATTATAGGGGCTCTTTTACAGAAGTATTGAAGACTTTAAGCGAAGGCCAAGTATCTATTAATGTTTCTAAACCAGGAATTACAAAAGGAAACCATTACCATCATAGTAAAAATGAAAAGTATTTAGTCGTTTCCGGAACTTGCCTTACTAAATTAAGAAAAGTAGGGGATGATAAAATAATTTCTTATAAAACTAGTGGCAAAAAATTAGAGATTATT
>ERZ808246.1233-NODE-1233-length-18918-cov-5.895139_pt1 | contig 18918 bp, 13 predicted proteins | sample MGYA00521083_ERZ808246 | MGnify/ENA primary metagenome ERZ808246 (study PRJEB31516, sample SAMN03275577) | gut metagenome | biome: mammalia-associated habitat; material: feces | host: Papio cynocephalus | place: Kenya | collected 2012-07-07 ... | reverse complement strand
CTCGTTCCGGGTCGATGTGTTCGCTGTTGGCAAGGTTGAAACTGCGGTCATTGTGCTTGGGGTTATAAGTGCCGTGGGTTCCGGCTCGTCCGTTGTGTCGTGTTAATTTCAGATAGACATCCCTCCGTTTCAACATCTTGGCGGAGAGGACGCAGCAGCAAAGCTGCTGAATCTGCCGCCATTTTGCGCCAGATAATACCCAGTAGGATATGACGCACAGCATCATATCACTGGGGCAAAGGGCTGCACCCTCTGCACTCCTGCACCGGGCAAGCTGACAGGCAAAGATTTGCGAATCCCTGCCCGCAGCTCGCCCGGCTTTTTCAGTGGGCCATTTTGACCCACTGATTCCGTTACGGGTAAAATCAAGTGCCGGGTGGCGGCACCTGATTTTCAAAAGACCTTGAAGCGTTACAGATGGAATCAGGTTGTCTTTTTGGCAACCTGATTTTTACGGCAGTGTAATTGATGCGTTACAAATAAAACCGAAGTTATCAAAATGAGAACTCCGGTGGCTTTGTTACGGTTAAAATCAAGTTCCAAAAGTGGGGACTTGATTCGGAGCAAATCAAGTTACAGAAAGCGTAACTTGATTTCAGATGACAGCCCCAATTTCCTCTTTAGGGATTTGGGAGTGAGCGATTGGGCGTTACGGTATTTTGGCACTTCCCAAAATGGGAAGTACCACTTTAGGGGATAAAAGCAGCACAGATGAGGAACTTGATAAACTTTGTCAAGTTTCTCAAAGAGAAGCGTGAAATCTGGCAAGTGACAAAAGCTGTCAGCTGCCAGAGCATCTCTGTTTATACGCTATCCGCTTTACGCTGGCGGTAGTCTTTCTGCCGACAGGCATTGCTGCAATATCTGGCATCTGCCCGAATCGGTAAGAATTGCTCGCCACAGCAAGGGCAGGTATACGTTCCGCGTTCGACACGCTTTTTAAGACTTTTCCGCAGATTCAGCATCTTGTGGCCGCAGGTCTGGAAACTGCAATATTTGCGGTTTCGGGTCTGGGTGTAAATGACTTTGCGGCAATATTCACACTGGATTCTGTGCACACTAGGGTCGCCATCAATGAAATATTCCATCAGAGTGTCCTGATTTTCGCGTTCCCACTGTTCTGTTGTCATAGGTATCCTCCTTTGGCTGTTACCGGTGTGTGGTGGATAATGAAAAGCATTAGTGCTGCTGAACAACATCTACTATGACACTGGCCTGACCACGGAGGACGACCATGTGGAGGTTGGAAGCTACTATGGCGTGCCCCATGTCAGCATCCGGGACAGCGTTTACAAAGACCTGCACGCGGGCAGGTATGCCAGCCGGGAGCTGCTCAGCCCGGATGGCCTGCACCCCAACGATTTCGGACACGGCCTTGTGGCAGGGGAAATCACCCGCTTTCTGGCCGGAGTCAATGCCCGGAGGGATGAACCGGAAGAAGAACTGCCTTTTCCTGCCCCGCTGACGGCCAACGCCTACGAAAACGCCCGGCGGCTGACCATCCGGGAAATCTGCCCGAAGCTGGAGGGCTTTTGCGCCGATTCCGCCGAAAAAATGGGTCATCTCGACCACTGGAAAAACGGCAGGATCGGGCGATTTTTATTTGTCAGAGAGTGAGCGTGCTGGATCCTGAACGTCAAATCAAATGATTTGGCGTTTTTCTTTATCTTGCGTCAGATATGGAACACGGTTATACTGGAACCGAAAGGAAGATGATTCCAATGAAATTACTTGTACAGGTTCACAGAATCGTCAGAGAACGCAAAGCGCAGGGCGAATTTATACCATTCCACTCGCATCCGTTTTATCACTGTATCTACGTGGTCGGTGGTCGAGGACGTGTTCAAATTGAGACGCAGTCGATAGAAGCATACAGCGGCCTCTTTCTGCGGATCGAGCCGGGAGTGAAACATGCTATTTTTGGCGATTCAGCCATGCAGAGTTTCGATATCAAATTTTCCGTGGAGGGGCTTTATCAGGAACAGCTGAGGCATTTGCCGCTTGCCATAAGGCTGGATGACTACGAGCGAGCTCTTATCATGGAAATCTTTCATCTGGCGATTCGCGGAGAACCATATGCTGAAGATCTGATCAATACACGGATGACAGAGCTTCTTCTGCTTCTTCTGCGGCATGAATCACGGACCGAGCAGGAGACTTTCTTTACGCCGCATGAGAATGGCTCTCCAGCTGCATTCTATCCGGCACTGGTCTACATTGAACAGCATCCGGATCAAATGCCTTCCGTTGCGTTTCTGGCAGAGCTTTGTGGATATACGACTGCGTATTTCTCAACTGCATTCAAGCGCAGCTTCGGGTGCAGCCCTGTACAGTATCTGCACAGGAAAAAAGTTGAGCTTGCACGAGAGTATATGCTGACGACGGACTGCTCGGTCAGTGGGCTTGCCGTGCGGCTGGGGCTGGCTCCGGATGTCTTTTCCCGCATATTTAAAAAAGCGACCGGAATATCGCCAAGCCAGTATATGTGCCGTGCAAATTCCGACGTGGGAATCAACATTTCACCGGACAGCCCGTATCTTCCTGCAGGAGAGTTTGAGGTGCCGAAACAGCGCAGCTCAGAACTTTTTCAAAAGAAATGAGGTGATGTGCGAAAATTTTGACGAGTGTTCCTGATGAGTATCTGCTATAATTGGATCAAGGACGAAGATACTTTTATACAGGAGATCATGTATGGCTGAAAAATTTTCGGACTATAGCAAAATCGAACCTCTTTTGAGCAATGTGAAAATTCCCCCAATGTTTCGGGTTCTTCAAAAGTTCCCTGCTGATCACATTGAGGATGTTGCAGCAGAAACCCAGCGCTGTTTAAGAGATGCTGATGTAGCATCTTTGATCGTGCCGGGGATGACCATAGCAGTCACAGGCAGCAGCCGCGGAATTGCAAACATGAATGTGATCCTGCGCGAGGTAGTTGCTTTTCTGAAAGCTGCAGGCGCATGTCCTTTTATTATCCCTGCAATGGGAAGCCATGGCGGCTCTACCGCAGAAGGGCAGCAGCAGATCCTGACTGGATATGGTATTACAGAGGAATTTTGCGGCTGCCCCATCCGCTCTTCCATGGAAACAGTACATCTTGGAGATGTGGTGGACGAAGGAAAAGTCCTTCCGGTATACATTGACCGGATGGCCTATGAGGCGGACGGCATCGTGGTAGTCAATCGCATCAAACCTCATAGTGCTTTCCGCGGCCCGGTGGAGTCCGGCTTGACCAAAATGATGTGCATTGGCCTTGGCAAACAGAAGGGTGCCGACAGCATGCACAGGGATGGATTTGGAACATTTGCCAGAAGGATCCCGCTGTTTGGAAATTATGTCCGTACCCATACCAATGTTCTTTTTGGCGTGGGCACCATTGAAAATGCCTACGATGAAACAAATCGGATCGTTGTGCTGCGGAATGAAGAAATTCCGGAAAAAGAGCCCGCACTGCTGGAATATGCCAAAAGTCTGATGCCTCGTATCCTTGTGCCGGAAACGGATGTTCTGATCGTCAAAGAAATTGGCAAGAACTTCTCAGGCAGCGGAATGGATCCCAATATTACGGGCACATGGTCCACACCTTATGGCGGCGGAGGAATCCGGAAGCAGCGCACCTGTGTTCTGGATCTAACGGATGTTTCGCATGGCAACGGCCTTGGCATTGGCCAGGCAGACACAACAACGGTTCGTTTTTTCAACAAAATGGACTTCCTCGCCACTTATCCCAATGCACTGACCTCGACTGTAACGCTGCCGGTGAAGCTGGCGATGGTAATGCAGAACGATGAAATGGCGATCAAGGCTGCGATCAAAGTATGCAATGGCGTTGCGCCGGAGGATATACGCGTTGTGCTGATCCGGAATACATTGCATATGAACGAACTGTTTTTGTCGGAAAACTATCTGAATCAGGTACGCCAGACACCAGGCATGGAAATCGCTGGCAAATGTGAGCCGATGCCTTTTGATCCTGATGGAAACCTTTTGCTATGGAACGAGGAGGAATAATCATGAGCAAGATCGTGATGACACAGCCGTTGTGTGCAGCCGGCTATGAGCCGCTTGCACAGGAAGGCCCTGTTTATGTGGCCAATGATTCGAATCCAAGCCACTATTTGCAGGAATTGAACGATGCCGAGTGTGTCGTGGTACGGATCGGTCATATGAACCGTGCTGAGATCGAGGCTGCACCAAAGCTTCGTGTGATCGGTCGTTCCGGTATCGGATATGACAGTATTGATGTGGCAGCGGCCAATGAACGAGGCATCCCGATCGTCATTGCACCACACTGTAATGCCGACTCCGTTGCGGAGCATACGGTTGCGTTGATGTTTGCGCTGGCCTCCGATCTGGTTGAGTGTCATAACGAGGCGGTCAAGGGGAACTTTGAAATTCGAAACTGCGGTAAAATGTTTGAACTGAAAGGATTGACCCTTGGCATCATCGGGTTTGGAGACATTGGTACGCGTGTGGGGCGGCTGTGCCGCGCAATTGGAATGAAGCTTGCGGTCTATGATCCGTACTGCTCAAGAGAAAAAATTGCCAGCGAGAATGCTGTCTGCTACAGCGAACTTTCAGAACTTCTGTCAGAAAGTGACTTTGTTACGGTTCATACACCACTGAATGAAGAGACTCGCGGACTTTTGGGGATGGAACAGCTCCGGCAGATGAAGCCGACTGCATACCTGATCAACTGCGCACGAGGCGGCATTGTGGATGAGGCGGCTCTGGTTCAGGCACTGCAGGAAGGTACGATCGCAGGTGCGGGTATTGATGTGACTGTAGAGGAACCGCTCCGGCCGGAGAATCCTCTGTGCTCTGCGCCAAATCTGATCATTTCTCCGCACAGTGCAGCACAGACCAGAGAGGCTACGATCCGTGCTGCTACAATGTGTGCAGAAGGCTGCATCGCTGTACTTCACGGTCAACGCTGGCCGGGTGTTGCCAATCCGGAAGTGTATCGCCACCCCAGATGGAATACCTGAAATCAAAGGGTACTTTCCCAGAAAGAAAAGGAGAAGTTTTATGATCGTGGATCGTATTGACCATGCAGCGGACTATGCAGCACTGCTCCCGCACCTGAGTGATGCAATTCAGACAATCCAGAGTACGCCGGATATGGATGGCAGCAGGCATTTTTTCGAGGGCGGTTATGTGATGTGCCAGAGAGGGCAGACAAAACCATTGCAGAATGCTTCCTTTGAAGCACATCGCAGATACATTGATGTGTTTATTCTGATGGAAGGACGTGAAATTGTGTTGTGGAATCGGCTGGATCATATGCAGGAAACCGCAGCATATGACCCGGAGAAGGATAAACAGCCCCTTGAAGGAAAGGGTTCGATGCTTGAATTGCTGCCCGGAATGTTCTGCGTTCTGTTTCCGGATGATGCACATGCTCCATGCTGCCACGTTACAGAACAAAATTCCTATGTGAAATATGTTGTAAAACTGAAAATCTGAAGGTTTCAAAAAAGCATCCGCTGCCTGTTTTCCTTTATCAGAGGAATAGGCAGCGGACGCTTTTGCTTTTGGACAACTGTCCGGCATTTGATGGACAAACAGGGGAATTTTGTCCGTATTTGCACAAATGACCGGAAGTGACTATTTCATCTTGAAACTGACTGTGATATCCTATCTTTGTTGATTTTTAAAATGGGAGGGAATGCCAATGAATGAACAAGCCGCACCGAAAAACGATGTGATGCACAAGATCGCGCGTCAGATCGTGGAACGGCGCAACCTGATTTTTCTGATCGTGGTGATTTTACTGATCTTCTCAGTCATTTCTAAAAACTGGGTCAAGGTAGAAAACGACCTGACCACTTACCTGCCGGACACATCCGGCACCCGGCAGGCGCTGGATGTAATGGACGAACAGTTCACCACATACGGTACTGCCGACGTCATGGTGGCCAATGTCGGGCCTGAACGTGCTCAGGAACTGGCCGACCAGCTGGCGGAGATAAAAGGCGTGCAGACGGTGGACTACGATGAAACATCGGCTCACTATAATAATGTCTCGGCCCTGTATTCCATCACGTTCAATTACCCGGAAGAGGACGAAGAGTGTCTGACTGCGCTGGATGCGGTAAAAGATTATCTCTCCGGTTACGACCTGTATGTGTCCACCAGTCTTGGCGACACGGAAGCCGAGATCATTGCACAGGAAGTCAATGTCATCATGGTGTACGTCGCAGTGATCGTGGTGGCAGTGCTGATCTTTACGTCACAGACCTACGCCGAGATCCCGGTGCTGCTGCTTACCTTTGTCATCTCCATGGTGCTCAACAGCGGTACGAATTTCCTGTTCGGCACCATTTCCTTCGTGTCCAACTCGGTCACCAGCATTCTGCAGCTGGCCCTTTCGCTGGATTATGCTATCATCTTCTCCAACCATTTCCGCGAAGAGCATGAGACGCTGCCACTGAAGGAATCGGTCATTGAAGCGCTGTCCAAGAGTATCCCGGAGATCTCTTCCAGCTGCCTGACCACCGTGGGTGGTCTGGTGGCCATGATGTTCATGCAGTTCAAGATCGGCCCGGATATGGCAATCTGCCTGATCAAGGCCATCGCCTATTCCATCCTGTCGGTGTTCCTCATCATGCCGGGTCTGTTGATGATCTTTGGCCCCTGGATGGAGAAAACGGAGCACAAGAGCTTTGTGCCGAAGATCCCCTTTGTGGGTAAGTTCGCCTATAAGACCCGCAAGATCATTCCGCCTGTGTTTCTGGTGCTGGTGGTCATTGCGTACCACTTCTCCAGCCTGTGCCCCTATGCCTACGGCCTGAACAGTATCAAAACGCCCAAGCTCAACGATGTGCAGATCGCAAGCAATATGATCAAGGAGAACTTCACCTCATCCAACTTTGTGGCCCTTGTGACCCCCAAAGAGGACTACAGCGTGGAGAAGGCCATGATCGCCGAACTGGAAAGCCATGACGAAGTGGACAGCATCAAGGGCCTTTCCAACATTGAGGCTATGGATGGCTACTGCCTGGAAGATAAGCTTACTGCCCGTCAGTTCTCGGAGCTGGTGGGTCTGGACTACGAGCTGGCTCAGACCGTCTACGCGGCCTATGCCAGCGAGAACGACCAGTACAATCAGCTTATCGGCAGCTTTTCCACCTACAGTGTGCCGCTGATGGATATGTTCCTCTATGTATGCGACAAGGTGGATTCCGGCCTTGTAACGCTGGACGATGACCTTTCTGACACCCTGCACAGTGCGCAGGAGCAAATGCTCAGCGGCAAGGCACAGCTGCAGGGCGAGGATTACAACCGTATCCTGATCTATCTGAGCCCGGATCTGGAGTCCGGTCAGACGACTTACGATTTTACCGATGAGATCCAGCGTATTGCCCGCAAGTATTACCCGGATGGCAACATCTATCTGGCTGGCGACGTGACCAGCGAGTACGATTTCCAGAAGTCCTTTGCCATCGACAACAAGGTGGTCAGCATCGTGTCCATCCTCATCGTTCTGGTGGTGCTGCTGTTCACCTTCCAGTCTGCCGGTATGCCGGTGCTGCTGATCCTGGTCATTCAGGGTTCTATCTGGATCAACTTCTCTTTCCCCACCTTTACCAATACACCGCTGTTCTACCTGAGCTATCTGGTGGTCAGCTCCATTCAGATGGGTGCTAACATCGACTATGCCATCGTCATTGCGACCCGCTATAACGAGCTGAAGAGCCAGATGCCGCATGATCAGGCCATTATTGAGACGATGAACTTTGCGTTCCCCACCATCCTTACTTCCGGCACCATTCTGGCAACGGCGGGCATCCTGATCGGCCAGATGACCTCTCATGCAGCCATTGTCGGCATCGGTCAGAGCCTTGGCCGCGGCACCATCATCTCCATGATCCTGGTTTTGTTCGTGCTGCCGCAGATCCTGCTGCTGGGCGGTGTAGTCGTGGATAAGACCTCGTTCTCCATGCCCAAGGTCACCGCCCGTTCCAGCGTGAAGGGCCGTGTGCGGGTCAACGGCATCGTCAAGGGCGAGGTGCACGGCACGGTGTCCGGCACGATGAATGCCATCGTGAACGGCGATGTGCAGCTGACCGTCCTTTCGGGCAATGTGACGCAGGAGGAAGAAGATGAACCGAAACAGTAAGCATTTGCAGGCGCTGCGGCGCCTGACTGCTCTGGTGCTGGCCATGGCCTTTGTGCTGGCTGCGGCCCTGCCTGCCCTCGCGGAAGGGGAGGAATCTGCCCAGAGCGATACCATTTACATCAGCAGCGTTTCTGATTTTATCAGCTTTGCCCAGAGCTGTGCTGTAGACAGCTGGTCCAAGGGCAAGAACATTGTATTGCAGGAAGACCTCTCTCTGGAGGGGATCAAGTGGGAGCCTATCCCGTCTTTCAGCGGCAGTTTTCAGGGCAACAGCCATGAGATCCGGGATCTCGCGCTGGACGGCTCCTACTCCCCGGCGGGTCTGTTTGCCACGGTGGAAAAAGGCGCAGTGATCGACTCGCTCAAAGTGCAGGGCTGGGTGGCGCCTGGCGGTGAAAAAGGCACAGTGGGCGGCATTGCCGGCGTGAACCGCGGCATCATCACCAACTGCCAGTTTTCCGGCGCGGTGGACGGCGGCACCGATGTGGGCGGCATCGTCGGCTTCAACGATGAGACCGGTGTGCTGGATCGCTGCACTTCGCGCAGCATCGTCACCGGTAAGAGCTGCACCGGCGGTGTGGCAGGCCGGAACGCCGGTGCTATTACCAGCTGCACCAACGTGGGTGCGGTGAACGCGTCTTATCAGGATACTACCCTCAATCTGGACGGCTTGTCTGCAAACGTGCTGGCTTATGTGGAGCAGAAGATCGATTCCAGCGCAGAGCCGCTCTCTTCCAATGCACCCACGGATACCGGCGGCATTGCAGGCCGCTCCTCCGGCATGATCCTGAGCAGCAGCAACGCGGGCACCGTGGGCTATGAGCACCTTGGTTACAATGTGGGCGGCATCGTTGGCCGCACCGATGGTTATGTGTCCGGCTGCATCAATCAGGGCAAGGTCTACGGCCGCAAGGACGTGGGCGGCATTGCCGGTCAGGCAGAGCCGTATCTGGAGCTGGATCTTTCTCAGAGCACGCTGGAAAAACTGCGCACTGAACTGGATAAGCTGCACGACGTAGTGGACGGCTCTGCCGACGAGATGGACAACAGCTCTGCCATCGTCAACAATGAACTGAACGCTCTGCAGGCACAAATGAGCACTGCCATCAGCGCGGCGCGCCAGCTGCAGGAACAGGGCAGTGACTATATGGACACCGTGGGTGATGAAATCGACCGCACCGGCGTGCTGGTCAGCGATACACTGGGCCGTCTGGAGCCGGTAACGGACTCTGCCGAGCAGGCCATGCAGCAGGTGACCGATGCGCTGGACGAGTTGAAATGGGCCGTGAGTGAGGCTTCCATGGAGATCGGATACCTGTCTGAGGATCTGGATTACTTCCGCTCTGCAGCCGGGCAGATGGGCGACGCCATGGACGACACCCAGAAGGGTCTGGAGCTTATCGAGAAGGGCATGGAGCAGCTGAAAGACGCCTACGATAACGGCGACGAATCTGCCGCGCAGGCAGCCATTGCAAAGGTGCTCAGCGGCTACGATCTGCTGCCGGAGGGCACAGGGGATGCAAATCTGCAGTCCGCTGTGCAAATGCTGAAGATCGCAAACGCCGTTTTCAGTGCTGTCAGCGTCAGCAGCGGCATGAGCGCGGAGATGAAAGCTGTGTCCGCAGGTCTGGGCCTGCTGCGCAGTGCGTCGCTTGTGTCCGGCAGCGGCAGCAGTCAGCTGGCAGCGGCTTCCCGTCAGGTGACCAAAGCACTGCGTCAGCTCTCCCGCCTGTCTGCTCAAATGGGCACACTGGCAGGCAGTGCATCCTCTGCAGCTACGGCGCAGGGCAGCACCCAGCTGGCAGATGCACTCAGCGGCGTATCCCGCGCCTTTGACAGCATCGGGGTGGATCTGGGTGATTTTGGGGATATTCTGACAGACCTCGGTTTTGACACGGACGGTCTGCAGTCCGGCGCGGATTCCATTCAGGCAGGCGTGGGCAAGCTGGAAGACGCAGCAGTCCAGCTGCGGGACGCCACCGACGACCTGGAAACTGGCATCAAGTGGCTGGAGCGGGATGGCTACCTTGTCAGCTCCACGGTGCAGCGCCTTTCGGACGCCATTGGCACCCTGAGAGAGGGCAGCACGGACGTAGTGGATGCCCTGAGCCAAATGAAGGATATCGTGAGCTGGCTGGGAGATCAGGATCCGGTGCACATGCCTCGGCCGGATTCCGCCCTGCAGGACACAACCAACACCCTGTTTGACGCAATGGACAATATGTCCAACCAAATGGACAGCCTGAACCAGAGCCTGAAAGGCGTCAGTGACCGCATGAGCAATCAGGTGCGTGCTATCAACGACCAGATCAGCGTGGTCACCGGTCTGCTGCTGGACGCGGTGGAAGAAATCAGCGACCCGGGCAGCAAGACCGTGCTGGAAGATGACTCCGAGCGGCTGACCGGCATGACCGATGGCCGTATTGAAAACTGCACCAACCGCGGCACAGTGCAGGCGGATGTGGATGTGGGCGGCATTGCAGGTGCCATTGCAGTGGAGAATCTGCTGGACCCCGAGGACGATAACCTGAACGAGAACGGCTCTCTGCTGCGCACCGGCTACTCGGCCTTTGCTGTAGTGGACGGCTGTGTGAACGACGGCACCGTGGAGGCCAAGAAGACTGCTTCCGGCGGCATTGTGGGCCGTGTGGATCTTGGCCTTGTGCAAAACTGTGAGGCCTACGGAGATGTGAACGGTGCCAATCAGGTGGGCGGCATTGCAGGTGCAGCCAGCGCAAAGCTGAGAGCCAACTGGGCCAAGTGCCGCCTGTCCGGCACGAATTATGTGGGCGGCATCATCGGCGAAGGAACCGAGAGCCGACTGACCAAGGACAACTGCACTGTGACCGACTGCCGCGCGCTGGTGGACATCCGCGAAGCAGACCAGTTTGCAGGTGCCATCTCCGGCGGGCAGGAGGGAACGTTCAGCGGCAACCTGTTTGTTTCTGACTCTCTGCGCGGCATTGACCGCCTGAGCAGAACCGGGCAGGCAGAACCGACGGATTATGCCACCCTCATTGCGCAGGAGAATGCTCCGAAGCGCTTCCGCCAGATCACCGTTACCTTCATGGACGAAGACCACGTTCTGGGCCGGGTAAATCTGGAATACGGCGATTCTCTGGACGAATCCGGCTACCCGGAACTGCCCGCAAAGGAGGGCTGCGCTGCCCGCTGGGACATCACGGAGCTGAACGATGTGCACCTGGATACGGTGGTGGAGGCCGTGTATACGGATTACATCACCGCACTGCCCAGCACCTACGAGCGTGAGGACGGCCGTTCGGTCTTCTTTGCAAAGGGCTGGTTCGGTGACCGGGACAGCTTGACCGTGGCAATGCAGGATGCGCCTGCGGAGCTGAAAAACGCAGTGGAGGGCTGGTACGTGCAGATCCCGGAGGACGGACTGGAAAGCCACACCATGCGCTATCTGCCTTTGGACGCAGACCAGAAGTACAAGGTGTACGCAAAGCAGGACGGTACATGGAAGCAGCTGGATACCGAGACCATCGGCAGCTACCTTGCATTTGATGTGCCCGGCAATGAAGCCGAGATTGCCATTGTGCGGGCAGGCAGCATTCCGCTCTGGCTCATTGCGGCAGTCGCTGCGGCGGTGCTGCTGCTCGTGATCCTGCTTGTGATCCGCAAAAAGCGCAAAAATAAAAAGAACAAAAATGATCCGAACAAGCCGGAGGAAACGCTGGAGATCAGTGTGGAAACGCCGGCGGGCGAATAAAATAAAAGCGGCCGGAGCTGCTTCTCAAAAAAGAGAAGAGCTCCGGCCATTTTGCTGTTCCGGGGAGAAATACACCCTGCAGGGTACGGGCATAGGGCAGGAGCTGTTCGCCGCAGGCGGTGAGCTGCACGGCTCTGATCGGGGCAGGCTATGCGGCTGTCCGCCCGCTGAAAAGCCGGAATTAACGCAGAAAAAGAACCCGCCGGATACCGCTCTGCTTTTTGCAGAAAAGTACCCGGCGGGCTTTACATATTCAATTCCTGAGGTGTTCTTACTCTTCGGTCATTGCCTTGGACTCATTTACAAAGGCGGCGATCTTGTCCACCTGGATCTCGGCCACGGCACGACCAGTTTCGTAGACACGGCGCAGCTGGGCGGGGTCGCGCTCCATGGAGCCGATCTCCAGCGGGATGGGCGGGCGGATGACGAAGGCATTGCCGGTCTGCTCCAGCATGGCGATATGCTCCAGCGTTTCGTTGTAGCGCTCGTGGCGGTCAGCCACGGCTTCCACAAAGGCCGGGTAGCGCAGATAGCGGGCCCGGATGGCAGGCAGCATCTTGTTCTTTTTCTTCACAAAGCCCTTGGGCTGGGTGAGCACGATGAGGTTGCGCTTATAGCCGATGGACTCAAAGAAGCGCACCGGGATGGAATCGGCAACACCGCCGTCCAGCAGCTGGTAGTGGCCGATCTTCACGATCTTTGCTGCCAGCGGCATGGATGCTGAAGCCTGCATCCACTGGATGTCCTCGGCGTCGCCGGTGCGGCACTTGTGGTAGATGGGGTCACCGGTGCGCACGTCGGTGCAGACCACAAAGAAATCCATGGGATTTTCACGGAAAGCTTTTGCATCAAAGATGTCCAGCTTTTCGGGTACGGTATGGTAGCAGAACTGCTCGCTGTAAAGATTGCCGGTGCGCAGCAGGTTGCCAAAGCTTGCATAGCGCTTATCGTTGCAGTATTCGGTATTGTAGCGGATGGTGCGGCCGATCTGGTGCGATTTGTAGTTGCAGCCAAACACTGCACCCGCCGACACGCCGATAGCACCATCTAGCACGATGTCATGCTCCATCAGCACATCCAGCACGCCCGCAGTAAACATGCCGCGCATGGCGCCGCCTTCCAGCACAAGTCCTGTTTTCATACGATCCTCTCCCTCACGATCGGCCAGCACACAGAAACCGGCCTGACACCATATATTAACTACAGTATACTCGAATTTACAGAAAGTACAAGAGCCGAAAAATCAAAATTTGAAATGGCATCGGCGTGAGTTTTAGTGTTTTTGACTTAGTAATACTTTTTAGGATAAAGGTTTGAAATCACCGTGTATTTTTTGTCAAATTTGGGTAGAAACCCTCTTGTAAAAGCCTGCGTGTTCCGGTATACTAGGTGAAATAAAATGCAATAGTGTCTGATTCATTACAGAGCGAAAAGAATAGGTTGGAGGAACTGGTTCATTATGAAAATGCTGGAAGACCGTATCCGTAAAGATGGCATTGTGCGTGAGGGCAATGTGCTCAAGGTGGATAGCTTTATCAACCATCAGATGGATATCCCGCTGTTCCGGGAGATGGCACGGGAGTGGAAGCGCCTGTTTGCCGGCAAGCCCATCAATAAGGTGCTCACCATTGAGGCCAGCGGCATCGGCATTGCAGCCATCGTAGCCAGCGAGTTCAATGTGCCGGTGGTGTTTGCAAAGAAATCCATGAGCATCAATCTGGACTACAACAACTATGAGACTAAGATCGAGTCCTTCACCCACAAGAAGATCTATAATGTCATCGTCTCCAAAAAGTTCCTCACCCCGGAAGACCATGTCCTGATCATCGACGACTTCCTGGCAAACGGCTGCGCCCTGCTGGGTCTGCTGGATCTGGCCAAGGAAGCCGGCGCAACGGTGGAGGGCATCGGCATTGCAGTGGAAAAGGGCTTCCAGCAGGGCGGCGCACTGATCCGCAGCAAGGGCTACCAGCTGGAAAGCCTTGCCATCGTGGACGCCATGAATCCTGAGACCGGCGAGATCACATTCCGTGAGCAGCCGCAGCAGAACTGAATCATTTGAACCGGGCCGTTGTGCAGAAATGTGCAGCGGCCTTTTTCTATGCCCCGTCAAAGCTGTCGCCGTCGGCGGGCAGCTCTGCGGCGGTCTGCTCAGAGCGGGCGCTCTCAGGCTCGGCAGCGCGGGGAATGCCCTTATATACCAGTGTTTGTTCCAGCACCTCGGCACATACGGGTGCAGACAGGCTGCCGCCGGCAGTCGTCCAGCTGTGGGGTTCATCCAGACACACCAGACACAAAAACTGCGGATCGTCGATGGGGGCCACGGCCACAAAGCTGGCAATGCGGGCCTTTTCATCGGTACTGTCCAGCTTCTGGCTGGTGCCGCTCTTGCCGCCTACCCGGTAGCCTTTGATCCGGGCGTTGCGCCCGCCGCCGTAGAGTACCACGGCTTCCATCATTTCCCGCATAACAGAAGAGGTTTTGGCTTTGAGCACCTGACGTTTGCACACAGGGTCGATGTGCTGCAGAATACTGCCGTCCGGGTTAAGGATATCGCTGACGAGATAGGGCTGCATCAACTTGCCGCCGTTGACCACGGCGCACACCGCTGCAGCCATTTCCATATAGGAAATTTTGCTGCTCTGACCGAATGCGCAGGATGCCAGCTCCACGGGGCCCATGCGGTCAGCGGTGTAGTACAGGCTCTTTTTTGGCTCGGCGGGCAGGTCGATCCCGGTGGGCTCCCGCAGGCCGAAGGCTGCAAAGTAATCACAGAACGCCTCCTTGCCCAGCCGGGCACCGATCTGGATAAAGCTCTGGTTGCAGGAATTTTCCAGTGCCTGAGTCACGGTCTGGCTGCCGTGGCGCTTGCGGTTAGCGCAGTGAAACCGCGTGCCCGCCACTGAGATGGATTCGCCGCAGTAGAAGCCGGAATTTTTTGTGATTGCACCGGTATCCAGCGCGGCGGCGCAGGTGATGAGCTTGAACACGCTGCCCGGCTCGTACAGGTCGCTGACGGCCTTGTTGCGCCACTGGGTCTGCTGGGCCAGCTGCAATGCGGCAGCACGCTCTTCACCAGAGAGAGCGTCCACCGCATTCCGGGCAGCTTCATCGTAAATGACACGGGGCTGGTTCGGATCGTAAGACGGTGTGGTGGACATGGCCAGTACGGCCCCGGTATTCACATCCATCACGATGCCCACGGCCCGGGCGGCGACATGGTGCTCTTTGACGGCATAATTCAACGCATTCTCGAGGTAATGTTGAATGTTTGCGTCGATGGTCAGCCGCAGGCCGCTGCCCTCCAGCGGAACTTTTTCCGTCTCATAGCTCTGCTCCAGCGTGTAGCCCCATGCGTTCACAGCGGTGAGCACCGCGCCGTTTTCCCCGGTAAGCACATCGTTATACTTCAGTTCCAGCCCGCCCACGCCGGCGTTGTCCACGTTGGTAAAACCCAGCACCGACGCCAGAAACTCCCCCTGCGGGTACCAGCGCTTGGAGTCCTGATTGATGCGGATGCCGGTGATGCCGTTCTCCTCGCAGAAATCCCGCACCTTGTCGGCAACGTTTCGCTCCACCCGGTAGCGCAGAAGGCAGTCGTTGGAGCGGCGGTCACTGAATTTTTCCAACAGATTCACTTCATCCAGTTCTAATATTTGTGCAATGCCATGGGCGGCAAGGCTGAGCTTCTCTTCCGGCATCTCTCGGGGCGAGGCGCGCAGTGTCCAACAGCTGCTGTTTGCGGCAAGCAGTACGCCGTCGGCGCTGTAAATGCGGCCCCGGTCGGCGGGCACGACGGTATCCCGTAATTGCTGGCCGAGAGCACGGTCAGTGTACCAGCCGCCTGTGAACAGCTGCAGATATGCCAGCCGTGCAGCCAGACCGGCAAAGCAGACAAGGCACATCAGGAGCGCCACCAGCTTTGCCCGGGCGCGGAATGCCCGCTCCGGCAGGGTGCGCAGGGCACCGGGGTCGGGTTTTGGCATGGGCAGGCACCTCGCTTTCTCTGTCAGTGTATGCGCGGCAGAGTCTTGTGTATGACGAGCCGCCCGGATGCGTACAATAGAGGAACGGGGGTGATGCAAATGCCGAAAGCCGCAGCCCATGCGCTGCACAGTCACGCAAAGCGCGGCCTGCCGCTGCGAAGTCTGCCGGCTATGGACCTGCCGTTTCTGGTGCTGGTGCTCACGCTGGTGGGCTTTGGGCTTGTGATGCTGTGCAGCGCCAGCAGTGCGGTGGCTCTGTACCGGCGGGGCGATGCCTTTGCCTATGCACGGCCGCAGCTGTTGTATGCAGCGCTGGGCATCGGGGCTATGTGGCTGGCCAGCCGTGTGGACTACCATATCTACCATAAGCTGGCATGGCCTCTGCTGGGGCTTTCACTGGTGCTGCTGGTGGCAGTGCTGTTCATGCCGGAATACAACGGCTGCAAGCGCTGGCTGGTGCTGCCGGGCCTTGGCACTCTGCAGCCCAGTGAAATCGCGAAATTTGCGGTGGTGCTGGTATTTGCCCACATCATCTCGCTGAATCATGACCGCATGGGCAGCTTTGCGGTAGGCGTGGTGCCATTTGCACTGGTGCTGGGGGTGGTGGCCGTGCTCATGCTGCTGGAACCGCATCTTTCCGGCACGCTGCTGATCCTGGGCATTGGGGCAGTGCTCATGTTTGTGGGCGGCACGGGGCTCAAGTGGTTTGTACTGGCAGGAGCCGGCGGGGCTGCGGCCATCGGGGTGGCCATCGTCATCATGCCGGATCTTGTGCCATACGCCGCCAGCCGCCTGAGCTCCTGGATCGACCCCTTTGCCGACCCGCTGGGTGACGGCCACCAGACCATCCAGAGCCTCTACGCCATCGGAAGCGGCGGTGCAGCCGGGCTGGGTCTTGGCAACAGCCGCCAGAAGCACCTGTTCGTGCCCGAGCCGCAGAACGACTTTATTTTCTCCATCCTCTGCGAGGAGCTGGGCTTTATCGGTGCCTGCACAGTGATCCTGCTGTTCAGTCTGCTGCTGCTCCGGGGCATCACGCTGGCAGCTCACGCGCCTGACCGGTTCGGCGCATTGCTGGTGGTGGGCTTTGTGGTGCAGGTGGCGCTGCAGGCCGTGCTGAACATGGCCGTGGTGACGAATACCATCCCGAACACCGGCATCAGCCTGCCGTTTTTCTCTTCCGGCGGCACCAGCCTGATGATGCTGCTGGGCGAAATGGGCATCGTGCTGTCGGTATCCCGCGGGGAAACGTAAATCCACACCGTTTCCTGCCGGAAAAGGCCGCAGCCCGCCCGCAGTGTTTACCAAAACGGTGACAAATGACCGGACAAACAAGCTGCACATTCTGCAGCCGGACAGAAACAAACAGCCCTCGTTCCGCATAGCATGGGGTATCTTTTGCGGAACGGGGGCTATTTGCATGGAGGGAGATTTTATCATTACCGGCGGACGCCCGCTCAGCGGGATGGTGCGCATTCCTGCAGCCAAGAACAGCGTGCTGCCACTGTTGGCGGCATCCCTTTTGTGTGCAGGCCCGGTGCGTCTGCGGAACGTGCCTGACCTTGCGGACGTGGAGATCAGCCTGCAGCTTCTGCAGGGTGTGGGGTGTGAGGCCGGCTGGCAGAAAAACGATGTTCTGGTGCAGGGGCCTCCGGCTTTCTGCAGGCTGGAACCCGGCGCGGCAGCGCGGATGCGGGCATCCATTTTGTTCTGTGCACCGCTGCTGGCAAAGCTGGGCCGGGCTGAAACGGTGCTGCCCGGCGGGTGCCGCATCGGTGCACGGCCGGTTGACCTGCATCTTTCCGGCCTTGCACGGATGGGTGCTGCCTGCCGGGCAGAGGGAGAGCGGCTGATTCTCACCGCACCCGCCGGTCTGCACGGGGCGGATATCACGCTGGGTTTTCCCAGTGTGGGTGCGACCGAGACACTGGTGCTGGCGGCTGCATCCGCACAGGGGCAGACTGTTCTGCGCGGCGCGGCACGGGAGCCGGAGATCGAAGATCTGGCTGCATTCCTGAACCGGTGCGGCGGCAGCGTACAGGGCGCGGGCACAAGCACTATCCGGGTAGAGGGCAGGCGCAGCCTTGCCGGGTGCAGCTTTACACCTATGGCGGACCGCATCGTAGCGTCCACTCTTGCCTGTGCCTGTGCGGCGGCGGGCGGCAGGGTGGAACTGACCGGTTGCGCCCCGGAAAGTTACCATCCGCTGCTGGAAATTCTGGAACAAATGGGCTGCAGCGTGGAATGCCGGGCGGAAAGTGCAGTCATTTCCCGCTTTGGTCCGCTGCACGGGGCGGGAAAGGTATTCACCGGGGTGTACCCGGCGCTGGCAACGGACGCAGCTCCACTGCTGGCGGCGGCAATGCTCTGTGCGGACAGCGAAAGCAGCATCGAGGACGTGGTGTTTGAACAGCGGTTCGGCTGCGCAGAAGGCTTTTCAGCCTTTGGTGCGGGCGTAAAAGTAGCCGGGCGCACCCTGTTGATCCGCCCGGCAGGCCCGCTGTACGGGGCGCAGGCGGCCGCACCGGACCTGCGCGGTGGTGCAGCGCTGGTGGTGGCTGCGCTGGCGGCACGGGGGAAAAGCCGGGTGACGAATACCAGCGTTATCGACCGGGGATATGCCGATTTTGCGCGGATGTTGGCAGAACTTGGCAGCCAAATTCAGCGGGAAATGCCGCCCGGAAACGGAGCTGAGAAAAAAAGACCTGCAAAAAAGCAAAATTGACTTGCATTCAGCGCAAAAAGATGATACGATACAGTTATATAAGTGTAATGGGATACTTTCTGTGTGCACTGCGCACTTCTACGATAAAATCCGATGGAGGACAAAGTTATGGCACTCATGCTCGATGAAGAAATGGATGAAAACGTTACGACGATCAAGGTGATCGGCGTGGGCGGCGGCGGCGGCAACGCTGTCAACCGCATGGTCAGCGACGGCCTGCAGGGCGTCGAATTTATCGCAATGAACACCGACCAGCAGGCTTTGGCCAAGAACCACGCTGCCACAAAGGTACAGCTGGGCTCCAAGCTGACCAAGGGCCGCGGTGCCGGTGCAGACCCCGAGATCGGCCAGCGTG
>ERZ808246.1232-NODE-1232-length-18931-cov-3.543759_pt1 | contig 18931 bp, 16 predicted proteins | sample MGYA00521083_ERZ808246 | MGnify/ENA primary metagenome ERZ808246 (study PRJEB31516, sample SAMN03275577) | gut metagenome | biome: mammalia-associated habitat; material: feces | host: Papio cynocephalus | place: Kenya | collected 2012-07-07 ... | reverse complement strand
TGCGCAAACGGCGAGCCAAATGTCGTTCCAGTTGCATTTAAGGACATCACAGATGACGGAAAGCTGGTTGTCGGCGATGTATTTCTGAACACAACGCTTCAGAACATTGCAGACAACCATGGTCGCATTGCCATTTCTGTTTACAATCCGAAGACACTCGAGGGCTACCAGATCAAGGGGACTGCCGAGTATGTGACAGAGGGCGAGCTCGTGAACACCTTTAAGGCCATTGTAGAGAAGACCTTCAACGGTGCTGCAACCGCAAAGGGTGCGCTCATCATCACTCCGGAGAAGACCATCGTCACCACTCCAGGTGCTGATAACAAGAAGGAGCTCTGATTCCTTCGTCCTGCACATCCATGAATGCTTCATGTAAAATGTGCAGCGCGTTTCTACCCGCCTGGGTGGTAGACACATTTCCCATTCACTCTATCCGCACGGATCTCTGGATCCGTGCCTTTTTTACATCTCGATCTTTTATTTTCATGCAGCCTGCAGGCGTGCATTTTTACCGCCATACCATTTCTGTTCATGCATTTTCGTGCTTATAAATTTCATAGTCGCTTTGCAGAAGAACAGTCATCCATTACAATAGGCGAAAAAGGAGAAGACCATGTATCAGAAAAAGCTTGAAAAAGATATACGTTGCCCACTAGAATATGGCTTAAGCGTATTCGGTGGCAAATGGAAATCCCGCATCATCTGTGTGCTGGCCGCGAAAGAGACGCTTCGTTACAGTGAGCTTCGCCATGAGATGGCCAATATCACCGACGCCGTGCTTGCCACGACCCTGAAGGAACTCATCGCCGATGAAATCATTGTACGAAGGTCCTATGATGAGATTCCCCCGCGCGTCGAATACTCTTTAACAGAAAAAGGGAAGTCCGTGGTGCCCATCCTGCAGAGCATCTGCCGCTGGTCCGGCATCTTTTATAAGGAGGCAAGCGACACGCCTCTCTCGCACTGCCAGCGCTGTGATTATCATTGACACTGTGCCGAAAACACGCGTCCGGCTGCATCCCGCTGTCCGCACGGCGGCGATCGTGGATGCAGGCCTTCCCAGACACCCTGCAGAACATTCTGAAAGGAGGTTTTTATGTCTACCATCAGCATTGAAATCGGACATAAGATTCGTGAGTTTCGTCAGAGCCGTAAAATGACCCTGGATGAGCTTGCGAATGTGATTCATAAAAGTCGCGCCACCTTATCAAAATATGAGCGTGGCGAAATATCCATCGACATTGATACGCTCTATGAGCTTGCGGATGCACTGCACGTGCGTACAGAGCAGCTGCTCTATACGCCGGTCAGCGAAAAGAAGCCTTCACAGCGGGAAATCGTCCCGGCCTTTTTTCAGGACGTGGACCGTTTCTACTGCTACTATTTCGATGGACGAATCGGAAAGCTGGTCCGTTCGGCCTTCGATGTCTTTTCCCGCATCGATGTGAACCAGTATAAGATCGCCATGTACATGAATTTCAAGGATCTCGCCCATTATCAGCAGGCAGAAAATACCTACTGGGGCTATATGGAGCATTTTGATGCGCTGACCCTCATCGAGCTGACGAATCAGAGTAATCCGATGGAAAAGGCCAGCATGCAGATTCTTGCATCCTTCCTCGATGCGGACTGCAAGTGGGGGCTCTGGAACGGGATCTCGTCGCGCCCACTGATGCCGGTAGCGACAAAAATGCTTTTTACGAAGAAGCTGATCCAGGAGGATGCGGCCTTTATCCGTGAGCTGAAGATCACAAAGGATGATGTGCATCGTATGAAATACTACAATATGTTTTCCGTCGTCTGATGCAGCTGCCATCCTTCACGGAATGCACTGTGTCAAAGCTATTCCATGAAGAATGTTATGAGCCTTACACCGATGCGAATCCGGCATTTTCTGTCTGGCCAGCTTTTAAAATAACAATGAAGAATATACGCCAAAGGCGGATAAGGATGGGGATCCTTATCCGCCTTTCTGGCGTAAGCGTATGAAACAATCTATCGTCAGCAGCACAGCTGAAAGAAGATAGAAATCCTGAAATGGGGGGCTGTGCCGCTATTGCTTAATGAAAAATCTTACTGCGCATTGTGTGCGTTGATTGCATCACGCATGCGCTCGAGGCCCTTCTTGATGACACTTCTCGGCATTGCAAGGTTCAGACGAATATAGCCCGCTGCATTGCCTACGAAGAGGGAATTTCCACCCTCGAGGAGGACGCCTGCATTGTTTGCAAAGAAGCCTGGAAGATCCTCTACATCTGGAAGACATGCGGACATGTCCACCCATGCAAGATAAGTCGCCTCCGGAATATACATCTTGGCCTTCGGCATGTACTCGGTCATGAATTCCTTGACGAACTCGAAGTTGCCATCGAGGTACTTCTTAAGCTCCTCAAGCCATGCACCCCCCTCATCATAGGCAGCCTTGGCAGCCGTAAGGGAAAGCGGATTCACCATGCCGAACAGCTTATCGCGCTCCTGGAAGCGTGCACGAAGAGCCGGGTCACGAATGATGATGTTGGAGAAGGCAAGACCTGCGATATTGAAGGTCTTCGATGGTGCCATGCAGGTGATGAGCTTCGGATAATCCTTCATAACCTTCGCCATCGGGATGTGCTTTCTGCCACAGCGAATGAGATCACAGTGAATCTCATCGGAAACGATCCAGAGATTATACTTCTCTACGATCTCTGCGACGCGGCGAAGCTCCTCCTCGGTCCACATACGTCCAGACGGATTCTGTGGATTGCACCAGAATACCAGCTTGCAGGCTGGATCAGCGCACTGCTTCTCGAAGTTCTCATAATCAAGCTCGAAGGTACCATCCTCCTTCTTCTTGAGCGGAGAAAGAAGAGCACCGACGCCAGCGTACTCAGCAGCATGAAGGAAATAGCCATAGGCTGGTGTATTCATGAGCACCTTCTCATCCTTCGTGCACAGTGTCTCTGTCAGCTGATACAGTGCAGGAATGATACCTGGGCGGAAGCAAAGCTCCTCCTCTGGGAAGCTCCAGTCATAATGATCCTTGCACCACTTGCTGAAGGAATTGTAGTAGTCATGGGTGAAAACGCCGGTATAACCGAAGATACGACGGTCAAGGCGCTTACGAATTGCATCGATGATTTCCGGTGCAACTGCAAAATCCATGTCGGCTACCCACATATGTACGAATTCATCGTCCTTGTATGGGAAGACCTTCTCTGGGCCAGCGTGGAAAATATAGCCACGGAAGCCATCTGTCTTTAATGCATTGGTATGCTGACGATCAATGATTTCATCAAAATTATACATTTTCTTTCTCCTCTCAAGGATTCTACCTGCAGCTCCTCATCGGTCTGTGGAAGAAGCCTATTCCGCAACTCTGCGAATCTTTTATTTATATGTGATGCCTTCGCCTGCGGACGGGGGAATTTCCTGACCACAGGAGCTCCCCGTCCAGTACGCGAAATCGACGGTATCCCGACTTAGATGATTCTACGAATCCAGCCCTCTGGTGCTTCGATGGTCCCCATCTGCATGCCGGTCAGCTGATCGTAGAGGGACTGAAGAACCGGTCCCATCTTCTCCATACCGCTTGCGAAGCAGATTTCCTTGCCATGATCCACGATCTTTCCGACCGGAGATACAACGGCTGCCGTACCACAGAGACCTGCCTCCACAAAGTTCGGAAGCTCTGCAAGCTCGACTGGACGCTCGGTCACCTGGATGCCCAGCTTTTCTCTGGCAACCTGAATCAGGCTGCGACGTGTGATGGATGGTAAAATCGAATCAGACTTCGGAATGACAAGCTCGCCCTCCTTCGTGACGAAAACGAAGTTGGCACCGCCTGTTTCCTCGACATAGCGACGTGTCGCAGAATCCGGGAACAGGTTCTCATCATAGCCCTCGCCATGTGCCTTCACATAGGCATGCAGGCTCATGGCATAGTTAAGGCCAGCCTTCACATGACCCGTTCCATGAGGTGCAGCACGGTCAAAATCACTCACGCACAGTGTGAGTGGCTTCGCGCCGCCCTTGAAGTACGGACCCACTGGGGTACAGAACAGACGGAACTGAAATTCACTGGCTGGCTTAACGCCGATGACCGGATTCGTTCCAAACAGGTATGGACGAAGGTACAGCGTTGCGCCTGTGCCATAAGGTGGTACCCAGTCTGCATTGGCCCGAACGACCTCATCAACCGCCTCCAGGAACATCTCCTCTGGTACGGCTGGCATCATCATGAAGCGTGCAGAATCTGCCATACGCTTCGCATTCTGATCCGGACGGAAGGTCACGATATGACCATCGGCCGTTGTGTAGGCCTTCAGTCCCTCAAAGACCTGCTGGCTGTACTGCAGAATGCTTGCGCACTCGCTCAGTACGACATCCGCATCGTCCGTGAGTCCGCCCTTCTCCCAGGCGCCATCCTTATAATTCGCTACATAACGCTGATTCGTCTTATGATAAGCGAAGCCGATATTTTCCCAATCTAAATTTCTCTTTTCCATCTTCTTTACCTTCTTTTATTCTGTCTAAAATCCCCTTGGATGTCTGTAGGAAAGCTGCGCCGCTTACGCGCAGCATCTCCCTGATTTATTTCTTTAGGCTCAATGCTTACGCTTCAGCTGCTGCCTCGATCTCGCACAGTGCGTTCTTCGGAAGTGTCTTTACAGCCACGCAGGAACGTGCTGGATTGGAAGTAAAGTACTTTGCATAGACTGCGTTGAATGCTGCGAAATCATCCATGTTGGAGAGGAAGCAGGTGGTCTTGAAAACCTTCTCTGCGCTGCTGCCTGCAGCCTCAAGGATGGCAATGACATTCTTGCAGCTCTGCTCTGCCTGACCTGCGATGTCGGCTGGCATCTCACCGGTTGCTGGATCGACTGGAAGCTGACCGGAGGTATAAACTGCATTGCCTACGATAAAGCCCTGTGAATAAGGTCCGATCGCGCCTGGTGCATTCTGAGTATCAATCTTCTTCATAATTATGTTCTCCTTTTTTCATGTGTTAATTAAAATATATGAACCACCAGATTCCGCATGGAAACGGGTGAATTCTGCTAAACTTAGCAGCCTCTCTTCTGAAGCTCGGTCACAATGTTTGAAACTGCTGCCTCAACAAGCTTCGGATCGGTCGCAAGATTGAGACGAACAAAGCCCTTGAAGTTCTCGCCGAACTGCTCGCCATAATCGACGGCAATCTTGCAATCCTTCAGGATGAAGTCATGTACCTCCTCCTTCGGCATGCAGTCCCGAAGATCCAGCATGGCAAGGTACGTGCCCTCGAGCGGAACCACCTTTACCTTCGGCACCTTCGCTGCGAGCTCGCTCTTCATATAGTTGTAGTTATCTTCAATGACACCAACGAGGGTCTTCAGCCACTCCTCGCCATGACGGTAGCCCGCCTCGGTAGCGATGAGACCGAGAATGTTGTTGGCATTTCGGTTCATGCCACGTGCGAAGAGGTCATACTGTGCACGAAGCTTCTCATCTGCGATGATGATATGAGAGTGCAGAAGTCCGGCCAGGTTGAAGGTCTTCGATGCTGCATTCAGGCAGATGATTCTGTCCTGGTACTTGCCACCAGCGACTGCCAGCGCCGGAACGAAGCGATGTCCGAAGAGGCAGAGGTCCTGATGGATCTCATCGCTGACGATCAGTACATCATGACGACGGCAGATCTCGAAGAGCTGCTCCAGCTCCTCCTCTGTCCAGACACGTCCGGCCGGATTATGCGGTGAGCACTGAAGCAGAAGCTTCACATCGTTCTCCACGATGGCCTTCTCGATGGCCTCGAAATCAAGTGTGAACTGATCCTTTTCATCACAGTGAAGATCGACCTTCACAAGCTGACGATCGTTATAGGTGATGACGTTGTGGAACGGATAGTATACCGGTGTCAGGATCATGCAGTGATCGCCTGGCTTCGTGAATGCGCGAAGCGCCCATGCAATGGCGGTCACACAGCCGGTACAGAAGCGTACCCAGTCCTTCGGAATAGCCAGTCCATAGCGCTCCTCCATCCAGTTCGAAAGAGCTGGATAGTAGCTCTCCGGTACATCCGAGTAGCCATAGACACCATGCTGTACACGCTTTGTGAGCGCCTCGATCACAGCATCCGGTGTCCGGAATTCCATATCGGCGATCCACATGGAAATGAGATCACGGGTTCCATACTTTTCCTCAAGCTCTGCATCCCACTTCGAGCAGTCCGTACCATGACGGTCTACGAGATACTTTGCAACAAATTCTTCCTTATTCACAATGTTCCTTTCCTATCCATTTCGTTCACCTCAGGCAGGTGAAATGCTGTACAGCAGGTCCTTCCAAAGCTGAGGTGACGAAATCAATATCATTAATTTTTAGAATGCACCGCTCCAGCCGGTTACGGTCAGAAGGTACACAATCACACAGGCGAGTCCGATGAAGCACAGTACCTTTGGCAGTGCCCACTTCATCCACTTACCGAATGGCACATTGGCCATCGCGCAGGAGCCTACCATCCAGCCAAGAAGCGGAGAAACGAGGTTCGTAAAGCTGTCACCCATCTGGTAAGCAACGACGGCGAGGTTCGGCTCGAGGCCCAGTGCCTCGGAAACCGGCTTCATGATCGGTACCAGGATGGCTGCCTTCGAGGTAGCCGATGGGATGATCGGGTTAATAATGGAAACGATCAGTGTAAGGCCGACACTCGATACGGAGCGTGGCAGTGCCATCAGCGGCTCGGTTAAGAAGTGTACGATCGGGTGGATGACATTACCATCCGAGAGAATAACGGAAATAACCTTTGCAAGACCGATGACGAAGATAACGAAGGCCATGGATGAAAGGCCCTTTGCGAAGCTGTTTGCCAGCTGATCTGCATTCATGCCGCCGAGGATGCCGACGATCACCATGTTCACCAGCATGATGGCAATCATGAAATCGAAGGTCTTATTGGAATCCCCGCCGATGTACGGATACAGTGCAATCAGGACATACTGTCCGATGAAGCAAACAAGGATCAGAACCTTCCGCCAGGTCATGTGGACTTCCTTGATGAGTCCTTCCTCATCTCCTACCGCGCCATCTGGACGCCAGCCCTCACTGTACATGAGGGACTTCGTCGGATCCTTTCGAATCTTCGCCACATAATGGAGCACCATGATGATGGCAATCGCGAGGAAGAAGTTCATGATCAGAAGACGTGTGAAGAAGGCGGAGTACGGAATGACCCCCATCAGCATCTGTGTCGTTGCCTGCTGTGCAGGGCCGGTACCGAAGCCAACGAGCGCTGCGAAGGTGGTCACACCCAGTGCACAGATCGGATCGAGCTTCAGCTTCTTTGCGAAGAGAATACCGATTGGCACCACCGCGATGAGCGCATCGGTACCACCGAAACCGCCGAGGTACGCCATGAGAATCATCATCATGATGACGAGAAGATTCGCACCCTTATCCTTCAGCTTTGCGACGGACCAGTTCATCATATCATCCATGACACCGGTATCGAGTACGACATTCATCGCTGCACCGGAGATCATAACCACAAACATGATCGTGGACGCGCCGTTGAGACCGGTCTTGATGTCCATCAGTGCCTGCCATGGGCTGACCGGTGTCTGGTGTCCGAGGTAGGTGAGCTCTGTACCGATGATCTCACCAGCCTCATTGGTTTCGAAGGTACCTGCCGGGATGAGATAGGTTGCCAGACATGCCAGCATGATGATGCCTGCCATAATCCACAGAAGATGTGGCATCTTGAATTTTTTCTTTTCTTTTGTAGGTTGAACGCCTGCCATAAATATTACCCCTTTTATAATACTGTATTTACTTAAGTTAAAATACGCTCCATGCATCCAGCGGAACAGCTGCACGAATGCAGATTCCGCTGATTATAAATATCCACGTGCTTAATCGTTGTGGCTGAACACGAAGGCAAGCTCTGTCAGCGTGCCGAGTGGTAATGCAGACTCATCGATGTCGAACTTTCCATTGTGATGAGCAGCGCCACTGCCTAATTCTGCATTCCGAATGCCGAGCATGCCGAGTGCTCCTGGGTAGCGATCCAGATATGCGCTGTAGCACTCCGAAGCGAACCAGCGGTCGCAGTCTGCGAGCTTGTCGCCTGCACCCAGCTTTTCCATCTCTGCCTGTACACGTCCCACAACCTGCGGATCGTTGATCACAGCCTTCGGACTGATGTTATGACGTCCCTGATAGCTGACCGTACAGTTGAACGTTGCAGCGGTTGCTTCCGTGACCTTATCAATGATCTTCAGTGCCTTCTCGCCTTCCTCTGCGTTGAAGAAGCGGGCGGTTCCGCCGATATAGGCCTCATCTGGAATGACGTTCGTCGCTGTACCAGCCTGCAGCATACCGAAGCCCAGAGTGACGGTTTCCTCGACATTCAGCTGGTTCATGAACGCGGAATTCAGCTGTGTGATAATGTGTGCTGCCGGGATGATGGTGCTGATCGCCTGATCTGGACGAGAGCCATGACCGGCCTTTCCGTGCAGATAAATACCAATGCCGATCGTTCCGGCCATACGTGGTCCAGCGACGACATTGACCTTGCCTGCATCGAGTGCGTTGTATACATGAAGTGCGAAGCATTCATCCACCTTGTACTTCTTCAGGGCTTCCATCATCGTGTCGATGCCGCAGTTTGTTTCCTCGCCCTCTTCGAAGCAGCAGTAAACATTGCCCTTCAGCTGGTCCTTCAGCTGAAGCAGTACCTTCATGGTGCCGAGCAGCATCGCCATATGGGCATCATGTCCACATGCATGGCAGGCACCGGCCACCTCAGAGATGCAGGCCTTCTTCTGCTTCAGATTGTTTTCGTCCTCCTGCACCGGGAGTGCATCAATGTCGGAACGGAGCACGCGGTTAATGCCCGGCTGTGCGCCCTCGATCGTTGCAATGAGCCCGGTTCCTGGAAGCTTCTCGTATGGAACCCCCATCGCCTCCAGCTCACGAATCAGCACCTCGCGGGTATGAAGTTCTTTTCCAGATACTTCTGGATGACGATGAAATTCACGCCGCATCGAAATGATGTAATCGCGCTGCTGTTCTACCAAAGTTCTAATATCCATGGTTTCACATTTCCTCTCTATCTCTTCATTCGCTTATAAACGATGAAACGATCGAAAAATCGTCCTAGGCGCTTCCTCTGGGCCCATAAAAGGAAGTTATCTTGGATATTCCATCCAAAACATCGACGTTTTTTCTTCTGTTTATGTATAAAATTTTATTAAAAAACGACGCAAAGTCAAAAGGAGACGATTTTCGTATGGCGATACTCAGTACCTTGATTTTTCGTCAGAGTGGAAAAACAAAGCTCGTCTTTGGTGTATTCCTTGTATACATAAAAAAACATTCAATTTTCCGACCGTTTGCATATTTTTTTGTCTTCCGATAGATACAAAAAACGACCATTCCTCGCATGCGTTCATGCAATGAATGGTCGTTCAATTCTTCCATATTTAAACTGGTCACCGAGTGGGGTGCTTCGCAGATGAGCAGGGAGAAGCGAGCTCTTCCGTGACAAGGACGTCTTCGCTGAAAGCTACAGCTGCTGCAGCGTGCGAAGGCGAGTAAATACCTCTCCGATTTTCTCCTGTATGAAGAGCGTCTCGACGTGCATCGGCACGGAAAGGGCGTCGCGATTAATGATGACGAGTCGCTTTCCACGAAAGTACTGGATGAAGGAAGCTGCCGGATAAACCGTAAGGGAGGTCCCGCCAATGATGAGAATATCCGCTTCCGCAATGGCCTGAATGGCACCACGCACCGCCTCCTCTGGAAGGCTTTCCTCATAGAGCGTAATGTCCGGACGGATCACGCCACCGCAGCTGCAATGTGGCACCGGCTCCTTCGATTCGAAGATGTAATCCTCCGGATAGGTCTTCCCACAGCGCATACAATAGTTCCGTAAGGCACTGCCGTGAATTTCATACACCCGATGACTCCCGGCCTTCTGATGCAGGCCATCGATGTTCTGTGTCACAATCGCCGTAAGCTTTCCGGTCTTTTCGAGATCCGCAAGGTAGCGGTGCGCAGCATTCGGCTGAATCTTTCGCGTATCCATCTTCTGCCGATGAAACTCGAAGTACACCTCCGGTTCATTCATGAGACAGCTGTGGCTGAGAAGGTACTCCGGCGCATACTGCTCGAAACGGACATCATGCTGATTATAAAGTCCGTCCTTACTGCGAAAATCCGGCACACCGCTCTCGGTCGAAACCCCCGCTCCGCCGAAAAATACGATCTTCTGTGCCTCCTCCATCCATGATTTTAATGTTTTGATTTTATCTTCGTCCATCGTCCTTCATGCTCCTTTATTTTCGATGAAACAGCCCCTTCAGAAGTGCACGGAAACCACCCGATGGCAGCTCCTCCGAAAGCTCCTCTCGGAGGTCATCGCTTGCAAGACGTGGATTGTAGATTTTCTCCTCTGAAAAGACCCGGTCCAGTGGTATATCCTGCGCATCCACGGGCACCTCCGGTACCATCAGCGCACCATAACAGAGGCCATACTTATACAGGGTCTGTCCGTGCAGCCAGCGATCATAATACCCGGCCCCATGGCCGAGACGATGACCGTAGCGATCGGCCGATACGCACGGGACGACCGCCATCGCAAGCTTGTAGCCATCGATCACCGGAAGCCCGGCCTTCGGCTCCAGAATACCATACCGGCCCGGCTCGAGGTCCTCCCAGCTCATGATCTGCACGGCTTCCATCCGATGATCCGGTCCCGGAAGGCAGCGTGGTACCGTTACAAGCTTTCCCATCTGCCAGGCGGTCTCGATGATCTCCTTCGTGGACGGCTCCTCATCGATGCTGACATAGCAGAAGATCGAATCCACCTGCTGAAAGATCGGATAGCAGAGGAAGCGCGTCGCGATCTCAGCATTGGCCTCCGCCTTATAATCTTCGCTTAAATTCTTTCTCTTTTCGCGGATCATCGTCCGCAGCTCATCTTTTGTCATGGTTTTTTCCCATTATTTTGCCAAATAGCGGAGCAGCGTCGGCAGCAGAATCGTCATGTCGATCGGCTTCGCCACATGATCGTTCATTCCAGCCTCCAGCGCCGCCTGCTTGTCCTCGGCGAAGGCATTGGCCGTCATCGCGATAATCGGAATTTCAGCCTTCTTCGGATCTGCCATCTGACGGATCTTCCGTGTGGCCTCATAGCCGTTCATCACTGGCATCTGAATATCCATGAGGATCAGGTCATAGTAATCGTCCGTGGCATCAAGAAGCATCTGATAGCAGGCCTGTCCATTGATGGCATGCTCCACCGTGAGGCCTTCTTCGGAAAGCAGCTCCATGGCGATTTCCGCATTCAGCTCATTGTCCTCGGCGAGGAGTATCCGATGGCCTTCAAGCTTCTTTCCATCCTCCTCGGCAAATGTCTCTGTTCTTTGTGTGCATGTCGCCTGATCCGCGAGGGTGAGGGCAAGCTCAATCGTAAACTTCGTGCCGACGCCCTGCTGGCTCTCCACCTGGATCGTACCGTCCATCTGCTCAATGATGGATTTAACAATCGGAAGTCCGAGGCCGGTTCCAACGACCTTGTTTTCCGTCGTTGTATGCTCTCTCGAAAATTCATCAAAGATATGCGGCAGGTAATCGGCGCTCATGCCAATGCCGGTATCCTCACAAATGAAGCGGTACCTTGCCTTTTTCACGTCCTCTGATGGCAGCTCTGTGATATTCACATGAATCGAATGACCACTCGGTGTATATTTCACAGAATTGCCCACGATGTTCAGACAGATTTCTTCGAGCTTTGTCTTGTCACAGAGAACACAGGTATGGGTCACCCGGGTTTCATACGTATACTGGATGGTTTTCTTTCGCATCTCCTCCTCCAGCACCGTATTCAGGGAGCAGAAGAGCGCGTGAAGATCCGATGCCTCCAGGTTCAGCGTCGCCTTGCCGCTTTCGATGCGTGCCATCTCCAGCACCTGATTGATGATCGTGAGGAGGAGCTCACTGGAGCTCTTGATCTTCGAAATATAATCCCTTGCTTTCTCCGAATCGCCCAGATTCTTCTCCAGCAGGTCCGTAAAGCCCATAATGGCATTCATCGGCGTACGAATGTCATGGCTCATATTAAAGAGGAAACGGGTTTTCGCCGCGCTGGCCGCCTCGGCCTTCTTCGCCGCATGCTGAAGCTCCACCGCATACTGCTTTTCCCGGCTCCGCTTACTGAGAAACAAGTAGAAATAGGTCGCCACCATAAGTGACAGAATGTAGCAGAAAATACCGCCGAGGATCTTCGAAAGCAGTGGTACCCAGCCCTTTACCGGGACAATGTCAAAGTACCAGGTATCGTTCGGGATGCTGCAGGAAACCGTCACATAGCCCGTCGGCATCGCCTCCTGGCCCTGAATGATCGTTCTCCGCTCACCTGTATCCCCGTCCTTCTTCCAGATATCATAGGCATAGGATGCCTCACTCAGCTCCGAAAGATCGATGCTTTCCATGAATTTATCCCAGTCGATGACGAGGATGACAAAGCCCCAGAATTCCTCCGTTCCGGCTTCCGTCATCGTATACACCGGGTTAAACAGAAGCGCACCGACGCCGCCCTGCTTCAGCTCGAAAGGTCCACCCAGAGTATATTTATTCGTCTGCTTGGCAAGATTCGCCTCGTATTTCCGCTCGTGATCCCGCAGCATATCGAGTCCGAAGGCTTCCGCATTCGCATGCGTCGGATAAATCTCCTGCACGATGCCCTTCGGTGCAAGCTCAAAGGCTCGAATAACGCCGCCTTCATTGGAAAACATACTCGCAAGCTGTGAAAAACGTGCCTCATCGAGCGAGCCTTCCGCCTCGATAACATTGCCGAGATAATCTGCGCAGGTTTCATAACGCTCCATCTGAGACTGGATACGCCGCACGGTATTCTGTGCCATGAAGGTCGCCGATACCTGCTCATTCTTTTTATAGTTTTCAAATACCCATTGTCCACAAAGAAGCAACAGGATAAAGGCCACGAGGCCCACGAGATAACATTTTCTCTGTATTTCTTTTTCTACCAGACGCTGGTTAAACATATAGAAACTCCATTTTGATGATATAGGGACATTATAAAGCCCAGAGCCTGCAGATGCAAAAGAAAAGTCTTTTTCTGAAATAAAAATAATTTTCTTCAAAAAACGTATTGTCAAAATAATATCCGCATGCTACTATATAGTCACAAGATAAAAAAAGATTCGTTAACAGAACATCTTCTGACGAGAAAGGAAGACGCAGACGTTAACAAAGTGGTGATAAATTCGATCACCGAAACGATACCGTAGGAAGAGAGGTATGAAAACGATGACACCAGCACAGTGTATCGATAATATCTCTGGACTTCAGGAAAGATAAAGTGATTTGATAACAGCGCATAAGCGGTCATGTTATTCAGCGTAGGAGTGTTCCTCCAGTAAAGGATCTTTCATCAAGTCCACGCGATATTATCATTTTAAAAAAGAATAGAAAGAACAGATATCCAGTTTGAGATAGCACAAAGCTATTTGAACATACAGGCTTGTTACCTCGAGGAGATACTCCGTTGCACTATTAAATTTTAAAACCGAATAAAGCACTGAAGCGAAAAGCTTCCATTAAAAATATTCAGAGGAATCCGAAACGGATTCCTCTTTTTTTGCACCACTCTCCTGGCTCTCCTGCTTCGCATGTGGAAGCTTCAGACCTTCTATCACAGCTTTCTGCTTATTCTTACGCGCCCTGCCTTTCTGCCTTTCACCTGCATGCTCCACCACATAAAAAAGAGGCCGACCTCTCTGGTCAGCCTCTCTTTTGCCATATCACCTGAAGATCAGTGAATCAGATCCTCATAGAACTCGAATGCTTCCTTATCCGTAAAGCCCTCATGTACAACCTTGTGAACGGCCTGTGCCATCTCAACCGGATGCTGGCTCTGGAAGATATTTCGTCCCATATCGACGCCGCGTGCACCCTTCTGGATGACTTCGTACGCCAGTGTCAGTGCATCCTTCTCAGCAAGCTTCTTTCCACCGGCAACAACGATTGGTACAGGGCAGGCCGAAACAACCTCTTCAAACTTATCGCAATTATAGGTCTTTACGATCTGGCAGCCCATCTCCGCAATGATACGGGTTGCCAATTTGAAGAAACGATCCGTACGCTCCATGTCCTTTCCGACTGCGCATACGCCCAGGGTCGGAACGCTGTAGCGCATGCCTGCATTGATGACCCTGCTCAGATTGTCAATGCTGGAAAGCTGTCCATCCGCTCCGATAAATACCTGTGAAGCCATACAGTCTGCATTCATGCGAATGGAATCTTCGATATCTACAGCAACGACCTCATGACTTAAATCATCCTGAAGCATGCTGGATCCAGATGTCACTCTCAGTGCGATTGCATTCGTAAATTCTGGCTTTAAGCATGTGCGGATCGCGCCACGTGTACCCATGAAGCAGTCTACGTATGGTGCCAGCTTCGGTAATAAGAGATCCAGTCTCTCAAGACCTGCCGTGCTACCCATGAAGTAGCCATGATCAAAGGCGAACATGACCGTATTTCCGCTCTTCGGATTAAAAATATTAGCCAGATGATGCTTCATGCCCCAGTCCAGGCTGTTCGCACCCTTCACATAAAAACCATCGTGATTTGCGAATGGTGTGTCCACATGATAATCCTTTGCTACTTTCAGTCCCTCTAAATCTGCCATCGATGTATTTCCTTTCGACTATATTCAATTCGTTACAACATACATATCAATTCGGTTACTATTATATTTGGTTTTTTATGATTTAGAAATCATAATCGTTCATGTTTTCTGATGTGAATACGAGACGCTCTGGAAGGAGAACGACACCGTTATTCTCATCACCTGTGCTTGCGCCAGCGGCGATGCTGTCATTTGCAAGAACTTCGCAGGATCCGATCTCCGGAATATCGATGGAATCGCCAACCTTTGCAGTGTTGCCTGCAGCGAGGTATGCAGCTACATAACAGCCCATTGCGCCCTGAAGCTTCGCATCCCAGAGGCCCCAGTTATAAAGGGTACCATTCGTGCAGTACTGCTTTACAGCATTCGGTGTTGCAAATCCTGTGATCGTGATGTTGTCCTTGTTGTAGCCCTTGTTCTCTGCAGCCTGTAACTGGCCAGGAAGAGCGGTCGAGTCATTACAGATGATAACATCGATATCCGGGTTTGCATCGAGAACAGCCTCACCTACGGTGATGGACTTCTCTGCATCCTGCTCAGAATAGTAGTTGTCCGGATTTACATTGGTCCAGTTCGGGTAGTTTGCAGCGATGATCTTCTCACCTTCTACCTGCCAGCTGTTCTGGTCGGTTACGGTTGCCTGTGAGTAGTGCCAGCAGTACTTGATGTCATCCTTCTCTGGATCCTTGCCTCTGGCCTTTAAGCCATCAACTGCCATGTCTACCAGCATCTGGCCTAATACCTCTGGTGTTCCCTGAGAAACCATGAGGGTTCTGTCCTCGCTGTTCGCATCGGAGTCCCAGGTGGAAACCACGATACCAGCATCCTTTGCCTCGTTCAGCGCATCGGATACACCGGCTGCATCTACGGTTGAAATGCAGATGGCATCGACGCCTGCCGAAATTGCCTGGTTGATAACGGATACCTGATCAGATACGGCTGCATTGGAGCTGCCCATGTAATTTACGGTAATGCCCCACTTCTTTGCATACTCCTGTGCACCATCATTGGCAACCTCGAAGAATGCGTTACCGGTCAGCTTCGGGATGAAGGCAACGGTCTTTCCCTCTACGCTTGCACCCTCGGTGGCTGCTGCCGCTGCGGTGGTTTCTGCCTCTGCCTTTTCAGCTGCCGCTGCAGTGGTCTCTGCCTTCGCGGCTGCGGTTGTCTCTGGTGCAGAGCTGCTGCCACATCCAGCTAAGATAGATGTCAGCATGGCGCCTACTAACACGGTCGATAAAATCTTTTTCTTCATTACATTTCCTCCTTTTGATACGTGATATGTATGTTTAGATATGATCTAACTAGGTTGATGCAGCGATTTTCTGTCGCTGTGTTTTTAATTTTGCGCGATAATTCACGAACGCCGGATGTACCATCAGTGCACGGCCGAGAAGTACAGCAACAAGCAGAATGCCGATTGGTGCATCGAGGTACTGAGCATTGATACCGAAGCAGAGTGGAAGTCCGAACTTGATGAGGCCAATGATGATAGTCGGAAGTACGGTACCAAGCACATTGCCCTTACCGCCCGTCGATAAGGTACCACCGAGGACCACAACCGTGATGATGTTCATCGTAAAGGTGCTTCCAAGATCCGATTTTGCAATGTTGTAATACGAGGTCAGTACCACGCCTGCAATGGCGGCGCCTACGGCACTCAGCACGTAGGTGGAAAGCACAACCTTTCGGGTATCGATACCGGAAAAACTTCCAGCATTCGGATTGACACCCACCAGGAAGATTTTCCGTCCGTACTTCGTTTTATGAAGAACGATGCCCATCACAACCGCAATCAGCAGAAATACAAGCGCCGGCCCCGGTGAAATCTTTCCAATCTTGAACTTCGTCATCGCACGGAAGGCTTCCGGAAAATTCGTGATGCCCATATAGGACGGTGTATCACTCATTGTAGACACCATCAGTGCCAGGCCTGCATACAGGAAGCTTCCACCGAGTGTCGCAACCATCGCCTGTACACCGCAGTACGCGATAAAGAAACCGGTCAGAATGCCACATAAGATGGCGATCACAATGGCGAGCGCCACAGCTGCCCAGATATTCAGTCCCCAGTCCTGCCATGCCACACCGATGATGATGGAGGTAAGTCCCACGATGGATCCCGCCTGAATATCGATGCCTCCGGTAATCATGACCAGCGTAACAAAGATACCGATCATGCCAATCGGCACAAAGTCATTCAGGCTTCGAAACATCGAAGATGCATTTAAGAACTTCGGGTTCGCCAGTCCAAAAATCAGAAACTCAATCAGGATGACCGCAATCAGAAAGCTGTTCCAGTTCAGCACAGCCTTACGCTTTGCACTCTTCGTATTTGAAACATTTCCGTTCATTATGCCTTCACTCCTTCCGCAGCCATGTCATCCCGCGTTCTTGCCTGCAGTCTTTCATGTCTTAATTTCACTCTGGATCGAATCTGCATGACTGAATCCACAACCACAATGACGATCAGGATGCTTCCTGTAATTGCATCGTTATAATTGGATGAGAAGCCCATAAATACCAGAAGATAGCTGATGGAGCTCATGATCACCGCACCGATCGCAGAGCCAATCACACTTCCGACACCACCCGTCAGGCTGATGCCACCGAGGACGCAGGCTGCGACCGCAGTCATTTCATAGCCATTACCGCTGGAGGTTGTTACAATTCCGATTCGGCTGCAGAACAGAATTCCTGCAATCGATGCCATAACAGAGCAGACCACATAGGACAGGAATTTTGTTTTGACAGGATCAATGCCGACAAGCTTTGCACCGTCTGCATTGTCACCAACGGCTTTGACGTATCTTCCCTTTCTCGTTTTTGTCAGAAGAAGGTGGATCACGAGGGTGAGCAACAGGGCTCCGATAAAGTAATAGGTGATACGGATTCCAGGAAGTGCCTTCGCTGAAATGTCCTTGAAGCTCTTCGGAATGTTGTTGACAACTGCGCCATTCGTATAGTTGAACATCAGTTCTCGTAAAATACCATTCACCCCCAGGGTGAAAATGAGGGAAGGTGCCTTCATAATGGCGACGCCGAAGCCATTAATACAGCCGACGAGGATGCCAATAAGAATTCCAACGATAAATGCGATAAACCAGCTCGTCCCGTTGCAGATCATGGTACCCACAACCACCGCTGTCATGCCGAGGCAGGAGCCTACCGAAACGTCGATTTCTCCGACCATGATGGTGAAGGCCATCCCGACGGAAATAATGACGAACACGACCGCGGAATTAAAGCAGGCTGAAATATTACCCACCGTCAGAAAGGCCGGATTGATACAGCCAACGACTGCAAAAAGTAAGATCAGGAAAAAGAAACTGGTCATTTCTCTCTTTTTCAAGAGTGCTTTCACGCTATTCATTCTTCTTTCTCCTTTCCAACGACACCGAAGGACGCTTCTGTAAGATTCTCCTGATTGATTTCTGCACGTGTAAATTCACAGTTCAGTCGTCCCTGATGGATGGTCACCGCTCGATCACTTAATTCAATGATTTCTTCCATATCAGATGAAATAAGGAGAACCGCCAGACCCTTCTTCGAGAGTCCCTTAATGATGTTATATACATCCGTTCTCGCACCAGCATCGATGCCTCGGGTCGGTTCATCCAGGATAATCAGCTTCGGACTCGTTGCAAGCGCATGTCCGATCACAACCTTCTGCTGATTTCCACCGGAAAGACTTCCAAGTTCCTGATCCTGACCGGTCACTTTGATACGAAAATCATCGATATACTGCTGCGTGATTTCCTTTTCCTTTCTGGTATCCAGGAAAATCTTGCCCATAAAGGATTCATTCAAAATGCCACTCGTAATGTTGTACGCCACCGAGGAAATTTTAAAAATGCCATCGGCATGTCGATCCTCTGAAACATAATTCACACCGGCCTTCATAACCTTTTGTGTACTGAATCCCGTGATATCCTGTCCATCCAGATAAACCTTGCCGCCCAGCACCTTATCCATCCCGAAAATGGTCTGTGCCATTTCGGTTCTTCCAGCACCTACAACACCCGCAACACCCAGAATCTCACCCGGATAGACCTTTAAGGATATGTCTTTAAATCCGTAGCCACTGAAGTTCTGAAGCTCAAGTACCGGAGCCTTACTGTAGTCTACGGTCGACTTGCCAACCACCTCCTGCTCATCCGTTGCATCCGGCAGAAGTCCTTTCACAAGCGCATTCTTCGTAAACTCTTCTATTTTTCCCATCAGAGTGATACGAGATCGGAAGAGCGTCGTGTA
>ERZ808246.1230-NODE-1230-length-18946-cov-4.669525_pt1 | contig 18946 bp, 16 predicted proteins | sample MGYA00521083_ERZ808246 | MGnify/ENA primary metagenome ERZ808246 (study PRJEB31516, sample SAMN03275577) | gut metagenome | biome: mammalia-associated habitat; material: feces | host: Papio cynocephalus | place: Kenya | collected 2012-07-07 ... | reverse complement strand
AGGGCATGAGCTACGGCGGCTCCCTGATCCGTCCGGAAGCGACCGGCTACGGCGCAGTTTACTATCTGCAGGAAGTCCTGAAGCACGAGAACGACACCATCGAAGGCAAGCGCATCGCGATCTCCGGCTACGGCAACGTCGGCTGGGGCATCATGAAGAAGGCTGCCGAGTTGGGCGCAAAGGTCACCTACTTCGCAGGTCCCGACGGCTACATCCATGATCCGGATGGCGTCACCGGCGAAAAGCTCGACTACATCCTCGAGATGCGCGCGAAGGATCCGATGCACTGCAAGCCTTACGCTGACAAGTACGGCGTTGAGTTCGTTGAGGGTGCAAAGTGCTGGGGCGTGAAGGACGTTGACGTCTACATGCCGGCTGCTACCCAGAACGACGTCCGCATGGAGTCCGCAGAGAAGATCGCGGCTTCCGGCGTCAAGTACTACATCGAGGTCGCCAACATGCCGACCACGAACGACGCTCTGAACTTCCTGCGTGAGCAGAAGCACATGATCGTTGCTCCGTCCAAGGCAGTCAACGCAGGCGGCGTCGGCGTTTCCGGTCTTGAAATGAGCCAGAACTCCGAGCGTCTGGTCTGGACGGCCGAGGAAGTCGATGCACAGCTGCACAAGATGATGAAGAACATCCACAAGGTCTCTGCAGAGGCTGCCGAAGAGTACGGCCTGGGCTATGATCTGGTCGCAGGCGCGAACATCGCCGGCTTCAAGAAGGTCGCTGAGGCTATGTATCAGCAGGGTATGTTCTAAGCCATTCCTCCCTTACATCCAACAAAAGCCCGCTGCAAACATCGTTTGCAGCGGGCTTTTTGCGCTCAGGCGTCAGGCCGGCGCTTTATGCTTTCCGTACCGGATAGCAGGCTTCGGTGACAAATTCCTCGGGGTTCTGCGTCTCGTGCGGGCTGACGTGGTAGATGTTGAACATCGGGCCGTCGCACTCGTAGCCGTTGTCCGCGATCCATGCGGCAATGGCCGCGTAGACCTCGCCGATCTTCTCATACGAACCGTGGAACGTGCAGCTCGCGACCGTGACGGCCGGAAGCGTCCGGAATTTTACATGCGCCGTGTCCGGATAGCTGCCCTTGACGGTCTTCCATGCTTCCACTTCAACGTCACGCTCTTTATATTCGCCGTCGAGGAACGTCACCGCGCAATAGCACGGGTCGTCCGGGACGGGGTGCATGGTGTCCGTCTCCTCACAGAGCGTCTTCCAAACCGCCCCTTCCTCCTCATAGCGTGGGAGAATTGTGTGGACACAGGCAGCGTAGCGCGCGGGGATGGTCTTGACGGTCACATTGTACTGCATAAAGTCTTCCTTTCCCAGCCGTTTTTCGGCTGTATCCAGAAGCATTCGCTGCCGCGCGGTTTTTTCAGCTTCCTGTTCCAGCTCGCGCCGGCGCTGCGCGAAAAACGGCGCAAGCGCTTCCGCGTCCCGCCCGACGGCCATGATCCGGCAGACGTCCGCGAGGGAAAAGCCCATATCCCGCAGCGCCGTGATCCAGCCGATCTGCGGCAGCTGATCCTCACGGTAATAGCGGTAGTCCGACGCCGGGTCGGTATAGGCCGGGTGCAGGAGTCCGATCTCATCGTAGTAGCGCAGCATGCGAATACTGACTCTGGACAATTTTGAAAATAATCCGATTTTCAGCATTGTGGTACCTCCGTGCTGATTTTTTGAGCTCACCGACAGCATACTGCCTGACACGATGTGAGAGTCAAGTCCGATTTTTATTTTTCCTGCTTTTTCTCGTTCTGCCCGACCAGCCTCAGCACAGCCATCACCGCCGCGTACAAAATGCCCGCGATCGCCCAGATGAACCAGCTGTACTTTGCCTGCCCGTTGCCAAAGGGGCCAAAGGTGTAGAACATAAAGATCGCCGTCACGACCAGCCAGTAGCAGACGCTGACCGTCCCAACAAGGCGGCTTTTTGACTTTCTCTGGCGGGAGTAGTCCCCTTCCTCCAGAAGCTTTTCCATCGCGCCGGTCTGCGTCCCGGCATAGACGAACGCAAGGCAGGCCAGCGCAACAAAGCCCAGCAGCAGGCAGACCGCACCCACATACATGAGATCGGAGCCGGAAAGGCACAGGCTCAGAAACAGCGGCAGGACGGACACGATGCAAAGGAGCGTGCCGACCAGATTCAGGCGGTTTGCCGTGGACTGGAAATCCTGCCGGCGCTGCCGTACCATGCCGCTCACGCCGTACTCCGTCTCAAACGGCTCTGTTTCCAGAAACGCAAATTCCCGCACCTGCGCGCCGCTGGACAGGAAGATGCCGACCGCGGCGGTCATCAGCACGATCAGCACGCTCAGGCCGATGCCCGCAGCTGCGTTCTCCGTGACACGGGTGGTATATTCGCTCAGTCCGCCGAGCAAAATGAGCGCGATAGGCGAGATCACGCAGAGAAACGTTGCCAGCGCCAGCTTCGGTGCAGCCGCGCGGCGCAGCGCCAGATAGCGCGACGCCTCTTCCATGCTCACGCGGCGGCGCGGCGGCTGCTCGGCCAGGCTCGGTGCAGGCTCCTGCTCCTCCAGCTCGTCCTTTAATAAGTAATCCGTGCTGACGCCGAAGATCCGGCTCATCTGCACGATCTTGTCAAGGTCGGGGACGGACTGCGCGCCCTCCCATTTGGAGACGGACTGCCGCGTGACGTTCAGCTGCTGCGCAAGCTCCTCCTGCGACCAGCCGGCTTTTTTCCTGAGATTCATGATCTTATCCGCAAGGATCATTCTTTTCTTCCTCCTGGTTTTTGTTCGAATGGCGCTATCATACGAGATCCGGCGGTTGCACACCAGAGATCCGACTGTCAAATCTGTCAACCGGCGGTTGCATTTCTGTTTTTTATTATAAGAACCCGCGCCTTCCGCTGTCAAGGCGGCAGACTCTCCCATTTTTCGTGCAGCTTCGTTCCATTTCAGGAATTTTTTATATTTCGTTTACAAACTGTTCACCACCGGGCGGCCGAAATCCGGTATCCTTGAATCATAAGGAAGCTGCTTCGCGGAAACATTCGCGGAGGGCCAACAGCAGCCTTTCCAATAGATTGCGTTTTTTCCATTTCTCCTCTCTCTTTTTCTCTTATCTCTCTAACGGAAACGCAGCCGGTCAAAACCGGCTGCGTTTCTGCGTATCTGTATACAAACGCCCACCGGAAGACTCCGGCGGGCGTTTCGGGTTTTCAGATCATTCCTCTGTCGTGGCGGGCGCAGCCGCGTTGGTGACAGGCTTGACGTATTTGGCATTCATGTAGGCGCAGACCTCGTTGTACCAGATCTCGTACCACTCGCCGTCGTCCGTCAGGCCGATCACGGCAACGGCGCTGTCGGTCGGCATGGTCATGAGCACCTGACCGTCAATCGAGGGCGCGGTGCGGACGTTGACGTCGTTGGTCGTCGCCATGCAGTCGCTCATCGGGTTTACCGTGAGATCCTGCACATCGCTCGGCCACTTGGCCGTGTCACGCTCCGGCGTGCCGCCGAGACCGTTGGACGCGAAGACAGCGGCAACCGTGCAGCTGCTTCTGGCGTTCAGGATGGCGACCTGGCTGTTATAGCGGACGGAGCCGTTCCACGTGTTGTCCTTCCACGTCAGCGCAACCTCGTAGATCTGGCCGTCCAGATCGACGCTGTATTTATAATCTGCCGTCTTGCCTGTCTTCTTATAGCTGGCCTGCATCAGAGCGGAGGACAGCGTCACAGCCGCTTCCTCCGGCAGGGAAACGGGATCGTCCTTGTCATAGGTGACGACCGCGCTGGTCGTAGGCTGGGGCTCGACGTCCTGCGGGACGGTGATGAGGAACTGGCCGCTCGTGCCGTTTTCGTCGAACTGGAAGATCAGCTGCTGCGAGCCGCCGCGCGGCACCAGCGTGAAGCCCTTGTCGCTGGTCGTAACGGTATAGAGGCCGGATGTCTCATAGAAGGTCCGGAACATGGACGCAAGCGTCTGCCCCTCGTCCAGCTTTTCAAGGCCGCAGGTATAGACCGTGTCGGTCTGGAGCGTTGCAAACATGCTGTCGCGCAGAGCGGCGTCGGTGATCAGGTGCAGCGGCAGGAGCATGTCCAGCGTGCCGGAGGGCAGCGAAAGCTCGCGATGCTCACCCATGAAGATATACCAGCTGTCCTTGGTATTCTGCGGATCCTTGGCATACAGGCACCAGGTGTCCGTGCCGCCGGATTCGTTGGCCTTGGTAAAGACAGCGCAGGTGCCGTAGCTGTTGACGTAGTTGGTGGCGGTGACGCCGTCGTTATTTTTGGTGATGAGCTTGCTCATGGCGCTGAGCGACTTTTTCGTGGTGAACTGATAGCCGCCGTAGGAGACAAAATCGCCGTTGTTGAGCTCCGCCGTGATCGGCAGATCCAGCGTTGTCTCCGTCGAGAAGGCCTTGGCCTGCACCGGGTCAGCCGGTGTCTTGGAGCAGCCCTTGGCGACCAGCACAATGATCAGAACCAGCAGCACGAGCGCCGCGATCGCGACCAGCATCGGCAGGTTTCTGCGCAGCCACAGGCCTTGCTTTCTTCTTTTTTTGTTCATTGTCGTACCTCCATCGTCATGACGTTTTGGCCGGAAGCGCGGAAATGTATAGTCCGCGCAGTATATTCATGACTATGATACCACAGCTTTTAGCAAATAGCAATTCTTCATAAAAAAATAAGATTTCGCATTTCAGCTTGCGAACCCCGGCCGCAGCTGATATGATAGTAGAAAATCTGCCGGGAGGGATCAAGGATGCGCTTTCAATGTCTGGTGATGGACCACGACGATACAACGGTCAACAGTACGGCGACCATTCATTTTCCGTCGTTTCTTGCCTATCTGGCGCAGGTGCGGCCGGGCCTGCACTACACGCTGGACGATTATTTCCGCAAAAATTTCGATCCCGGCGTCATGGCGCTCTTTACCGGCGAGCTTGGCTTCTCTGAAGAGGAGCTGGAGGGCGAGTTCCGCTTCTGGCAGGACTGGGTGCGCACCCGCGTGCCAAAGGCCTATCCCGGTATCCGGGAAATTTTGCAGCGCCACCGGGATGCAGGCGGGAAGATCGCCGTCGTGTCCCACTCCATGCGGGAGAATATCGAGCGCGACTACCGTGAAAACGGCCTGCCGGAGCCGGATCTGATCTTCGGCTGGGAGCAGCCGCCCGAGCGCCGGAAGCCGGAGGCCTGGCCGCTGCAGCAGATCATGAAGACCTTCTCCCTGCCGCCGGAGGCGCTTCTGATGGTCGACGATCTGAAGCCCGGCTATGACATGGCGCGCCGCTGCGGCGTCCCCTTCGCTGCCGCCGGATGGGCCAACGACATCCCGGAGATCGAGCAGTTCATGCGCAAAAACTGTGACTTCTACTGCAAGACCGTCGCCGATCTCGACCGGCTGCTGGATGAATAAATCGTCCGCCCGCTGCCTTGGAGCAGCGGGCGGCTTTTTGTCTTACAGCCGCTGGTTTTTGGCCAGCTGGCGGTTTTTGTAGGCGGGGTCGTCGGTGACCTCGCGCAGGACGGTGATCTCCGGCGGGGCGTCGAGCGCATGGACGTTCTCGGGCAGGGCGACGCGCATGATGGCGCGGTCCTGCGAGAACGGATAGACGTCGATCTCAAACCGGCAGCCGCGGTAGACGAAGCGGTACTTTGTCTTATGGACGGTATGCAGGCTCGTGTCTCCCTCCATCAGATAGCGGATGTATTCCTTTTCCGAGATCGGCTTCTCCGTCTCCCACTGACCGGACGCGGTCGTCCGCTTTTCAGTGTAGAAATAGAGATAGTCGCCGCCGTTTTTCTGCTGGCGCACGCGGCGCACGACGTTGGGGTTGGCACGGGTCAGATAGGTCTGCATCATGTCGATGCCGGTCGCGCGATAGGTGTCCTCCAGCGTTTTGAGCGTCGGCAGCTCGATGAGATACTTATGCCAGACCGCCTGCGAGACCGGCCTTCCGATGGCGTCATAGACCGCGCGCAGGCCGCGGACGATCTTCTCCTCAAAGTCAGCCGAATTGTCGATCACGCGGAGATTCGGATGGCGGCTCCACGCACGGAGCGTCTGGTCGTCCTTTACACGCGCTTCCTCCAGCGTCTCATAGCGCGCTTCATTGCCGAAATTATAGGCGAACTCCGCGCCCTTGGCGCAGGAGACAAGATGCAGGACCGTGTCGTAATGGGCCATTGCCTGCTCCTCCGTCAGGCCGAAATGCGCCAGCACCTGCCGGAACTCCTCGTCGCTGACATAGGCCTTGTCGTCAAACAGCGCCCGGTCGTACAGGAGGATCACATGCTCCTCCGGGATCTTCTTCGCCGCTTCGAGTGCGAGCTTCTCCTTATGCAGCTGGTCGGCGACGACAAAATACTGAAATTCCAGCATCGAGACACATCCGCCGAACGGCTTGATGCCGAAGCCGGAGATCAGCTCCGACGCGGTCTCGGGGATGGTGATGACCTTCCATCCGTCATCCTGCTTGAACTCCTTGAGAATGCGGCTGATAAGCGTCGTCTTACCTGCCGCAGGCCCGCCGGTCAGGACGATACGCGTGATCTGTTTTGCCAAAAGGATCGCTCCTTTGCTCTTTTTTATAACACCATATTAACATCACCCGGCAGCAAAAGCAAGAAGCAGCGCTATGTTTTCATCCCTCGAACTGGCTGTGGTAGAGCCTGGCGTAGAAGCCGCCCTTCGCGAGCAGCTCCTCGTGGCGGCCCTGCTCGACGATATGACCGTTCTGCATCACAAGGATCACGTCCGCTTCGCGAATGGTGGACAGGCGGTGCGCCACGATAAAGCTCGTCCGGCCCTGCATCATCGCATCGAACGCGTGCTGGATCTGCTGCTCGGTGCGCGTGTCGATGGAGCTGGTCGCCTCGTCGAGAATGAGCATGGGCGGCAGGCAGAGCATGACGCGCGCAATGCAAAGAAGCTGCCGCTGTCCGGCGGACAGCGCGCCGCCGGTGTCGGAGAGCATGGTGCCGTATCCGTCCGGCAGTCGGCGGATGAAGAGATCCGCGTGCGCGGCGCGCGCCGCGGCCTCCACCTCGGCATCCGAGGCGTCGGGCCTGGCAAGGCGGATATTGTCGCGCACCGTGGCCATTTTCAGCCACGTGTCCTGCAGGACCATGCCGTACTGCCGGCGCAGGCTCCGGCGCGTGACGGTGCGGATCTTACTGCCGTCCACCGAAATGGAGCCGTCTTTGACATCGTAAAACCGCATAAGGAGGTTAATGAGCGTCGTCTTTCCGCAGCCGGTCGGGCCGACGATGGCCACGCGCTGCCCGGGCCGGACGGTGAGGTTCAGCTCCTCAATGAGCCGCTGCTCCGGGGTATAGGAGAAGGCGACATTCGTCAGCTGCACCCGGCCGGAGACATTCTCCAGCGTCTTCGCGTCCGCGGCGTCCGGCACCTCCTCCGGCTCGTCGATCATCTCAAACACGCGTCCGGCACAGGCCAGCGCGTTCTGAAGCTCCGTGATGACGCCGGTGATCTCGTTGAACGGCTTGGCATACTGGTTGGCATAGCTGAGGAAGCACGACAGCCCGCCGACCGTGATCGTCCCCGCCACAGCGCCGAGCGCGCCGGTAAGGCCCACGCAGGCATAGATGATATTATAGAGGATCCGCGTGGACGGGTTCGTCAGGGACGAAAAGAACGTCGCGCGCATGGTGGCCGATTCCAGCCGGTCGTTGATCTCGTCAAACTGCCGCAGGCTCTGCGCCTCGTGAGAGAAGGCCTGCACGACGCGCTGACCGCTCAGCTGCTCGTTTATGAGCGCAGTCTGCTCGCCGCGCGCCCTGGACTGCAGCTGGAACATGGAATACGTCCGGTTTGCAATGAACCTTGCCACCAGCAGAGAAAGGGGCGTCAGCAGCACCACGAGCAGCGTGATCTTCCAGCTGATCGGCAGCATGAAGCCGATCGTGCCGACGATCGTCAGAACGCCGGTGAACAGCTGCGTAAAGCCCATGAGCAGGCCGTCGGCAAACTGGTCGACGTCGGCGACGATACGGCTGAGCGTATCGCCCGCGGGATGGCTGTCCAGATACGAAAGCGGCAGCTTCTGCAGGCGGGAAAACGCCTGCCGCCGCACATCCCGCGTCACGGCGAAGCAGACGCGGTTGTGGATGACCGCCATCAGCCACTGCAAAAGCGCCGTCAGCCCGGCAAGCACCGCAACTTTGACCGCCAGCGTGCCGACCGCCGGGAAATCGACCTGTCCGGGACCGACGATCGCGTCGATCGCGTCGCCCACAAGAATGGGGATATAGAGCGTTCCCGCCACGCCGGCCGCGGCCAGCAGGAGGGATACGAGCAGAAGCGGCAGATAGCGTCCGAGGCTCCTGCACACGCACCGCAGGATTTTGGAGGAAGTATTCATTCTGCATCCTCCTTTTTGAGCTGCGAGCGGCAGATCTCCTGATAGACGGGGCAGCTTGCCAGCAGCGTCTCGTGCGTGCCGATGCCGGCAAGACGGCCGTCGTCCAGCACGAGGATCTGATCCGCGTGCCGGATGGAAGAGATCCGCTGCGAGATCAGAAGCACCGTCGGGCGCCACGGCAGGCTCCGCAGCGCTTTGCGGAGCGCCGCGTCCGTGGCAAAGTCCAGCGCGGACGCGCTGTCGTCCAGAATGAGAAGCGAAGGCCTGCGCACCAGCGCGCGGGCGATGGTCAGCCGCTGGCGCTGGCCGCCGGAGAAGTTCCGGCCGCCCGGCTCCACCGCCGCATCCAGTCCGCCGGGCTTATCGCGCACGACGCCGTCGGCCTGCGCGGCTTTCAGCGCGTCCCAGAGCGCGTCATCCGCCGCATCGGCATTCCCCCAGTGAAGATTCTCGCGAATGGTGCCGGAGAACAGCAGCGCCTTCTGCGGCACGACGCCGATCTGCGCGCGCAGGGATTGCAGCTGCAGCGTCCGGACATCCGCGCCGTTCAGAAGCACCGCGCCCCCGGTCACGTCATAAAAGCGCGGGATGAGGTTCGCAAGGGACGTTTTTCCCGCGCCCGTGCCCCCGATCACGCCGATCATCTCGCCCGGACGGGCGGAAAAGCTGATCCCGCGCAGCGTGTCCGCACCAGCGCCGGGATAGCGGAAGGAGACGTTTTCAAACGTCAATGCCGCGCCCTGCGCGGCTTCCGGCGCTGGCTCCTCGCCATTCTGCAGGCTGGAGCCGGTCGCCAGCACCTGCGAAATGCGCCCGGCGCAGGCGGCGGATCTGGTGACGGTCAGGATCAGATTTGCGAATTTGACCAGCTCTGCCAGGATCTGCGACATGTAATTATAAAGCGCGATCAGCTCGCCCTGCGTCAGCGCGCCCGCGTTCACGCGGACGCTTCCCGTGCGCAGGAGCGCCACGATGGCAAGGTTGATGATCACATAGGTCAGAGGGTTCAGAAGCGCCGACAGCTTCCCCACGAACTGCTGCGCGGCAAACAGCTCGCCGGTCTTTTCCCGGAAGCTGTCCGTCTCCTCCTGCTCGCGGGTGAACGCGCGGATGACGCGCACGCCGGACAGGTTCTCCTGTGCCGCACCCATAACGCCGTCCAGCTTCCGCTGCACCCTGCGGTAGAGCGGAATGCAGCTGAGCATGACGGCGAACACGACGGCGAACAGCACCGGCACCGCCACTGCGAAAATGAGCGCGGCGCGCACGTCGATCGTGAACGCAAGGATCGCCGCGCCGAACACCACGATCGGCGAGCGCAGCAGCAGCCGGAGCGTCAGATTGAGCCCCGTCTGCACCTGATTCATGTCGCTCGTCATGCGGGTGATGAGCGTGGAGGTCCCGAGCCGGTCCAGCTCCGCGTAGGACAGCGACTGGATATGCGCAAACAGCGCATGCCGCAGCCGCGCCGTCGCGCCGGTCGCGGCCTTCGCGGAAAAATACTGCGCGATGACGGCGCTGGCAAAGCCGCACAGGCCAAGCAGCACCAGAACGAGGCATTTTTTCAGAATATAGCCCGTGTCGCCCGCGGCGATGCCTGTGTCGATGATGTCCGCCATGATGAGCGGCACGAGCAGTTCGAACGCCGCTTCCAGCAGCTTGAAAAGCGGCGCTAAAATAGCCTGCAGCCGGTACGGCTGCAGGTAGATAAGCAATTTTTTCATGGGTTCCTTCTTTCCTTGGGATCACTCGATCGATTTGAGCGCCTGCGCCATGTCGACTGCGCGGATCTTTCTGCGCAGCGCAGCATTGACCAGAAGCCCGAAGCCAAGCGTCAGCGCCGCGGAGAACAGATAGCTCTTCGGCTCCACGCGCACGTCGAAGCACATGAGATCGATCTTGATCTGCGACATCACGAATGCGTGCAGCGCTTTTCCCATCGGCAGACCCACGATCGCGCCGAGCACCGTCAGAATGATGTTCTCCCGGAAAATATACCGGTTCGTTTCCGCGTCATAGAAGCCCAGCACCTTGATCGTGGCGATCTCGCGCGCCCGCTCGGTGATATTGATGTTCGTCAGATTGTAGAGGACAATAAACGCCAGTGCCGCCGCGCAGACGACAACGACCAGAACGATATACTGCAGACTTTCCATCATGGTCGCCACACGCGCGCGGAAATCCGCGCTGACATTCACAGCGGCAACGTCTTCGTCCGCGGACAGTTCCGCCGAGATCTCATGCGCGTCAGCCTCCGCCGGGAAATTCAGCCACGCGGTCTCATACTCCGGCTCCGCCTCGAACAGCGCCTGCCATGTATTCTGCGTCAGATAGACGTAATTATAAACATAGTTTTCAAAGACCGCCGCGACCGGCAGCTCGCACGTGTGCATCTCGGTGTCCCGCAGCGTGATGGTGTCGCCCACGGACACGTGCAGCGCGTCGGCAAGACCGCGGCTGATGATGCACGCGCCGTCCTCCGGATACGCCACCGGCTCTCCGGTCTTCGTATGCAGGTCGATCAGCCCGTCCACATTCCCTGATTCCGGGCAGACGATATTCGTCGTCTTGGTCTGCCCGTTCGCGCTGGCATCTATACTCTTTTCCGCTGCAAAGCCGCACAGGGCCAGATCGTCCGCATAGGTTTCGCAGAATGCCTCGCGGTCCTCCTGCGTCATGGCCTTTGTGAAGGTCACGCTCGCGTCATAGCGGGTGATCTCGTCATACTGATAATCCACGACGCTGCGGATGGAATCCTGAATGCCGAAGCCCGTAATGAGCAGCGCCGTGCAGCCGCCGATCCCGATGACCATCATGAGCATGCGTTTTTTATAGCGCAGGATGTTGCGGATGGAGACCTTGTGTAAAAATGGGATCTGTTTCCAGATAAACGGCAGCCGCTCGAGCAAAATCCGCTTGCCCGCCTTCGGGGCCTTCGGCCGGATCAGCTCCGCCGCGGGCTGCGAAAGCTCCGCCTCGATGGCGTACCACGTCGTCCCGAGCGCGCAGACAAGATAGGCCCCCGCGGAGCCAAGCGCCAGCGGCCAGTCGAACGCATACAGGATATCCGTAAAGCCGTACATGATATTATACCCCTGCCAGATCAGCTTCGGCAGGAAATACGAGCCTGCCCCGATCCCGGCGAGGCAGCCCAGCAGCGACGCGCTGCCGGCATAGAGGAAATAGACCGACATGATCGCGCCGTTGGAATAGCCCATTGCCTTCAGAACGCCCGCCTGCGTGCGCTGCTCATCGACCATGCGCGTCATCGTCGTGATGCAGACAAGTGCCGCCACGGCAAAGAAAAACAGCGGGAACACGCGGGACACGCCGCGCACGATATCGGAATCGCTCTCAAAGCACGCATAGCCCACGTTGCTGCTGCGGTCCAGCACGTATACATCCGGCTCCTTCAGCTTATCGAGCGCCTCCAGCCCGTCCTGATACTCCTGCTCCGCATCCGCGAGCTTCTGTTCGCCGTCCGCCAGCTCCTGCTCCGCGTCGGAAAGCTCCTGCTTGCCGTCTGTCAGCTGCTGCCGGGCATCCAGCAGCTCCTGCTCGGCATCCGCGATCTTCTGCTCGGCCTCGGCCTTGCCGCTATAATACTCCGTCCAGCCGTCGGCAAGCTCCTGCTTCGCGTCGGCCAGCCGCTGTTCGCCGTCCGCCAGCTCCTGCCTGCCGTCGGCCAGCTCCTGCTGCTTTTCCTCCAGCGTCGTCTTCGCCTTGTCGAGCTTCTTCTGGTTTTCGTCCAGCTCCTCATTGACCGCGTCGAGCGAGGCGAGGTATTCCTCACGCCCGGCGTCGATCTGCTCCTGCGCCGCGTCCAGCTGCTGCTGGGCGGCGGCCAGCTGTGCCCGACCCGCTTCGATCTGCGCATAGGCCGCCGCAGCCTCCTCCGGGGACATCATCCCTGCGGCCACAGCCGCATCCACCTGCGCCTGCTGCGCGTTCAGCTCCGCGAGCGACGCGTTGACCTGCGCCCGGTTCTCATCCAGCTCGTCCTGCGCGTCGGAGATCTTTCTCGCTGCCGCGTGCAGCTGCTGCATGGCGCTCTCGCGGCCGTCCTCCAGCTCCTCTGCGCCGCTTTCATACTGCTGCTGCGCGTCGGCCAGCTGCTGCTCGCCGTCTTCCAGCTCCTGCCGGGCGTCCGCGAGCTTCTGCTCGTTCTCTTCCAGCTCCCGCTGGCCGTCGATCAGCTTCTGATACGCGTCAGCCAGTTCCCGCTCAGCCTCTTCTTTGGCATCCGCGAGCTTCTGTTCGCCGTCCGCGACCTCCTGCTCCGCGTCGGAAAGCGTCTGCTTCGCGTTCGCGAGCGTTTCCTTCGCGTCAGAGAGCTCCTGTTCCTTCTCGTCCAGCGTCTCGCGCGCGTCGGCAAGCTCCTGCTCTGCGTCGGCCGTCAGCCGGTCGGCACGCGCCTGCGCGAGCGCTTCGGCGAGCGCCGTGACCTGCGGCTCGGCGTCGTCGATGCTCTTTTCATATGCGTCGGAATAGACCTCGCCCTGCCGCGCCTGCAGGCGCACGTACAGCTCCGTCTCATAATCCAGATCGAATGCCTCCGGCAGGAGGTACACAAAGCCCGCCAGCGCGCCGCTGCCGACCGAGGTGCTGCCGCGCTCATAGTTGGCATACAGCACGCTCTTCGCGACGCCGACGATCGTAAATTCCCGCCTTGTGAACTTCTCCAGCGTGTCGTCGTCATTTTCCTGCGTGATGACGATCGTGGAGCCGAGATCCTTTTCACCGTACAGCATGCCGTCCGCCAGACATTCATCCGCCCGCTGCGGCAGCCGGCCCGCCTTGAGTGACGGCACGTTGAGCGTCTGCGGCATGGACATGAAATGGTACGGCCGCGCGGCGCCATCCGCCACGACGGCGAGCGCGTCGGCGGTCTTGCTGCCCTCGCAGAGGACGTCCGGCATGCCGTCTGCAAACGACGCGGCGTCCGTTTCCTCAAAGCCGACGGTGCTCACGAGCCGGAAATCGTACATGCTCTGCGTGTTGGTGTATGTATCCATGGTTTTGACCATGGCGGTCTTCGTCAGGCGCAGGCCGCAGAAAAAGCCCACGCCAAGCGCCACGATGGCCGCAATGGCCAGAAAGCGCCCAAGGCTTTTGCGGATCTCCCGCAGTGTCAGCTTGCCCATCGCGTCACCACTCGATGCTTTCCACCGGCGTCGGCGACGGATTGCAGCGGACGTCGGTGATCCGCCCGCTTCTGACGCGGATGACGCGGTCGGCCATGGCAGTCAGGGCGGAATTGTGGGTGATGATGACGACCGTCATGCCGGCCTCGCGGCTCTGCTTCTGCAGGAGCGCAAGGATCTGCTTGCCGGTCTGATAGTCGAGCGCGCCCGTCGGCTCATCGCAGAGCAGCAGCTTCGGCCGCTTGGCCAGCGCGCGGGCGATCGCCACGCGCTGCTGCTCGCCGCCGGACAGCTGCGCCGGGAAATTCTGCATGCGCTCGCCGAGGCCGACCTCCCGCAAAACCTCCTCCGCGGGGATGGGATCCTTGCAGAGCTGGCTTGCGATCTGCACGTTTTCCAGCGCGGTCATATTGGGCAGAAGATTATAAAACTGGAACACGAACCCGACGCCGTGGCGGCGATAGGCCGTCAGCTTCCGGCGGTCGTAGCCCGCGATATCCTCGCCCGCCAGCAGCACATGGCCGGATGTCAGGCGGTCCATGCCGCCGAGAATATTGAGAAGCGTCGTCTTGCCCGCGCCGGACTGGCCGACGATGACGCAGATCTCCCCCTCCGCAATGGTAAAAGAAGCGTCCTTCAGCGCATCGATGCGCACCTCGCCCATCTGATACGTCTTGCAGACGTGGTCAAACACAACAAAATCCTGCATACGGTTCCCCCGTTTCTGTTTCTTTCGGAATATAATATTATGCCATATCCCCCGCGTTTTTGCTTGAATAATCCGTGAACGGCAGTAAAAAATCCCGCCCGCGGCGGGATTTTTTGTTTTATCCTATGCCTGTCCACCGCTCTGCGGCAGCGGGATAGCGGCAGGTGTGGTCGACGGAGGCTTCAATCAGATCGGCGTAGTACCACGCGGTCTCGTCCTGATTGTCCCAATACCATGCCGCGGCTCTGAGCTGTGCGTCCGCAGCGTCCGGCTGACGGCCGAGCAGGCTGTTGAGGGCACGGGCCAGCTCCGCCCGGCTCACTGCTGCACTTCCGGCGGAGGGCTCCGGCGCAGCGGCGGATTCCTGCTTGCAGCTCCACGCATACGCGAGCGCCGGATAGACCGCGCGGCACGATGCCAGCTCTGTCATCCGATCCATCACGCCGCAAAGCTCCCGCCACGTGACAGTCCTGTCCGGCTGGAACCAGCCGCCCGTCCCGAAGGTCAGAAGTCCAACTCCCGTCAGCGCGCGCACCGCCGGATACGCCCAGCTCGTCTGCGGCAGATCGGCGAATGTCACGCGCTCGCCCTCCGGCAGCTCATCTTCCGCAAGACGGACGAGCACGCAGGCCAGCTGCGCGCGCGTGACGGCCGCCTCCGGCCGGATGGTGCCGTCCGGATAGCCCTGCAGATAGGCGCGGTGCGTCCGCTCCGCACCGGCGCCCGCGATCAGGCCGGACAGTCCCGCGATCACCAGCGCCATGCAGATCCCCTGCAGCAGCCGCTTTCTCATGTGCATCCCCTCTTCTCAACAGGATGCTCTTAGTTTGCCAGCTTTTCGCCGCGGATACAGTCGCTTATGCGCAGGCCGTCAAAAAAACGCCTGCCGCACGGCAGGCGTTTTTATCAGACTCTTCGTTTGACGCTCGGATAGAGCGATGCGTCGGTGTGCGGCAGGAAGCGGGCGGCCTGCATGTTCTCCACGAACTTTTCCACCTCGCCGAACTGCACGTAGCTCGCCATCTCCCGGATGCGATCCAGCCGCGCGCGGCAGGAGCGATCCAGCAGCAGGCGCTTCGCTCCGGCCAGAGAGGAATTGCCGAGGATCTTGAATTTCTCCCGCGGCAGATCGGGGTACAGCCCGACCGTGACCGCCGACTCCAGACTATAATGCGTGCCGAAGCCCCCGGCGAGATAAAACGTGCCAATCTCCGCCGGGCTGACGTTGACGCTCTCGAGAAGCGTCGCGACCATGGTATGCGCAGCGGCCTTGCAGGTGAGGAACTCGCCGATGTCGTCCTGGGTAAAATAGAGCGGTGTCTTGCCGTCGTAGGCATAGATGATCGCGGGCAGATTGCGCTGGCGCGTGTCGTCCCACACCTCACGGATGCAGGGTGAGGCGTCCTTCTGCAAGCGCCCCGCGCTGTCGATCCAGCCGGAGAGGAAGCCCTCGGCGATCAGATCCAGAATGCCGGAGCCGCAGATCCCCTTCGGCGGCAGATTGCCGATCGTCTCATAGTGCAGGCGGTTGTCCGGCCCGATCTTCACACGACAGATCGCGCCCGGCTCTGCGCGCATGCCGGACTTGCTGACCGCGCCCTCCAGCGCGGGGCCGGCCGCGCCCGCGCCCATGAGCAGAAACTCCCGGCAGCCGAGCACCAGCTCGCCGTTCGTGCCGATGTCCAGAAACAGCGCCAGATCCTCCCGCGTGTCAAGATCCGTCATCAGAAGCCCGCTCGTAATGTCGCCGCCCAGATAATTGGCAACGGCAGGCATGCAGAAGATATTCCCGGCGATAGGCAGCCCCAGCTCGGACGCGCGGATGATGCCCGGGTCAAAGAACACCGGCGCATACGGATTCTGAAACACCAGCCATGGGTCGCAGCCGAGGAAAAAGTGCATCATCGTCGTGTTGCCGCCGACCGTCATGGCAGAGACGGCCTCCGGCGGAAGCGCCGCCTTCCGGCAGCAGGTATCCAGCATCGCGCGGATATCCGCAAGCGTCAGCGCCTGCAGCGTGTGAAGATTCTCCCGGTCCTCCTTTACGGCAAGGATGCGGTCGAGAATATTCGTGCCGAACTGCGTCTGGCTGTTGGTGCAGGCCGCCTCGGCAAGCGTCTGTCGGGAAACAAGATCGACCAACTCCAGCTGCATGGTCGTGCTGCCGATGTCCAGACACGCACCGACCAGCTGTCCGGTCGTATCCCCCGGCTCCACGCGCACCACGTCCGTGCCGCGCGCTCCCGGGCAGAGCGTCACCGTCACGCGGTAGTCCGCCGCGTGCAGAACAGGATAGAGGCTCTGCATGGCCGGAAGCGTCAGCTGGCAGCCCTCCGGCAGTGCGGCGAGCAGGCGCTCGCGCGCGGCGAGAAAATCGCCCTCGGACGGGGGCTTCAGGACAAGATACTGTTTTTTCGTCAATGCCTGCATGCTTATCTCCTTACGCTCTGCTGCCGAGCAGCAGGCAGATCAGTCCATAGCCGTGGGAAAGAAGGTCAAAGACCCAGCGGTTCGTATCCACGCTGCGCTCGCCCATGTCGATGACGGCGGTCACGGTTTTGAGCCGCCGCGCCGTTTTGCAGAACCGGCTGTTCTCCCGCAAATGCTTCTCACAGAAGCGCACCCAGCCGGCAAAGACGCCGTCGAGATACGCGTGGATGAGCAGCTCCGTCGCCATGGAGCGCTCGGCGATTTTTAGGGGCGCGCCGCGCTCGATCTGGTATTCGGCCAGGATCGTGCGCGTGAGCGGCATGGAGCCGTTGCCCTTCTTCCGAAGATGGTGCATCAGTGCGTCATTCGTCGTGACGTGCGCCGCCTTATCCGTATAAGAAAGCTCCACGCCCTCCGGCAATTGCAGCTTGTCCATTGTGACCCTCTCTCTTTCTGCCAAAAACGCTCCGCTGCGCAAAGCAGCGGAGCGTCCCGCGAGCATGTTTATTCCATCTCGGCGATGTCGCAGACGATCTCCACACATTTGTCCACGCCGAGCTTGCCGCTGTCGAGACAAATATCGTAGTTTTCCGCTTCGCCCCAGTTGCGGTTGGTGTAGTGCTTGTAATAAACCTTACGCTTGCTGTCCTTTTCCTGCAGGCGCTTTTCCATGGGCTTGCTGGTCTCGCCGTAGCGCTCGCGCACACGGGCGGCGCGGTGGGCCATATCGGAATGGATAAAGATGTGCAGGCAGTCGGGCCGATCCTTCAGGATGAAGTCTGCGCAGCGGCCGACGATCACGCACGGCCCCTTGTCCGCAAGATCGCGGATGACGTTCGTCTGGCAGACATACAGCTTGTCGGAGACCGACATCGTATCGACCAGACCCATCGGGTGCGCGGAGACCGCGATGTTGAACAGGAAGCTGCTGGTCACGGACGCATATTCGCCGATCTCCTCGATGAACTCATGCGAGAAACCGCTTTCCTTTGCGACCTTGTCGACCAGCTCTTTATCGTAGTAGGGGATGCCGAGTTTCTCGGCCACCGCCTTACCGATGCTTCTGCCGCCGCTGCCGAACTGACGGCTGATGGTGATGACCTTGTTTGTCATAAGAACTCCCCCTTGATTTTGATGGCTTTATTATACACCAAAACACTCGGGATGACAAACAGAAATTTTTTGTTCCCGCTCAGAGATACTCCCGCATCTGCACGACGAGCCGGTCCTCAAGCCGGATGAGCGACTGTGCAAGCGCCTTTGCCGCGGGATCGGCTGTGGGATACTGGTTGCAGTAGCGCGCGAGCGATTTGATCCCCGTGGAGCAGCCGGTGGAAATGAGATCGGCCGTCGTGGCGTCGCCCGGCTTCATGGAGAGCATCGCCTCCGTCTTCATCCACGACATTGCCCGCGCAGCCGGGTTGGCCTGCTTCGGCTCCTTGCCCTGCGCGCGCAGAAGCGCCTGTGCCTGCGCGGCGAGCTTTTCGTGCTGGTGCTTGCTTTCGCGCAGAAGCTCCTGCAGCGGGCCGGGCTCGCTGTCCTTCAGGATATCCTCGAGCGAGCGGATCGCCATGTCGGTGCCCGCGGCGCACTCTCCCAGCAGGTGCAGTGTGTCTTCGTTCATGTTGCATCGCCTCCTTCTGCGATTATTGTGTTCCAAAGCGGCGGGAAGTATGATACAATACGAAAAAAGGAGGGGACGCACATGCGTATGGAGCGCACCGTAATAGAAATTTCCGGCGATTACGCCGTTCTGAAAAATGAGGAAAGCGGCACGTGCACGAATGTCGCGCTGGCACTGCTGCCGGACGGCATCCGTGAGGGCACGGTGCTGATCTTTGAGAATTTCGAATACCGAATCAAGGCATAAAAAGGAGAAGAAAGCTATGATCCGACATATCGTAATGTGGAAATTCCGCGAGGGCGAAGAGGAAAACCGCGAAAAATTCCTGTCCGGCCTGCAGGCGCTGGACGGCGTGATCCCCGAGATCCGCCGCATGGAGATCCACCGCAGCTGCAAGCCCGGCAACCCGTATGATGCCTGCCTGATCGCCGATTTTGACGATCTGGACGCGCTGAGCCGCTACAAAAACGACCCGCGGCACGTGGCGGTCTCCACGCTCTGCAAATCCATCCGCGAATCCCGCGGCGCGATCGATTACGAATTGTAATACGCAGGATCGTCATAAGGCTGGAAGTCTTCTGCAAATTTGCGACTGCAGTCCAGCATTTTCTTTTGCTTCCCCAAAAGAAAACGCTGGCAAAAGAAAAGGGGACCGGGGGGATTGCGAATTTCCCCCC
>ERZ808246.1228-NODE-1228-length-18957-cov-15.183473_pt1 | contig 18957 bp, 18 predicted proteins | sample MGYA00521083_ERZ808246 | MGnify/ENA primary metagenome ERZ808246 (study PRJEB31516, sample SAMN03275577) | gut metagenome | biome: mammalia-associated habitat; material: feces | host: Papio cynocephalus | place: Kenya | collected 2012-07-07 ... | reverse complement strand
GGCAGGGGCTGTCGAGCAACTTACGTTATGGTAAAAATTTCTCCGGACAGCAGTGTGTTATTATAAATAATTCCAACATAAGAACAGGCTCTAAATGATTCAGTTTAAATTCTACAATTAGTTATCGGTACAAATTATATTACCATTCTTTTTTTACATCAAAAGGGTCAAGATAACTAATCTCTTTTATCTCACAATCTGGAAAATATTCATGTGACTCTCGGATTTTTTCGAGGAATTTTCGAGATGCATTACGTTCCAAATGAGCCATGACACATTGTTCATGGCTTGGGGTATTTACTTCAAAAGTTGTCTTACGATTAAGCCAAACACAACGTGCGCATTGATAGGCATCGCAGGTACGACATAATGGTGCATAATCAAGTTTGAATAGTTGAGCATTATTAATATTCAATCCTTCACTTAATGACCCTACTGAAAATCCCTTCCTGCATACTTCGCCTAATGAAACTTCATCGCCATTACAAGTGCCGTCATAGTAGAATCCTGGGCATATATAGAACTTGCCATCAGGAGCCAGAGTAATATTGCCAACACCTGCGTTGCAGTTATTCATCTCTTTAAGCAAAATGCGATCTGTAATAAGATTTAACTGAACGAAACGCCCTTTTGAATACTCCCTCGCGAGAATCTCTATCAATCCTTTGAGTGCTTTATCGTATAAATTGAAGTCAGCATCTATAAAGGTATCAATATCTGTAAAGACTACATTAATGCGGCCTGCCGTCTTCATGGCTATGTTTAGCCAACTATAGTTGTTGAAGAAATCTCCTTTTGATGTTCTTAAAACATAGTTTTTATTCCACTCCAAAGCACAATTCAATAATGAGTTCCAATTATCGAAAATAATCGCATCTGCCACTTCAAAAGCATCTTTATCTTCAGAATTGATAGGTGTTATTATATGGTAATCAACAGAGTTCATTAGTTCTTTGTATGTCGCGGGCAATTCATATTCAGGCAAGATGTACTGAATCATCAGATTTTCTTTCATGGCATATAATATACCTTCTTTTAAAATATTGAGCGGCATTGGATTAGGTTTCATATTATTGATATAATGACAATATGAAGCACTAGTATCGTCTAATAACACAATAAGATATTGTAACATGACTAACAAGTTTCTGGATAATTAGATCTCTTAATATATTTATACATGTCTTTATTGCTGATGCCTTCTAATTCTAATTTTCGATATAGCTTATTCCAGTAATAATTGTTCGCACGCACCCGTGCTTTATGCATCTTGCATATAGCTGTCGCCCTTTGAAACACAGTAGGAGTATTGGCAGCATCATAGTTTTCTCCTTGGCACCATGCACACCCACTGGCGACTTCGCATTCAATACACTCCTGATTGGATTGCGTGCATCTATCCAAAGAAAGAAAAGCACGAACTTTATTCATGTCTATACCTTTATGGATGTTTCCAATTATCCATGCTTTTTTTGTCCTAAGTGAATACTGGGCAAAGCGTGTGCATGGATAAAATAATCCTGCTGCGTCTATGGCGAGCATCATTCCTGCACCACACCAATTTTGGTTATGTGTTACTTTGTCCATAGGCTTACCGATATTCTCTGAAAAAAAAGAACAAGAATAATCCTTGTATAACCTGTGATCTATAATATAATCAGCCAGACTAATCAGTTCACATTCAAATATCTGATCATCATTATCTTTCCAGACATTTTCAAACACACAATTAATATTCACTTCATGGATTCCTAAAGAGTATAAATGCAAAACGCTTTCTTTTATATAGTGAATATCTTCTGTTGAAATGGTCACTTTTGTACCTGCTCCAGGGAATTGATCTTGCCACAAAGGTATATTCTTGACAACATCGTCATAAGAACCTTTCTCAGCGCCAGAACCTTTCCATATCCGATTCAGATCATGTTTACGTTTAGTTCCATCAATAGTGATTCCGATGCTGAGATGCTTAATGTTTTTTTCAATAAAACGTTGAACCTTATCTGTATTATAGTTAATCCCGTTGGTTGAAAATGAGAATCTATAAGATGTAAACCAATGGTGATTTCTCCTGAATAATTCTGTTTTTATATAATCACATATTGCATCAATCAAGTCTATTTCCAAAAATGGTTCACCACCGATAAAGTCCCAAACTACGGATTTCTGTGGAAATTCCTCTTCTCTATCTAATATGTAATCTATCGCCGACTTAGCTACCGGCCATGTCATGCTCTCCTTGGCGTTTTTCCCGACAAGGTAACAATATTTACAGGCCAACTGGCAGTCTTTGGTAACAATAAATGTGATATTTTTAGACAGACCTTCCTGCCAAGGCTTACTGTTCGATTTTACGTCACCCATTCTAGTAACTTAAAAGTACATCATTCCCCAACATGTAACATGGCACGATCCTATGCATGATCCCATACAACTATTGCTACAAGATCCTGTACAACTTGTGCACGTCCAATTACAACCTTCTTTGCAACCCGAATCGCAAGTACCTTTACAGCCAGAATCACAGGTATCTTTGCATCCTTTGTAGCAACTTCCTTGACATCCAGTTGTACACTCACCTGAACAAGAAGATGAGCATGTACCTTTACATCCAGACTTACATCCACCTGTACATGATGATGAGCAACCACCTTTGCATCCTCCAAAACATGTATTCACACATTCTCCTTTACATGCGCTGCAATTGCCTTTTGCCGATCCCGAACAACTTCCCGAACAACTTCCTGAGCAAGATGCATCACATCCCCCTGAACAATTACCCATGCATGAAGAACCGCAATTATTACCGCAGCTTCCAGAGCAGTTATACATACAACTTTCAGTGCACTTCCCCTGACATGTCTCGTAGCACCCATGAGTACATACTACATCACAAGTATCTTTGCAGGTAGTTACGCAATAGCCAAAACAGCCAGCACGACAATATCCAGAAGGAATTGCTTCATCATGTGTTATTGCCTTTATTGGATTTGATATAACAACCGCACCTAGTAATGGCAACAATCTTTTTGAAGCCTCCTTGAAAAATTCACGACGAGATTGAATATCGTCTTTTTTCTTTTCTTCCATTTTCCCCGTTAATAGTTCATGTATTCAACTCACAACGAAAGTGTGGAACTCCACGTTCTTTCAGTTGAAGGTTCTGACAAAACCCGAATAAGAAGAACGAATGGAACTCCACACCTATGTATGACACGAGTCGCTTGGGGAATGCGCCAAAAGGCGTGCCAGCGCGGCAGGGGTTGATACACAAGAAAAGAGTGCTGTTCGAAAGTCCCTTATTCGTTGGAAAACTGTCAGATTTTCAATTGAGGACCGCGTGATCGCACTTTCCGTATTTTACGCCGGATCGCTCCGACAACGCAAAGTTAGGAAAATCTTTCAATCACGCAAACAGCACTCGTGATTATTTGTATATTCGTTTCTTTAATTTGGATTGTCATGTTTATAGATGTTTGACAAAGTGGGAATCTATCAGCGTCGTGCCTATTTTGATGAATATTTGATCACATAGGCGTTGCCGTTGTGGAAAAAACGGGTTTTTCCTTCGATGCATATCCATTCATTATTGAATTTTATGTACTTTTTGCCGCCGCTCAGCCAGACAGAGTAGGTGCCTTTGCGATGTCCTGATTCCGTGTGGATCTCGACAGTCTTGCTGGTCCTCATGTAGTGGTCACCACAGTCCGCACAGGAAGGAGCGCTCATATTCACTGGCTCAACCGAATTGTCCAAGATTGCGGCATTGCCGGAATTTCTGGCTCCCGCGGCATTACACAGGAGAAATAGGCAAAGAATTAAGCCTTCGGTCTTTTTCATACATCTCTGCCCTTGGTCCGTGTCGGGCGCAACTGTTATAATATAAGTATCACTTCAACCCGCAACGAAAGTGTGGAGCTCCACGTTCTCTCAATTGAAGGTTCTGACAAAACCCGAATAAGAAGAACGAATGGGACTCCACACCTATGTATGATGCCGGCCAACCGTGAGTGCGCCAAAAGGCGTTCCAGTGCCGACTTGATACACAAGAAAAGAGTGCTGTTCGAAAGTCCCTTATTCGTTGGAAAACTGTCAGATTTTCAATTGAGGACCGCGTGATCGCACTTTCCGTATTTGCAGCCGGATCACTCCGGCAACGCAAATTTAGGAAAAACTTTCAACCGCACAAACAGCACTCGGGAAATTCTTGTGTCAGCGTTTCGTCCAGTTCCTAATTATTCGGATTATCTGATCATATAGATGAATGAAGTATAGCCAATCTATCAACATTCAAAGAAATATTTCCCGTTTGTCCACGGAAGGCCATTCCTGCCGGACAAAACAGTTCTTAGTCCAGTTTTGTCCGGCGAAAGCCTTGTAGGCCGGAGGAAATACAATTTCTGATACAGCAAATTCTTTATTACTCTGTTTAAGATTATCTTATGCTTGATAATAATGTCCGTTTCAGGAAGTTTGTGTAATTTTGCAAAAATCAATTCAGAATGAAGACTTATAACAAACCGGCATTGACCATAGATCAGCAAATCGAACTTCTCGAAAGGAGAGGCCTTTCAATCCCAGACAAGGTCAGAACAAAGAAGCATCTGAGCAATGTCAGTTATTACCGGATGAGTGCCTACATGCTTCCTTTCCGTGTTCTGGATTCAAACGGTATTCATCAAGACCAATTTGTGATAGGCACAAGCTGGGATGACATATATAACCTATATAAGTTTGACCGTGAACTTCGGCTTCTTGTCTTTGATGCCATAGAGCGAATAGAAATCGCACTGCGTGCCCAGATTATTTATCAGTTGAGCCACAAATACGGTTCACACTGGCAGGATGATCCATCGATATTCAAGGGGCCGCAATACAATCGGAGGACTGGAAAGACCTACAATGTCTTTCAAGACATACAGCACCACATCATGGAACAATTTACCGCAAACAAGAAAGCGACATTCATCGAGCACTATTTAAACACTTATGACAATCCACCGACACCTCCAAGTTGGATGAGTGTCGAGTTGCTCTATTTCAGCGAATTATCCAAGATATGCCAAAACCTCAGCAATAGGAGTGATCGCACGGATATTGCTAAAGCGTTCGGCGTGAAGGATGATGTGATATTCTGTTCTTGGCTTCATACAATAAACTACGTGCGAAACATCTGTGCTCACCACGCCCGTCTCTGGAACATAGTACTTGATATAATACCTACAAAGTACACAAACAAAGACCCTGACAAGATTTGGCTCACATCATCAGAAGTCCAGACTGTCCAAAGCTCGAAGATTTATTACACGCTCTGCATAATCTTGTTTTTTCTGCAGACAGTCAATCCCAAGACAAATTTTAAGATGCACTTTAAAGAACTGCTTGCCAAATATCCAAATGTCAATGTGGGTAATATGGGATTCCCGAGCGGATGGGAGAATCATCCGCTTTGGAAATAGTTGGAAAAATACTTGTAAATTCCGAAAAAGTGTCCTAATTTTGCAATAATTAAATGAGAAAATATTTTTTATACCAGAATAATAAGCCTCTCAGGCGCGTCGAAAGACAGCATACTTGGGGGGCGTTTTTAATTTATATTCCACCGACTTGATCGGGCTCCTTCCGCTCGTCTTCGGTTGCGGAACTGAAAATCGCCTGAGTGGTGCCGGTCGGTGATGCTTTCAAGTATGTCAGAGGTTGAACCAGGGAGCATATTCATTGATTAACTTTTTTGTTATATCAATAAACATAATTGTTTTATTACTTACCAACTTGAATATTGCCGCATTCTATATAGGAATTGGACGAAACAGAGATAGTAATAGGCCTGTAGTCTTCTTTTGTGGCTAAGAAAGGATTACGGACAAAGGTTTGCGGGTTCATGGCGATGAGCGGGAACCAGCTTGCTTGGATCTGAAGCATCAATGAATGGCCAGGAAGGAAGTAGTGGTCTATGTCGCACATGGTGAAATCGACGCTTACGACTTTGCCAGACCGCACGGCCTTGGACCTGCCGAATCCATCTCTGTAACGGACGGGCATCACGTCACCCCTTATCAGCATCTGGTAGCCGTCGGGACGGACATCAATCAGCTTGACAACAATGTCCGCATCCATATTCCTTGAATATGTCCCGTTTGGAAGGTCGAGTCTCAATTCAACGTGCGTCTTTACAGGGCCAGCGAGATGCAGCGTGTCTGAAAGAACTTTTCCTGAATATGTAAGGACATCCTCACGCTTTGATGCGAATCCTTGGTCAGCGGTCATATATCCCCGGTCGCGTCCGCTTGACTTGACATCCATATACGGGACAGGATTCGCAGGGTCGGATGTGAAAGCCCGGAAAGTCGCGGACTCGGGCCGCCCTGAGATATTCAAGGAATCCGTCCCTGAAAGGTAGAACCTTACCGGCGCGGCATCTGCCGGAGGCCATGATGAATATGTCTCCCACAGTGATTCGGATGACACGCCTTCCATCTTGGATTTCATTGTCTCCCCGGAAGGAAGAACGCTTACTTTAGCCGGCGCACTGCCCTTGCCTTCAAGATAATAGACAAAGAAAGGGTATTCCACTTTGTCCAGATAATACGCTCCTGAAGCCTCGCCGAACCAAGCTCCGGCGAGATGGTTCGCCTTGCGGTTGCTCCAGCCTCCGTGGTACCATGGGCCGGCGGCAAGGTAAAGTTCGCATTCCGGAGAGAGTCTGCTGATTTCCTTGTAGGTCTCAAAGGCTCCGTAGCAGTCCTCGGCATCGTAAAACCCTCCTGTGACAAGAACGGCGGACTTGATGTCTTTCAGATGCTTGGCGGGATTCCTGTCTTTCCAGAACGCGTCATAATCCGGATGGGCCGCCATTTTGTTCCAAAACGCCAGAGTGTCTCCGAAATATGCCGAGAGAGCGGCCATGGGCTTGCCGAGAAAATATTCATAAAGATCCGTGTCGATTTTCACCAGTTTTGACGGGCCTTTCGTTGATGGGGCCTTTCTCGCTCTGTACATCGAAGAACCGAAACGGTAGCAGTCAGCAAGGCAGAGAGCGCCGTTGTGGTGGGCGTCATCACCCATAAACCAGTCTGCGATCGGCGCTTGTGGCGAGACCGCCTTGACCGCCGGATGCCGTGAAAGCGCCGCCATCGTGGCGTAGAAGCCATTGTACGAGGTTCCTTTGACTCCGACGCTGCCGTTGCTTCGGGTGTTGGCCAGAAGCCATTCCACAGTGTCGTAAGTGTCTGTGGCCTCGTCGACAGTCTGTCCCTTGGACAAGCCGCCCGCCATGCCTGTCAAATGCGGGCGAATGTTCTCGAAATCCCCTTCGCTCAGAAATGTACCTCGGACATTCTGGAAAACAATCACATAGCCGTCGGCGGCATAGTTGAGCAAATCGTCCCAAATGCCTGATGAATATGATTGTTTGCCAACCGCTGGTTCCTCACCCGCCTCAAAGCCGTAACCCTTGAGTGAGTAAGGAGTTCGGACAAGCAACAGAGGTTTGGCTTCGGTGACTGAAATCGGTTCATACACAGCGGTGTAGAGCCGCACGCCATCACGCGTCGGAATCATCACCTCCCTTTTGGTGTAATTGTCCTTAAGCCATTCCGCCGTGACGTTCTTTCCGTTCTGCGCCATAAGGCCGGCAGAAAAGAACATTATTATGATCAATATTATAATCTTTCGCATATTCGTTAATCTGATTATTTATCACTCACTTAGAGGAAGCGGCCGGTGATGCTGTCCTTTGCCGCGCGGATCTGATCCGGAGTGCCGGTCGCGACAATGCGACCGCCTTCTGAGCCGCCTCCGGGTCCCATGTCGATGATGTAGTCGGAGTTGCGGATGACATCAAGATCGTGCTCAATGACGATGACTGTGGCTCCATGGTCTATAAGGCTTTGGAAGACTTTCAGAAGTGTCATGACATCGGACGGATGAAGGCCGATGGTCGGCTCGTCGAACACGAAGACCGAGTCGCCCTGTCCCCTGCCCATCTCGCTGGCCAACTTAAGCCTTTGAGCCTCGCCGCCTGACAGGCTTGGGGTCTCCTCACCTAACGTCAGATAACCAAGACCGAGATCCCGCAAGACTCTGAGCCGCTGACTTATCAGCTTGAGATCCGCACAGGCGTCAAGGGCGGAATTGATGTCCATGTCCATAAGCTCCGGCAGCGAATGAAATTCCCCGGCGGAGTTTTCCCTCCGGATGCTGCCGGCCGTTTTTGAATATCTTGACCCTCGGCAGTCCGGGCACGGAATGTCCACATCAGGAAGGAACTGAACGTCAAGGCTGATCACTCCTGTACCGTCACAGGTCGGACACCTTAGCTTACCGGTGTTGTAGGAGAAGTCACCGTCTTTGTAGCCGTGCTTCTTCGCATCGGGAGTCTTGGCGAATACCTTTCTCAGCTCATCATGAACATTGGCGTAAGTCGCGACGGTAGAGCGGACGTTAATACCTATCGGAGAAGCGTCTATGAGCTTGACTTGACGTATTCCTTCAGCATCAATCGACTTCACATGCTTGGGAAGATTATGACCTGCGATCTTCGCCTGAAGAGCAGGAATGAGGCTCTCAAGAACCATCGTAGTCTTTCCGGAACCAGAGACACCCGTGACAACCGTCAGGCGGCCTTTCGGAATCTCTACCCTGAGCGGCTTGACGGTGTGAATAGCATCAGTCTCCATCACTATCTTCCCATCAATGAATATGTCAGCGTCTTTAATCTGTGGTCTGACTTTAATAGATGCCTTGCCTGAAAGGAAAGGACCTATCCTTGAATATTCATTGGCTTCGATTTCTTTGACCGTGCCTTGCGCCATCACCTCGCCGCCATTCGAGCCGGCTCCAGGTCCCATCTCGATCATCCAGTCGGATTTGGTGAGAATCTGCGTGTCGTGATCCACCAGTATCACGGAATTTCCGTCCGCTATCAGGTCTTCCATCACGCCGCAAAGGCCAATGATGTTCGATGGATGCAGGCCGATCGATGGCTCATCCAGAACGTACAGAACCCCGGTCGTGCGGTTTCTCACGGCTCTGGCCAACTGCATCCTCTGCCGCTCGCCTGTCGATAGAGTCGCCGCCGAGCGATCCAGAGAAAGATAGCCTATTCCCAAGTCCATCAACCGTTTGGCTGTGTCGAGGAACGATTCGCAGATGCTTTCGGCCATAGGGCGCATCTCCTCAGGAAGTGAGGCAGGAACGCCTTTGACCCACTCCACAATTTCGGTCAAGGTCATCGCGCAGGCCTCGGCCAAAGATATTCCCCTAAGCCTCGGCGCCCTTGCCGCGTCGGAAAGTCTTGTGCCCCCGCAGTCCGGGCAGACATCGAGCCTAAGGAACTTCTCCACCCTCTTCATTCCCTTCTCGTCCTTGACCTTGGCAAGGGCGTTCTCTACCGTGTACGTCGCATTGCAGAATGTGAAGTCCAGTTCAGCGGCATCGTTGGAATTCTTGGCCTTGTAGAGGATGTGCTTCTTCTCGGCCGGACCGTGCAGAACAATGTCCTTTTCCTTGGCCGTCAGATCCTTGAAAGGCACGTCAGTGCGCACGCCCATCGCCCGGCAGACATCCTTCATCAGCGACCACATCAGTGTGTTCCAAGGAGCGACCGCACCATCGTCTATCGTGAGGCTCTCATCCGGAATGAGTGTTGATTCGTCAACAGTCCTTACCGTACCTGTTCCGTCACATTTCCGACACGCTCCCTGACTATTAAACGACAATTCTTCAGCGGAAGGGGCGTAGAAATGTTCTCCGCAAACAGGACAGACAAGTTCTTTCCCGGCTGCCACAAGCAGAGACGGCTCGACATAGTGTCCGTTTGGGCAACGGTGACTCGCCAACCGTGAGAACATAAGCCTAAGGCTGTTAAGCAGTTCAGTCCCAGTACCGAAAGTGCTGCGTATGCCAGGGATTCCCGGCCTCTGATGAAGCGCCAAAGCCGCCGGAACATACAGAACCTCATCCACATCTGCCTTGGCAGCCTGAGTCATTCTCCTTCTTGTATATGTCGAAAGTGACTCAAGGTAACGCCTTGAGCCTTCTGAATATAGCACCCCAAGCGCCAGCGAGGACTTCCCGGATCCCGACACCCCGGCGATCCCCACAATCTTCCCGAGCGGAATGTCCACATCCACGTTCTTCAGGTTGTGCACCCTTGCCCCTCGCACCAAAATCTTGTCAGGTTGATTTCTATTCATTGTCAATGAATATTTGAGAGTTCCTCTGCGAACACATTCCCCGCCCTATTGATGTAATGCCGTCCCACAGCACATCCTCCGCATCGAAAATTATCGCCTTGACATCTTTCACCATAGTCCATACATTTTAGCCTCAAAAATAGCGAAAAGAATTTAAATGGCAACCTGCCATATTTGGTTATATTCCCAAAAACAGTTACATTTGTAGAGTGACGTTATAAAGTCACTATTTGCGTTATGATTACTTTGTACCACGGTTCGGCAAACATAATCGAAGTCCCTGTATACGGTCAAGGGAACAGGCACAATGACTATGGACTTGGCTTCTACTGCACGGAGCGGCTGGATTTGGCCAAGGAATGGGCATGCACGGAGAATAATGACGGATTCGCCAATGAATATATCCTTCGGGACGAAGGACTGAAAGTGATGGACTTGTCCAAGGAAAACTTTCACATTCTCAACTGGTTGGCAATCCTGCTGAAGAACCGGACTTTTTCAATAGGGCAAGGGTTGCCGGAAGCTGCGAGGCAGTATATTCACGAAACGTTTTTGCCGGAATATGAGAATTATGATGTCATCCGTGGTTATAGGGCAGACGATTCGTATTTTTCTTTCGCAGGAGCTTTCTTGAACAACACCATCTCTTTTGAGCAATTGGGACGGGCAATGAAGTTGGGCAAACTTGGAGAACAAGTAGTCTTGAAATCAGAAAGAGCATTCGGTCGATTGAGTTTTGTGAAGGCGGAAGTGGCGAATAACGAGATATTCTACCCTCGAAAAGCGACCAGAGACCGCTTGGCGAGAGAAGCTTTCCGCAAAGACAGGGAAGAGTCGCCCTTGGAAGGCTTATATGTTATCGATATAATCAGAAATAAAATCAGCAACGATGATCCGCGCTTACGATGAAATCTACCTTGAGGATGCGATGATGAATTTCGCTGTGTCGCTTGACCATGGTGCGATTCTCTGCAAGGGAGGAATCAATGAATATTATGACAGACTCCTCGTAGGAGAGCCGGTGCGTCAGTTCGAAAGCGGCAATCCTCGTTATTTGGTCGGGATGTCCGGAATTGAGTTCGCCGAAAGGGTCATTGAAACTACCGGTGGAACGGTTCGTGCCACGGAACATGTGTTGGATGACCGTTCGGACATATTCTGGTCTGGCTGGGTCCTTTCTTATCTTCAATGGTTTACAGGATATTCATTTGAGAGATTCCAGCGTGACGGTCTGACAATCCAAGCTGTGATCGCATTGTACCCGACTCTTCACGAAGCGGATCTGAGCAAGTTCGTTGAAGTCGCTTTGGGCATAATGAACGCAAAGAAGTCTGAGAATCCCTTGAAGTTACAAAGGATGCGGTGCGGCTTGACCCAACAGGAATTGGCCAACCGCTCAGGCACGTCCATAAGGATGATCCGCGCTTACGAGCAAGGCAAACAACTTCTTTCCAAGGCCGAGTCCGGCACCGTCTTCAGGCTTGCCACCGTGCTCGGTTGTGATGCCAGATCTCTTGTTGAATGATGCATCAAAGACTTGCCTTGGACGCACAGTCCTAAGGGTCTGGCCCAGCCACGATGACAGCAGCGTCGCCAAATGACGACAGCAACTCTGGCCTGCGCTTGATGTCACAAACAAACAGGGATGTCGAGAGAACCTCACCGAGAGCCCCGCTGCCTGTCATTACCGACAGGGTTCCCATTTTCTTTACGAGAGTGCCATCCAGAGGATTGACAAGGTGATCGTTTTCCTCTTTTGAATTTCCGGAGGTCGTCAGGCACACATCATTCAGTATCACAGACGCTTTATCAGCCTGGCCGAAGCCTACATTCCAACCGGAGCCTCCAGGGCAATCGCCCAACGCAAGTATCGAGCTGTTCCCAAAATTAATCAAGGCATCAGTTATATTACCCGCATCCAACACTGGACGAATTCTGTCCAGTGCATATCCTTTAAGGAAACCGGAGAGGTTCAATGAGATGCCTTTCCGCTCGAAAAACACACTTCGGACAGCATTGTCAAGGTGTATCATGCCTATTGTTCCGGAACTGTGACAACAGGAATCAATTGATACGTCAAAAAGGCCGAAGGTCAAGCCGGCATACATGACACATTGATCAATAATGTTGAATAGCTCCTCACTAATGACAACAGGATGATCCGCCGCCACCCTGTTCAGCATCGACAGTTCGCTGCAAGGATTAAATTTGTCGCCGATAGCCTCAAATAATCCAATCGTTTCCAGGACATCATAAGAGACTTGCAATCCTACAGATTCCGGACACACCAATGCCATGTCCAATCTTGTGTGCATGACTGTGGTCCAGGCGTAGAAAAACCCGTTTCCGCCACAATCCTTATGGATGTAACGGAAAGCGGGCTGACTGCGGTAATGGGTAAACTCCCGCATTGACGGAGACTTGCTAAAGTTCCTTTATCTTAATGTTTTTGAACCAAACCTCATTCCCATGATCTTGAAGAAGGATATACCCTTCGGAAAAATTTCCGAAGCCAGGCCAGTCGCGGTACTTGCTGTAAGCCACAAGGGCGTTCCACATCTGGCAATCACGATCATATTCAACCAGTTTCACCCCGTTCAGCCAATGCTCGACGTGCTTGCCTTCCACTATGATCATCGCGGTGTTAAATTCATCTTTGACGAAAGGTTTGGCATCCGGGGCTGGTATCAGATCGTACAGAGAGCCGAGTTTCCGGTTTCCCCTAACTCCAAGCTTAGCGTCCGGATGCACAGTCAAAGTCTGGACAGAGAATGTCATTCATCTCACGTTGCAAGCCTGAATAGACCCAAGGTAACGTCTTGATCTCTCAAAATATAACACTCTGAGCCGCAAAAATTTACACGATTGATTCTTAGTCAAGGAATATCTTGGTGAGTCGCTCGAAAGAATCCAGGCGGGTGATGTTCGGATGTTCGAACTCTTCTGTCACCTCATGCCGCCACATGGTGCGGAAAGGAATATAAATGCCGTAGCCGCCGATCTCGATGACCGGCTGGATGTCGGACTTGAAAGAATTGCCGACCATAACCATTTCCGAGGGTGTGATGTTTTCGCTTTGGCAGAGGTCAAGATATTCCTTTTTGCCTTTATTGGAGACCACTTCAACCCTGTCGAAATATTCACTTAACCCTGAACGCCTTAGCTTGTTTTCCTGATCGAGCATATCTCCTTTTGTCAAGACTACCAGCCTATAGCGGCCACTGCCTTTCAATGCCTTCAAGGTGTCCTCCACTCCTGGAAGCGGTGTGGCCGGAAGGCTGAGAAGTGACTTCGCGCTCGATAATATTCGTGAAAGATTCTCGCCCGGAACCTTGTTGTCAGACACCTTCAAAGCGGTCTCCATCATCGAGATGCAGACGGCCTTCGCCCCGTATCCCAGAATCGGCATATTCGCTGACTCCGTCTTGAAAAGTTCCGCCGACAGTTCCTCCGCCGTACCATATTCCTTAAGTTCCTCAGTGAACACATCTTCCGCTTTATCGAAGTACGACTGATTGTCCCACAGCGTGTCATCTGCATCGAATATTATCTCTTTGACATCTTTCATCATAGTCCAAAAATTTCGGCATCAAAATTAGCGAAAAGAATCCAAAACGCCATTGTGCAAAAGGACTTCTTTGCCTCAGCCATCTATTTTGTCCACGCAAAGCCTACTTTTGGCGGACATTCTCCATTTCCTGCAATTGGGTACAAAAAAAGGCCCTCTGGCGTACCGAACGCATCCGCCATGGCACTCGGTACAGGGGAAGGCCCTCTGGCGTACCGAACGCTTCCGCCATGGCGCTTGGTACAGGGGAAGGCCCTCTGGCGCACCGAACTCATCTGCCAAGATACTTGGTACAGGGAAAGGCCCTCTGGCGTACCGAACGCTTCCGCCATGGCGCTTGGTACAGGAAAAGGCCCTGTGGTGTACCGAACGCATCCGTAAGGGCGCTTGGTACAGGAAAAGGCACTCTGGCGTACCGAATCCAACTTTTGCGGGCTTGGCCTTGTGGATATTATTGCCTGATAACGCGCTTATATCGTGAATCTCAATGACAGGATCAGCTCACGGTCACGAAGACGGTAGTCGTAGGTGAAGGTGTTGACGGTGCTGTAGATTGTGTAACTGTAGGACCTCTGGTTCAGGAGGTTTCGCAGGTCCAGGGAGAGTTGCATCGAGCGGTGGCGGAACGAAAGGCCGCAGTCCAGCAGAGCCATTGTCATGGTGAGGTCATCAGTGATCTGGTGACGGGATATTTCCGCTCCGGCCGTGAACTGGAAAGTGTCGCCGGGGAGGAGTTTAAGGGCGATGTCGTGGCTTTGGGAAAGGTAGTGTTTGCGGACGGAATCATAACTTGCAGAAGTCCGGGAAAACTCTCCTGAGTAGTCAAGTTCAAGCCAGTCAAGTGGATGGGAATACAGCGATGGAGATATCGCTGCGCTTTGCCAAGAGACATCGACTTGGTTGCCGTTCTGCATTGTTGACTGATTGCTGTAAAGCGCGCTTCCCGTCAAGGATATCTTTGTTCTGATTGGGGTGATCTGTTTTGTGACGCCCAACTGTGAGACGATATTGTCGGAAACATTATGTTGAGCCAGGGTACCAGTCAGGATGTTGCTGTCGATGACATCCTGTGAGGTAATCAAGTTGTTCCAATTACGGACGTAAGCAAGGTCTGCGTTGATGAACCATTGCTCAAGAGGAATCTTGAAGTCGTAATGTAGGTTGGCGGTGAGGGTTTTGGTGTCGGTAAGAATGCCGGAGGAGACTCGCACGGTTGTTTCATCAAGGCGAACCGGTGCAGTCAATAAATCCAAAGCATCTCCAAATGTTCTTGAATATGAAGCCGTCGCCCTCAGCACTGAACGCGGGCTGACATTCCAGTTGAAATACACGTCTGGGCATAACGAGAAATACAGGTCGCTAAGGGCGGTCGGGGAAAGACTGTTTTCAAAATTTTGCACGTTACCAAAATTTTGAAAATAGTCTTTTCCCTCTTGCCGAGATGTGATGTTGTCCAGTCTTATGGGGAGTTCGGCACGGAAGACGAACTTGCGTCTTGGATGGGTGCATTCATACTGAGGAGTGGTACCGACACTTAACTGTGAATATGTTACGTCATTCATACCAGCGGCAAGTCTATCATCAAGTGACGTTGTTATGTTGTCCGATGAATAGTTCAGCGTCAGCGGGACATATAGCCTGTTGGGACCGCTTTCAAAGACAGCTGACAGGCTGTTCTCGGTACGGAAGCCCTTGCTTTGGGCGTTTTGGTATATTCCCTCATTCTCATCAGACGAAATCTCCAGTCGGGCGGTCGGGGCTTCTGAATATTCAAGGACAGAGGAAGCGTTCCAGCGTAGTTTGGAGGTTCGCCAGCGGGCGGTGAAATCATTCTTCAAGTCAATGTCTCTTATGCGCTGGCCCTGAACGAGCATATTCCCGTTTTGGATAATCGGTACGGTGGATTTACCCGAGGTCGCTTTCAGCGAAATATCCTCATTGATGTAGCATTTTGGAGAGTTGCTCTGGAATGTCATTAAGAGCCATGGCTTTCGTAGAGTCGATTCGGGAGAGACCGATCGGCCCACCTGCATATTCCCGGAGCCATCATAGTAGAGGCTGGTCTGGGAATATTCATAGTCACTGTTTGAGGTAGAGAAGCCGGCGTTGGCTTTGATGGTGGAGTTGCGGCCGGTCTTGCGTATGGCGTTCAGAGTCACAAGGATGTCGGACGGAGAGATGAAGCGTTCCGGTTTGAGAGGAGCCTGCGAGGTGGAGAGATTGCCAAGCAATTCGAAGGCTTTGGATTCCGGGTCTGAGGCTCCTGTCAGAGTTTCGCCACCGTTGGTTGCGAACGAGGTGATGTTGCCGGTTTTGATCGTGGCAATCGCTTGGGTTTTAGGCGTGAACAGCATTCCAGCTCCGCTCAGCGAGTACAGCCAATCGTCTCCATAGCCGGCCGATGCCTCGTAGGTACCTGTCGGTTTGAGCTTCGCCTTGTCGCTGAGTTTGATGTTGATGGCGACATCATCAGAAAAGACATCCTTATCGACCTTCGCCTCTTGATGGTTGCTGAGCACCTGAACCTGATTGACGTATGATGCGGGAATATTCGTGGTCGCGATGTTGTATTTGCCGCCAAGAAGATCCATGCCCTCGATGTAGAACTTGGAAATGTCTTTGCCCAGATACTTTATCGCGCCCGCTTCCGTGACATCTATTCCCGGCAGCTTCTTGATGGCGTCCTTGAGGGTGTAGTCTCCTCTCGTGGCGTAGGCGGAAAGGGAATATGAAAGGGTGTCGCCTCGCTGGTGGATCGCTGGGGCCCTTACCACAACTTCCTTTAACGCCGTGGGTTTTTCTTTCATCGTGAGGTTGCACCCGGCGGTTGAAGAGCATGGTCGCGTTACAGTTACAGATTCATAGCCAAGGCATTCCGCAGAGACAGTCACCTGCTGTGCGTCCGTTTTGAAATGGATCTCGTAATGTCCAGACTCATCTACCATTGAATATCCAAGGATGGATTCCTGTACGGCGACTTTCACTATGGCTCCGTTGACCGGGACTCCGGACTCATCCTTCACCGTGCCTTTTACGGACAACTGACGCCAAGTCTCTATTTCGGTCGTGCGTTGGGCATTAGCGACTATCCCAGCCATCAGAATGACAAGGCCTACAAGCAATCCTCTCCTCATTTTATTTCCAAAGGAATATACCCGTTCGGGCGAAGCCGTAACTGCATTCCGTTGATCAGAACGGCCTTGCCGCCGTCGTCATATTTTTGGATGCTCATCTCGCTGATGGCCTCGACAGGCAGGTTCTGCATCGGGTTCTCCTCGAAATGATTCTTGGATTTGATGAACTTCTCCCTTGTCGTGGAGATTACGTTCGTGGCATTGTTTTCTGTTATCGGGGTTGTGCCTTTCCTTATGACAATCGCCTCGAAATGATGGATTCCTTCACTATCTGTCGCCGACATCACTAGCCCTGGCAGACCACAGAGTTTCCAAGGACCGAATGTTACTGGAATATCTGGTGTGTACCAGACTGTCCAGCTTCTGCCGCCATATTCTCCTGTCGCCTTCTTGCATGTATAGCCGCAGATAGTGCCGGTTTCCTCTGTGAGAGTCCAGTGAATGTTCGGCAGGCTTTCAGTGTAGGTGTAGTTGTCAGGAGTTATCACACTGTAAACCGTGATATTTCCTTTCGGCTCATTTTGAAGAACTGCCTGATCGAGAAAGTAATCGTTCCTCATTTCCTTGATCCTGTACTCATCAATCTGCTCCTTGGTGGCTCCTTTGCTCTGGCTGACCGAATCCAGTTGGAAAGTCGAATAGTCATAGAACTTTGCCGTCTGCCTGTCAAACTGAAGGATTGTCGAGTAAGTGTCCGTCACGCCCTTTGGGTTCGTCACTTTATATTCATAGATGCACTCGATTCCGGAGTTTTTCTGCTCCGCGGTCTGCGCTTCGGCCTCAATTCCTGATGGCATAGCCACAGCGACAATCATCGCCATTGTCAAATTCTTTAGCATAATATTTTTGATTTATGGTTCGTGCGTAAAAAGTGCCGTTCCACGCACGAGGTGTTTGCTTATCTTGTTTCGTGAGTCATACAGACCGTTCCACGCACCGAGTTATTGCTGAGCTATCGTTCGTGCGTCACAAGGTCAATCTTGCGCACGGATCATCATACTTACTGCCATGCGTGGAAAAACCGCCCACACGCACGGACTATTTTGTCGTGACGATAATCACCGAAGCACCTGAGCCGGAGTTATACTTGCGGGCCTCCGGAGAATCCGGATTCTTTATGACCTTCATCTCCTTGATGTTGTCCGGCTTGATGGCATTCAACTCTTTCTCCGTCACCACCTTGCCGTTCACGACATAGATCACGCGAGTAGAGGAGATTCCTTTTACCTTAGCACCAGACTTTGTGACGACGCTGAGAACTCCTCCTTTATAGCCGGCTTCTCCGTATTTCTTCGCATCCTCTGATCCTGGTGTGGCTATAACAGTGATTGATTGAAGGTCTTTGGGATCAATCTCTCTCAATATGTCCGAATTTTCTTGGACAACACCATCAACCAATATGACAGGGTGACTAAAGGCAACTCCCTTCCCTTCAAGATTCTTCAAAGCATCAAGCACAGTGCCCTGCATTGTTGTGATAGTGTGGAATCGCACACCATCTTTCCTGGTGATGCTATAGTCCAGAACAGTCTTGCCCTTGAGCTGCGAACCGTCGAATTTTTCAATCCTAACCCTGTCAATCACATAGACATCGACAGTGTCCGCAGCCGAAGCAGCCGAAACTACTGGGGTCACAGATGTCACAGCACTCATACTCAGAGCGCAAATCATTGAAACCAAAGTCGTAAGCATGTTCAAAATCATTTATTTGTTAAACAAAACCGCATCAGCGGCAAAGAGAGCTCTTCGCAAAGTTTTCTATGGAATATAATTGTCAAAAGCAACTTGAATATCGTCAATCATTCATAGCAAGAAGATGAATCTCCCCTGACGCCCCGTCACGCGCCATCCTGAAGCCACAGCGAGTTCCGTCTTTCAAAACCACCGTGACAATCACACCGCTGCCGGTTGGCTTAGCCGCCACACTTTCGACATCTTCAGAGTTGAGTTCGGCCAGAGCGCTGATGCTCTGTGCGATCTCCAGCGGAGTGAAATCCGTTGACGGAGCCTTTGGCTTGAAAATCAAGAACAAAGCAACAGCGGCCGCGCAAGCGGCAAA
>ERZ808246.1226-NODE-1226-length-18967-cov-3.195220_pt1 | contig 18967 bp, 12 predicted proteins | sample MGYA00521083_ERZ808246 | MGnify/ENA primary metagenome ERZ808246 (study PRJEB31516, sample SAMN03275577) | gut metagenome | biome: mammalia-associated habitat; material: feces | host: Papio cynocephalus | place: Kenya | collected 2012-07-07 ... | reverse complement strand
GTATTTTTGTATATGTACTCCCGGTTGCTTCCGGCTTGACGTATTCCGTATAATGTCTATAATAGTAACAGAGTGTTTGTCATATATGGCTGCGCGAAGGGGCACACCACCACGGGTGTGGTTTTTTCGCGTGGCTTTTTTGATATTACTGGCATCTGCATTATTGTTTTGTGCTGATGCGGATACAAGCAATACCACATTTCATAAATCGGAGGTTTTTACTATGGAAAATAACAACGATGTTTTCATGCTTGGCGGACATGAATTTCATTCCCGCTTTATCTTAGGTTCCGGGAAATACAATTCCCACCTGATCCGCGCAGCTGTGGAGTACGCTGACGCCGAAATCGTCACGCTTGCCCTGCGCCGTGCCAATACCAAGCCAGAGGAGAATATTCTGGACTTTATCCCGAAGAACGTAACACTGTTGCCGAACACATCCGGCGCAAGAAACGCAGAGGAAGCAATCCGTATCGCCCGCCTCGCCCGGAAAATGGCTGGCACCGATTTCGTCAAGGTCGAAATCATGCGTGACTCCAAATATCTGCTTCCTGACAATCAAGAGACAATCAAGGCAACCGAAGTTCTCGCGAAGGAAGGATTTGTCGTTATGCCATATATGTACCCGGACTTAAATGTTGCCCGTGATCTGGCAAATGCAGGTGCCGCCTGTATTATGCCGCTCGCATCGCCGATTGGTTCCAACAAGGGACTTGCAACAAAGGATTTCATCCAGATTCTGATTGATGAGATTGACCTTCCGATCATCGTCGATGCCGGTATCGGACGCCCTTCCCAGGCATGTGAAGCAATGGAAATGGGTGCCGTTGCCATCATGGCGAACACCGCAATCGCAACTGCCGGTGATATCCCGATGATGGCAAGCGCATTTAAGGATGCGATCATCGCCGGTCGTAAAGCATATCTGGCTGGACCTGGACGCGTGCTTGACAAGGGCGGCGCAGCTTCCGATCCTCTGACTGGATTTTTGCGGTAAGATTTTTGATCTGCTGCAATCTATGTATCACAATTTGTATGATGATTGGAGTTTATCCTGCTTCTCTGCTTGATCTGCTCCGACCTCTGCTATAACAAGGAGGAAAATAACAAATGGAACAAGAATATACGATAGATAATTCCTACCTCTCTCCGGAAGCGCAAAAGCGCAAAAAGGAACTGGAGGAAAACCCTGCATCCCGTACCAACCATATGGAATATATGGATGGCATGGAAGTGCTGGATTCAGACATCAAGGACAAGGTTCGTGCAGCTATGCAGTCCTATGATTACAACGCTTACACCGATGCAGATGTGCGCGCTGCCCTTGCAAATGCGAAGCAGGGGCACTGTGGCATCGAGGATTTCAAAGCACTTTTATCCCCTGCTGCGCTTCCACATTTAGAGGAAATAGCAACCTTGGCACAGAAAGAGCGGTTGGCACATTTCGGCGACTGCGTGTACATTTTCACACCATTATACATTGCAAATTATTGTGAGAATTACTGTGTATACTGTGGTTTCAACTGCTACAATCACATTCACAGAAAGAAGCTTACCGAAGCAGAAATGGAAGCAGAGATGAAGGTCATCGCAGATTCCGGCATTGAGGAAATCCTGATGCTGACCGGCGAGAGCCGCGCTGCAAGCGACGTGAAATACATTGGCGAAGCGTGTAAGCTGGCGCGAAAATATTTCCGAAATATCGGTCTGGAGATTTACCCGGTCAATACCGATGAGTATCATTATCTGCATGAGTGCGGCGCCGATTACATTACCGTCTTTCAGGAGACTTACAACCCGGATAAATATGAGACGCTTCATCTGATGGGGCACAAGCGTGTATGGCCTTACCGTTTTGACGCGCAGGAGCGTGCGCTTCGCGGCGGCATGCGTGGCGTTGGATTCTCCGCTTTGCTGGGGCTGGATGATTACCATACAGACGCGCTTGCAACCGCCCTGCATGTATATTATTTACAGCGGAAATATCCACACGCAGAAATGTCCATTTCCTGTCCGCGTCTGCGCCCGATCATCAACAACGACAAGATCAATCCAAAGGATGTCCATGAAAATGTCCTCTGCCAGATTTTATGCGCCTACCGTCTGTTCCTGCCATTTGCGGCAATCACGGTTTCTTCCCGCGAGGAAGCGCGTTTCCGTGACGGCATCATCCGCATCGCCGCAACAAAGATTTCCGCAGGCGTATCGACCGGTATTGGTGACCACAAGGAAAAGTACGAAGCACACGATGGAGCAAAGACTGATGCTAGGCAGGCTGGCAAAAATGGTAGCACACAGACTGATACTGACCAGGCATGCAAAGATAGTGGTGCACTGACACATGCTGACCAGGCATGCAAGGATAGTGGTACACTGACACATGCTGACCAGGCATGCAAGAATAGTTCCAAAGTGGCAGATGCCGGCGATGAGCAGTTTGAGATTGCGGACAGCCGCAGCTTCGAGGAAATCTACGATGCCATCCGCGCGCAGGGCATGCAGCCGGTATTGAATGACTACTTGTACACGGAGGAATATCATAATTAGACAGTTGCTTTTCTAATTTAGACATGTAGAATCATGGCTTAATTAGTTATTTGTTGGAGAGTTTTTAGCTATTTACATTTTTCACCCAATTCGGCATAGCTTAATTGACTACTTGTTGGGGAGTTTTCCTGTAATTTAGATTTTCTCCCCAACTTGCTATAGCCTAATTACCTAATTATTGGGGGAATTCTGAACTATTTAATTTTTTACCCAATTTGACCTGACCGAATTGCCTACTTATTGGGTGGATTTTAGACTATTCAATTTTTCACCCAGTTTAACATGACCTATATACCTATTTATTGGGGAATTTTTCTACAATATGAATTTTTACCTAACCTACGCCATAGCGGACATATCAAGATTAGGGAATATACACAACTACCAAATGATATCCTCGAAAGGATTGCAGAATATGATAACACAAACACGAATCGCAGTAACAAATCGAACTATATGCTATGAATTATACAAACAGGCAGGCTTAGCAAGTGCAGAGGACACACCGCTCACTTGTTTATCCCGCCAGATTCGTGCGCTTCTAAACAATAATTCTTACGATAAAATTCTGATTCGAGAAAAAGATCTAAGCGAAGAAGAATACCATGCGTTTATAGCTGATATTTTCTCTGCGCAGCATTCCTATCTCTCCGCGACTAACTTGACCTCCAATAATTGTGCATCACCAAAGAATCCACTCACAATTAACATAATGCTAGATAATTCTATCTCTACAAAATCTATATGTTCCGATGGAATCAACATAATGTCTTCCCGCATCATTGTGCACAATTTTCCAGCGGTTGCTGAGGAATTCTGTACCGATCTGCACCTGCCGTTTTCCATGTTTACGAATTTACTTGGGGACTCTGACAATTCAGCACAAAATAATTTTCAGAATTTCCTATCTAATAGTTCTGTCCTGACTTCTGATACCTCCATTGTTACTTCAGATAATAACCTGATTGATGGAAGTACTATCGCATTTACAGCGACCTCTTCTGACAGCTTCCGAAGAAAATACCCACACATCAAAAGGATCGGAACCTCTATCCACAGTGTTGAGGACGCTATCTTCGCAGAACTGCATGGCGCGGACTACATCACCGCAGGACATATCTTTACTACAGATTGTAAAAAAGGGCTTCCTGGAAGAGGTATTGACTGGCTGAAGTCAATCTGCAATGCTGTTTCTATTCCAGTGTACGCCATCGGTGGAATTTCAGATGCAAATGTTTCCATGTTATCCGATTGTAATATATCTGGATATTGCATGATGTCGGCGTCCATGCAGCCAATTTAAACTCCGATTCAATTTTTCGTTTAGTGCAAATCTTATATTTTCTTTATTTTTCCCCACTATATTTTCACTTGAATTTGTGCAAATCTTCTAAACTTACATTTTCTACTCAAAAATTCCTTTACAAATCAACATCATTCATGCTATTGTCTATATGGTTAATTCATTTAATTTCTAAAGTGAATCCATCTATATGTTCTTATTTTTACCCATTATTTTTCACATAATGAACATTATAACAAAACATGCATAATTGCATCAAACTATGGCATGTCATAACACTTTTTCAGAACTGGAATTTCTTTCTCCAGATCACATTTTCTTCTTTCTGACTAGGGACATTTTCTATCAGTTTCCTGTCGTGTTCCTAGTCATTTTTCAAAAACTATAATCGTTTTATTCTAACAATGGAGGTTTTTATGGACGTACAAAAAATGCAAAAGGAACTTGAACATTTATTAGCTGAAGTACACTGGCTACAACAAAAACTGAAGAATCTACCAGAAGAAAACATATCCTGTGAACGCGACAAGCAATACATTCGATGGTATTTATTATCTGAAGGAAAACGGAATTATCTGCCACGCTCACAAAAGAAATTAGCCAATAAACTAATGCAGAAAAAATACTATCTTGCCCGTCTAAAAGATGATTTGGATGAAATTACATTTCTTAAAAAATGCTTGAAAATTGCACCACAAACACGAAGAATTGACAAACTTCTATCTCCGAATTCTTCCTATCACGATCTTCTACTTTCAGCAATTTTCAATGATGAAGTTTCCTGGTCGACGACCGACTATCAAAGATCCAATAACTATCCAGAAAATTTAATTCATAATACTTATGCTGGTATTCCAGTTCGTTCCAAATCAGAAGTTCTTATTGCCAATACCCTATTTTCAAAGCATATTCCTTTTCGATATGAAGCATGTTTGCAGCTTGGTTCGCACACTGTCTATCCAGACTTCACGATTCAGCATCCTGTTACCAAGAAAATTTATTATTGGGAGCACTTGGGGATGATGAGTGAGGAAGACTATCTCGACAATGCCTTAACGAAAATCCGACGCTATTGCCGGAACAATATCTATCCTGATGGCAATTTGATTCTTACATATGAGTCGCGTCAGACGCCACTTGATTCTGAACTTGTCCTACATATTATCGAGCACTACTTCTCTTAGCTTCCGGTTGGGGATTTTCTCCCGTTTCGTCATTTCCTACCCAACCATCTTGCTTCTCTTTACCTTCCGGTTGGGGAGTTTCTCCCGTTTCGTCATTTCCTACCCAACCATCTTGCTTCTCTTTACCTTCCGGTTGGGGAGTTTCTCCCGCTCTGCCATCTTCTACCCAACCATCTTACTTCTCTTTACCTTCCGGTTGGGGGCTTTCTCCCGCCTACCATTTTCTACCCAACCAGCTTGCTTCTCTTTACCTTCCGGTTGGGGAGTTTCTCCCGTTCCGCCATTTTCTACCTAATCCGCCCCAATATTCACAGAGACAATATGCACTCTGATTAGCAGTCGTCAAATGCACCGCATAAATGGGGGAATTTTCCCACTCCACCACTTTCTACCCATTGCACCCCAATATACAAAAAAAAGGCTACCACCAAACAGTGACAGCCTTCTATATGACCTACGCACGCATCCGCGTGCTTCTATTCCTATCTATGAAATTACAGTGTAACTTCTACTTTCTCAAGCTTCCAGATCTCCTGTGCATACTCTTCGATTGTTCTATCAGAAGAGAACTTACCAGAGCAAGCTGTGTTGAGCATAACCATCTTAGCCCAGTTGGACTTATCCTTGTATGCCTTATTTACACGCTTCTGTGCTTCTGCATAAGAATCGAAATCCTTCAATGTGAAGTATACGTCCTTCATTACAAGAGAATCATATAAGTCACGGAAGAGTTCCTTATCGCCATTTGAGTAAGTACCATCTACCAGCTGGTCAAGAACCTTCTTAACCTTTGGATTTGAGTTGTAGATGTCCATTGGATAGTAACCGCCATCTCTCTCGTACTTCATAACTTCCTCAGCAGAAAGTCCGAAGATAAATGCATTCTCCTTACCAACTTCCTCTACGATCTCTACGTTTGCACCATCCATAGTACCAAGTGTAACAGCACCGTTCAACATGAACTTCATGTTACCTGTACCAGAAGCCTCACGGGAAGCTGTTGAGATCTGCTCAGATACATCTGCTGCTGCGAAGATAATCTCTGCGTTTGATACACGGTAGTTCTCGATAAATACAACCTTGATCTTGCCCTTGATGGACTTATCATTGTTGATAACATCTGCTACAGAGTTGATCAACTTGATTGTGAGCTTTGCTGTCTTGTAACCAGCGGCTGCCTTAGCACCGAAGATAAATGTTGTTGGCTCGAAATCCATATCTGGATTTGCCTTCAACTCATTGTACAGATGCATAACATGAAGGATATTAAGCTGCTGTCTCTTGTACTCATGAAGTCTCTTAACCTGCACATCGAAGATAGAGTTTGGATCTACGTCGATACCATTATGTTCCTTGATGTAATTAGCCAGACGAACCTTGTTCTTGTACTTGATGTCCATGAACTCCTTCTGTGCTTTCTTGTCTGTTGCGTACTTCTTAAGTCCTGCCAATACTGGAAGATCTGTGATCCAGCCATCGCCGACCTTCTTTGTAGCCCAGTCAGCAAGCAATGGATTTGCATGGAGAAGGAATCTTCTCTGTGTGATACCGTTTGTCTTGTTGTTGAACTGCTCTGGACGCATCTCATAGAAATCACGAAGCTCACGCTTCTTCAGGATCTCTGTATGAAGCTTTGCAACACCATTTACAGAGTAAGATCCGGCGATAGCAAGGTGAGCCATCTTAACCTGACCATCATAGAGGATTGCCATGCTGCGAACCTTATCCTGGTTGCCTGGGTACATATCTTCGATCTTAAGAACAAATCTACGGTTGATCTCATCAACGATCTGATATACTCTAGGAAGAAGCTTCTGGAAGAGGTCGATTGGCCACTTCTCAAGTGCCTCAGCCATGATTGTATGATTTGTATATGCGCATGTTCTGCATGTGATATCCCAAGCATCATCCCACTCAAGATTCTCCTCATCAACAAGGATTCTCATAAGCTCTGCAACTGTTACAGTTGGATGTGTATCATTCAGCTGGAATGTAACCTTGTTTGGAAGGTCATGGATATCTGCGTTGTTCTCCTTGAACTTCAGGATTGCTCTCTGTACAGAAGCAGATACGAAGAAGTACTGCTGCTTCAGACGAAGCTCCTTACCTGAATAATGGTTATCGTTTGGATAAAGTACCTCAACGATGTTACGGGCAAGGTTTGCCTGCTCAACTGCGTTCTGATACTCACCCTTATCAAATGAATTAAGGTTGAACTCCTGTACTGGCTCTGCATCCCAGATACGAAGTGTATTTACAACATTGTTGCCATATCCAATGATTGGAAGATCATATGGAATCGCACGAACTGCCTGATAATCCTTGTGAATGAAGTAGTTCTTTCCCTCTCTGCATTCAGTCACTACATAGCCACCGAACTTAACCTCTACTTCATACTCCGGACGCTTTATCTCAAATGGGTTGCCATTCTTCAACCAGTTATCCGGCTTTTCAACCTGGTAACCATTCTCGATTGCCTGCTTGAACATACCATAACGATAACGGATACCACAGCCATATGCCGGATAGTTCAATGTAGCAAGGGAATCAAGGAAACATGCAGCCAATCTACCAAGACCACCATTACCAAGTGCTGCATCCGGCTCCTGATCCTCGATTACGTTCAGATCAAAACCAAGCTCTGCCAATGCTTCCTTCACCTGCTCATAGCATGTGAGGTTGATCATATTATTACCAAGTGCACGGCCCATAAGGAACTCCATGGACAGGTAGTAAACAGTCTTTGCATTCTTCTCTTCGTATGCCTTCTGTGTAGCGATCCAACGATCAATGATATGATCCTTCACTGCGTAGGAAACTGCCTGAAATACCTGTTCCTGTGTTGCTTCATCGATTGTCTTTCGGAAAAGGTTTTTGACGTTGTTAATGACGTCCTTCTTGAAGCTTTCCTTATCGAAATCAGCCATCTTCTTCATAGAATTTATCCTCCTTGTTTATGTGTATAAACCCCTGTTTCAACACATTCAGTGTAGCAGACATAATTGCAAGATACAATGAAAAATGTATTTTTCGTTACATCTGCCCATGAATGTGTTAATTAACTTATTTTTTTATACAAATTGCTTGCAGATCCTCTGTATGATCTGCAGAACCTGGCTTATTATTTACTTACTTCCACGCCGATCGTAACCTTCTCGCCGTTGATGTTCCACTCTTTTGAGTTGTCGCAGGCTGCATCCATCACAAATGCATCGGCAAGTACGACACGCTTGATCTCGTCGGCATTCTTCTCCATCACGTCTGCGATCTTCGCATTGCCAGTTACATAGACCTTGATGCGGTCTGTTACCTGGAAGTCAGAATCCTTACGCATCGTCTGGATCTTGGAGATCACTTCACGCACATAGCCTTCCTCTATAAGCTCCGGTGTCAGGGTTGTGTCGATAACAACAGTTACATAGTTATCGCCCTCTGTCACATAGCCGTCCATCTTCGCTACATCGATCAGCAGATCCTCCTCTGCCAGTGCGATCTCTGTATCATCTGCTGTGAACTTGATCACGCCGTTTGCCTTGAGCTCGCTCATCGCTTTGTTACCATCTACATTTGCAAGGTATTCCTTGATTGCGTTCAGATGCTTGCCATACTTTGGTCCAACTGTACGAAGCTGTGGCTTGAATGAATATGCAGTAAATGCAGACAGGTCTTCCTTGAACTCTACATTCTTCACATTCAGCTCGTCGCGCAGGATATCCACGAAATAATCATCCAATGTCTTTGCAGCCTTGATGTACATATTTGCAATCGGCTGACGGGACTTGATGTTCGCAGTATTTCTTGCGGCACGTCCAAATACAACGACCTTCAGTACTTCATCCATGCTTGCTTCAAGCTCTGGATCGATCATGGACTCGTTCACCTCTGGGAAGTCACACAGGTGGATGGATTCCGGTGCATTCTTGTCTACGCTGCGGACTAAGTTCTGGTAGATATCCTCTGTCAGGAACGGAATCATCGGTGCTGCAGCCTTGCAGAGTGTCACAAGTGCCGTATACAGTGTCATGTACGCATTGATCTTATCCTGTGGCATATCCTTTGCCCAGTAACGCTCACGACAACGTCTGACATACCAGTTACTCATATCATCGACAAACTCAGCGAGTGCCTTAGTTGCCTCTGGAATACGATAATTGCCAAGGTTATCATCTACGAACTTCACCATAGAATTCAGCTTTGACAACAGCCACTTATCCATCACGGAAAGCTTGTCATACTCCAATGTATATTTGGTTGGATCAAACTCATCAATATTTGCATACAGTACATAGAATGCATAAGTGTTCCAGAGTGTACCCATGAACTTTCTCTGACCTTCGACCACTGCATCCTCATGGAAGCGGTTTGGAAGCCAAGGTGCTGAGTTGCTGTAGAAGTACCAGCGGATTGCATCTGCGCCATACTTGTTGAGTGCCTCCATCGGATCAACTGCGTTACCCTTGGACTTACTCATCTTCTGTCCGTCCTTATCCTGTACGTGGCCAAGCACGATAACATTCTTGTAAGGTGCCTTGTCAAACAGCAATGTTGAGATTGCCATCAGAGAATAGAACCATCCTCTTGTCTGGTCAACTGCCTCACTGATGAAATCAGCCGGGAAGTTTTCCTTGAAGATTTCCTGATTCTCAAACGGATAATGCCACTGTGCAAATGGCATCGCACCAGAGTCAAACCAGCAGTCGATAACCTCTGGCACACGCTTCATCTCGCCACCACAATCCGGACATGTGATTGTTACCGCATCAATGTATGGACGGTGAAGCTCAATATCATCCGGGCAGTTCTTGCTCATAGACTTCAGTTCCTCGATCGAACCGATTGCGTGACGCTTGCCACAAGAGCACTCCCAGATATTCAGCGGAGTTCCCCAGTAACGGTTACGTGACAGACCCCAGTCCTGGACATTTTCCAGCCATGCACCGAAACGTCCCTTACCGATACCTTCTGGAATCCAGTTTACAGTATTATTATTCTTCACCAGTCTGTCCTTGACTGCGGACATCTTAATGAACCATGTATCTCTTGCATAGTAAATAAGCGGTGTATCACATCTCCAGCAGTGTGGATACTCATGCTCAAACTTCGGAGCGTCGAACAGCAGTCCTGCCTTCTCCAGATCCACCAGTACCGGCTTATCTGCGTCCTTTACGAACAGTCCGGCGTAAGGTGTCTCCTTTGTCATATCACCCTTGCCATCGACAAACTGTACGAATGGAAGGTCGTATTTTCTTCCGACGTTTGCATCGTCCTCACCAAATGCCGGTGCGATATGAACGATACCCGTACCATCAGACATCGTTACATAGGAATCACATGTAATATAAAATCCCTTCTGTGGAAGCTTTGCAACATACTCCTTTGTACACTCGAAGAGTGGCTCGTATTCCTTGCCCTCTAACTCTTTACCCTTGTAAGTCTGAAGGATTTCGTATGCAGGTGTTCCCTCTGCAATCTTCTCTTCCTTGACAAGCTTCTCAGCCATACCGCCAAGTACCTTGTCAAGCAGTGCCTCTGCCATGTAGTAAGTATAGCCATCGGCTGCCTTTACCTTGCAGTAGTTCTCATCCGGGTTCACACAGAGTGCCACGTTACTTGGAAGTGTCCAAGGGGTTGTCGTCCATGCAAGGAAATATGCATCCTCACCGATCACCTTGAAACGTACCACTGCGGAACGCTCCTTGACTGTCTTATAACCCTGTGCAACTTCGTGTGAAGAAAGCGGGGTTCCACAACGTGGACAATAAGGTACGATCTTGAATCCCTTGTACAGAAGTCCGTCGTCCCAGATCTTCTTCAAAGCCCACCACTCGGACTCAATAAATGTATTGTGGTATGTGACATATGGATGATCCATGTCTGCCCAGAATCCTACCTTGTTGGAGAACTCCTCCCACATACCTTTGTATTTCCATACAGACTCTTTACATTTGCGGATAAACGGATCCAGACCATATGCCTCGATCTGCTCCTTGCCATCGATGCCAAGCTCCTTTTCGATCTCCAGTTCAACCGGAAGGCCGTGTGTATCCCATCCAGCCTTACGAATGATCTTATGCCCCTTCATTGTCTGATAACGTGGAATCATATCCTTGATAACACGTGTCAGCACATGTCCGATATGTGGCTTGCCATTTGCAGTTGGAGGGCCGTCATAAAATGTATATGTCGGCAGATCCTTTTTCTCTTCAATACTCTTCTCAAAGATCTTGTTCTCTTTCCAGAACTTGAGTACTTTTTCTTCCCGGCTGGTGAAGTCCAGCTTTGTAGAAACCTTTTCGTACATACTTCTATATTTCCTTTCTTATAATATTCCTTTTCATTCCCGCGAGATGGGATGGAGTTTTATACATCAATACAGCATAAAAACTTGGGCAGATAGGTACATCCACCCAAGTTTTTAGTATAACCTATGTACTGCTGAAATGTCAACAAATGGCTTGCATTCGGCCGTATAACATTGCAAACAGTTCTTACCGATAAAATTCGTCTATATAATTTTCTACATCCTGCTCGCTGCCGCGAAATGGTCCCGGTGTCTCCATCTTGAGTGAGACCAGAGCGGTTGCAAACTGTAACGCCTCCGCAATCCCACATGTCTGCCGCTTCATCAAATATGCAGAAATCACCGTATCTCCTCGTCCGGTTCTACCGGACAGATTTCTGGATCGGATCGGACAGGTATAATATTCCTGCCCATCATAGATCAATATTTCCGTATGATGAGAAATCATAATCTCCCGTGCACCCCATGCAAATAATTGCTTCGCTGCCTGTCTCCGGTCGTCTGTTCCGGTCAGGATCTGTGCCTCAGCCGCATCTGTCTTCAGATAATCCACATACGGCAGATACTCGCGTTTTTCCCTCCAGTCTGCATACTCCATGCTTCCGTCCGGCTGCACATGGCGGAGCAGACACTGTACATCCACGGCTACCTTTCCACGCTCTGCCGCCTGCCGGAACATTGTACCTGAAAAATCGCCATATACAAGTCCTGCAAAATGATACAACCGCGTATGAATATCTGAGATTTCATCAAAGGTAAATGCATCGCATACACCAAGCGAGGTACACGTTCTCCGTTCCTTGTCCGGCGTGTGATATACATTTTGGATCGAGCACGTTTTTTCTGACGGACGCACATAGACATCCGCCTTGCAGCCCTGAAACGCTGCCATTGGATCTGCATCCGCCTTGTTGCATTTCGTAAAAACTGCCACCTGCCGGTTCATGCATGCTGCCGCATATCCGGATGCGATCACCGCACCGCCGAGCTCCCGCTGCTCATTCCCCTCACAGTCGATATTGATATCCCGGGAAACCGGTCCTATGATCAATGTATTGTATATCTTATCTGCAACAACTTTATTTTCCATCTATGACAACTCCTCTCCGTAATGCACCGCCATTGCAGTTCCAAGCTCTATCGTAAGTGTCGTATGCTTCGGGATCTCCATCCCTTTCACCTTCGGACTGTCCGAAAAAAGCATTTGTGCACCACTTCGTATTACCATGTCCGTTACTGTTTCATCCGCACTGTTATACTTTTTATCTGATGAAGCACAGCATACCACCAGTCGCGGTGCAATCCGTCTCAAAAGCATTTCTGTCAATCCGTCACGCTGTCCGTGATGACCGACCTTAAACACGTCTGCCTGCAGTTCGTCCGAATTATATCGTGAAAGTACCTGTGCATCTGCATCACCCGGCAGAAGCACACGCACACCGTCACAGTTAAGCCTTACAATCAGACTGTAACTGTTCATCTTTTTATTTAGAGCAAGCAATGCCTGCTCCGTATCTATATCCCGGAGATCTTGAAGCAGTTCCTTTACCTGCTGTGGCTCCGGTCCAAGGAACCGGCATGAAACACCGGGGACGAGGGTTAAGTTTTCCCCACATGATGCCTGCCGGAGTACCTGCGAATATGTCTCACACAAATGTCTGTATATGTGAATCGCATCCACTAGAAGCTTTGCATCCTCTGTCTGCAGCTTCGATACATCAAGCTGTGCAAGTTCTTTATAAAAATTAACCGGCAATGTCTGCACGAACATCCCTACTTCTACAAGTGCAAGTGCCTGCTGCAGACCTCCGATATGATCCTCATGAATATGTGTCAGCACACACACATCAATCCTGCGTATATTTTCATGTCTCAGATATTCCGCAAGCTCCATACGTCCACTGTCTGTGCGTGTGTATTCCTCCGGAATCCCGCTGCCGCCATCTATAATTGCCGTATGTTCTCCCTGTCGAAGCAGGATTGCCTCACCGTATCCAACATTCAAAAAAATAAGCTCTGCCATGTTTCGCCTCACCTGATAAAATCACTTCATTGACTTCCGGATATATACGATAGAAAGCAGCATAACCAACACAGTCATAACGATCGTTCCGGCGCTGCCGAGTCCAAACTTCAAACTCTTGATACCATACGAGTACAGATACTGCGTGATCGTAGTCGTGCTGTTTGCCGGACCGCCTCCCGTAAGCAGATTGACCTTCTCGAACAAACGGAAGCCATCAATCGTCCGAAGCAGGGCACATAGCAGGAGTCCGTTTTTAATATTCGGAATCGTGATCCGTGTCAGCTGCTTCCAGGCACCGGCTCCATCCATCCGCGCCGCCTCGTACTGCGATTCCGAGATTCCCTGCAGACTTGCATAGAGAAGCAGAAATACAAATGGCGTATTCTGCCATACGTCGATTGCGACAAGCATCGAAAAAGCAGTATGTATATCGGAAAACCAGTTATATACCGGCAGATGCAGTGCCGTCAGCCATGTATTTACGATACCGTAATTATTGGAGAGCATCATACGAAATGCCAGCGCCACTGTAACGGTCGGAAGCAGATATGGAAGCAATAACAATGTCCGCATCACCTTCTGCCCAAATTTCAGGCTTTTCACAAATACGGCAAGCAGCAATCCAAACACCATTTCCAACAGAGTTGATATGAGTGTGAATTTTACTGTATTCCAGATTGCCTTTTGAAAATATCCATTTTTTAACAGACTTTTATAATTCTCCCAACCGACAAAATGTACCTCTTTTTTGAGCAGAGAGAAATCTGTAAAGCCATAATATGCAGTGAACACCATCGGATAGATCGTTGTCACTGCTAAAAAGATTACAGCGGGGATTAACATCCCCACTGCAAATGTTTTTCTTGCGAACTGTTTGTTCATGATCTGTTACTCCATCAATGCATCCAGCTGTGACTGTGCATCTGCAAGTCCTTCGTCTACCGTCTTTACTCCATTTAAGATGTTATCCATCTCAGCTCCGAGGATTGTATAGAAGTCTGTCCACTGCTCAATCAAAGGACGATATTTTCCACTTTCCAGTGCCTGGCATACGACTTCGTAATGTGGATATTTTGCAAGTACATCCTTATTCTGAAGGCTGGAGTAGCGACATGGAACGCCTCCGTTATCCACGGTACTAAGCTGTACATCCTTGTCCATCAGATACTCCAGAAGCTCAAGTGTAAGCTCTTTATGCGTGCTGTTTGCGGTAACACCAAGTGTCCAAATACCATATACATTAGCATTATTTGCCTCACTGTCTGCGGTCTGCTTTCCGCTTAGTGCCATATATGCACCGGTTGAATCATCCGTTGGATTATACCAGCCAGGCCAGCCGATAGCTGCGGTTCCGGAACCGTTGTCGATGGATGCGATCAGGTCATCCTTTACCTCTGCGTCACCAGTTGCAACTAACTGCATGTAATAATCCAAAGCAGTACGGAACTCCTCTGTATCAACCGTCGGCTTGTTGTTATCATCGATTACCCATCCACCGCAGGAAAGCAGGATTGGAAGAAAATCAACAACAATATTGTTTGCGCTGTCTCCACGATAGATAAAACCCTTCTTACCATTTTCCTGTGCCTTCTTGCTGACTGCGAGCAGGTCATCGAGTGACTGCATATCCTCTGCCTTATATCCGGCATCTTCTACATTCTGCTTGTTGTAAAGCAGGACAGTTACATTTCCGTAATATGGTGCAAGATAGATATCATCATTGTAATAGCTGACTGCTGTCGTTGCCGGAATAATATCATCATCAAAGCTATAACCCATCTCTGACAGGTTTGCAAGCACACCGCCGGATGTAAACTCTGCCATCCATGAGCCGTCTACCATACAAAGGTCATATGCACCATCGCTATTTAAAGAATCCAACGCAATTTTGGAATGAAGATCATCCTCTTCCAGTTCAAGCACCTCACACTTTACGTTATGGCTCTGCTCAAAATCCGGCAGGCACTGCTTGATGACGTCACTGTATGTACCGGAACGAAGTACCAGTGTCAAAGTCTCTCCATTTCCATCTGTAACTGTCTGTGCATCTGCGGCTGTTGCCTCGGTTGTATCCGCTGCCGCCTCTGTCGTCGTTGCAGCTTCTGTTGTTGTCGTCTCCTCGGATGTCTGGCTACTGCCACAACCTGCCAGCACAGATCCCATCATTGCAAAGGACAATGCCAATGCTAAAAATCGCTTTTTCATTTCGTTTCTTTCCTCCGTTTCTTCGTATAAGAAATATATATTGTTACTCTTTGACAGCACCGCTTGATAAACCGGTTATCAGGTAGTTCTGTGCAAAGATGACAAACAGGGTTACAGGTATCACCGAGATGACTCCACCAGCTGCCACCAGTCCGAAATTTGTGAGAGAATCATCGGAATTCAATGTGGCAAGTGTTAATGGAACAGTATAATTCTGCGGTGACTGAACAAATATGACGCTGTATGTATATTCGTTCCATGCATACATAAATGACAACATGGAAACTGCTGCGATGCCCGGAAGTACAAGCGGCAAAACAATCTTCGTAAACATCTGCCATTCGTTTGTGCCATCCATCATGGCACTCTCCTCTATTTCCTCCGGTAGATCTTCAAAAAAACTGACCATGAACCAGATGATAAGCGGAATATTGATCAGGATACATGCAAGTACAGCAGGGATCCTTGTATTTAAAATTCCAAACCGGTTGAACATAATATACAAAGGAATCGTAAATGCAACCGGTGGCAGAATCCGCACAATCAATACCCACAGGGTAAGCGGCTTTTTCATTTTTAGCCGATACCGGTTTCTTGAGATGATATAAGAAGCACACAAGCCTACGGCAAGTGATATCACCATGGATATCAGTGTTGTAAAAAGGCTGTTTTTTATTGCCCTTAAAAAACTGCCATCCTGAAACAATGCCTTAAACTGCTCGCTTGTCAGTGTCTGCGGAATCAGCGAGATTTTTCCCGTCATCTCCGACATGGGCCGTATCGCCATGGCAATCAGCCAGTAAAGCGGAAACACTGCAATCAGCACCAGACATATGCAAATGATAATCTTGACCGTTCTTATTGAATATCGTTTTATTTTTTCTGCCTTCATATCGACTTTTTCCTCCATCAGATCTTCCCAACGCATACATCATAATGGACATGTGTAAGATAAAAAATCATTATTCTGTTAATTTTAGGTAAATAAACATTTACCCGACTGAAGATCCAATTTATATTGCTCAATTTATATTCGAAAAAGCTATTCAAAAAATCATTATATTTTGGTATAATCAAAAATAGTTATGGAGTCATACCGCTGACACGGAAGGAGTTTTATATGATTAATTTTAAAGTCGGAATTATGGGTGCCGGGAAAATCGCCGGCGTTATTGCAGATACACTCAGAGATTTGGATGCGTTCGAAGCATACGCGATTGCTTCCCGCGATACAGAAAAAGCAGAAGCATTTGCCAAGGAACACGGCGTTACCAAATCTTATGGCTCTTATGAAGAACTGGTGGCTGATCCAGATGTCGAACTCATCTACATCGCAACCCCGCATTCCCATCATGCAGAGCACGCAAAGCTTTGTCTGAATGCAGGAAAACCAGTGCTTGTTGAGAAAGCATTTTCTTATAACGCAGCTACAACGGAAGAAGTTCTGAACCTTGCAAAAGAGAAGAACCTGTTCTGCGGCGAGGCAATGTGGATCCGTTTCATGCCAATGTACCGTCTGATGGCAGAATACATCCAGAAGGGCGCGATCGGCCGCGTGAATAACATTACCTGTTCGCTCGGATACTCCCTTTTGAGAAAAGAGCGCCTGACAAAGCCGGAGCTTGCCGGTGGTGCGTTGCTTGACCTCGGTGTATACCCATTGAACCTTGTTTCCATGCTTTATGGTTCAGAAGCACCAATGATTGCTTCCACCTGTGCAAAGCTGGATACCGGCGTTGACGCACAGGAAGTGTTGCAGATCACTTACAAGGGCGGCAGATGTGCAAACGCATTTGTCACACTGATGTATCAGCCAGATAACAACGCCAGAATCTACGGTGACCGTGGATATATCGAGATCGATAATATCAACTGCCCGGAAACATTCCGTATTTACAATGCAGATCACAAGCTCGTGCTTGAGACAAAGAAGCCGGACAAACAGACAACCGGTTATGAATTTGAGTTTATCGCAGCCAGAGACGCGATCATCGTTGGCCAGATCGAATGCCCGGAGATGCCTCATTCCGAGACACTTCGTATCATGCAGATCTGCGATTCTTTAAGAAAGACCTGGCAGATCAAATACCCAATGGAATAATGTTCCACTCAGGACTTTACACAAACACCGGACAAGGAGATGTTTTCCTATGTCCGATGTTTTTATTTCTGTCATTGATTCTGACAAAATCTGCGCTTCTGCTTACGCATCCACATTTCCTGCACAGTCGGAAACTGTTCATGCAGGGACCGCACGTAGGTGGAACCGATTGCAATCTGTTCGGAGTTCCGCATCGTGATGATCCGGTTCGTATAGTCGATTGCCTGCACATAATTCGCATTGATGATCCCGCTTCGCGAGCACTGCAGAAAATACCATACATCCGCAACCTCCAGAAGCTGCTGCAGGGTAATGTAGCGCACAGGATATCTCCCTCCGCTGTGCAGGCACACTTCCATCGTGCGGTTGATTGCCTGTATGTGACTAACCTGTGCACATTGGATGGGATAGAGTACATTCTGATTCTGAATGTACAGCATTCGCGCTTCCAGCTTGTCCCGCCGCGCGGACGGGTGTATACCTGCCCTTGGATACCCGCCCTCCTGCAATGCCTGTCCAAGTGTTGCACACAACCGCTCTTCGATCGCAAGCGTATCAATGACTTCAAAGCAGCTCAGCTCATGATTGCAATAACTGCTTGGATCTTCCACATCCGATATCAATATCATCGGCGTCCTTCGATAGCGCTTTAATCTGCGCGCCGATTCCATAAACCGGTATGCGTCCGCCATATTCTGATGAAACCGTTCCTTCGCCGGTCCGCACACAATAACATCAACCTGGTGCTCCACGATTATCTTGTAGGCGATTATATAGTTTCTGACAATCTTTACGGAATATTCCAGCGATAGCTGGTCTACGATCATACGAGTCCTATCCCATATCTGTTCATCCCCCATGACAAACAGGACAATTTTTCTCTCCCTCAATCTAGTTTCCCCTCATAAAATAAAAGCAGAAAAACCTCCTTCTGTCTTTCTGCTTTTTCCTCTTCTAGTTACAATATTTTTCTATCAGTGTAAGTGCTTCGTCCATCTTCTCAACCGGAATCTGTCCCGGTGCAGACGCCTCTGCAAAGCTTGCAAATGTAATCGCACTTCCAAATACCTGTCCGCTGATCCGGCTGATGGCTCCCATCTTCCCCATCGACATAGTGACAACCGGCACCTCTGCGTACGCTTCCTGCATCATCGCTGTGGCAGCAAGCAGATTCACAACATGCATTTTATTTTCCGGCATAACCGCGATCTTCACAACATCCGCACCAAGATCCTGCATGCTCCGCAACCGGTTCACGATTGTCGCCGCATCCGGTGTCGTCTGAAAATCATGGTTCGAC